>Ga0105238_10000914_pt1 | contig 30255 bp, 26 predicted proteins | sample KBSC34metaG_FD_81526 | JGI IMG/M metagenome (GOLD analysis project Ga0105238, IMG submission 81526) | Corn rhizosphere microbial communities from Kellogg Biological Station, Michigan, USA - KBS C3-4 metaG | ecosystem: Host-associated > Plants > Roots > Rhizosphere > Soil | place: Michigan, USA...
ACTCTTTGTGCCCTCGACGCCATCATGGAGCACTGCATCAATAACGCCGTGGCGCGTGGTGCAAAATATTTCGATTTCGGCGCGAGCAATGAGGACGAAGGTCGCCTACTCAACGAAGGCGTCTATCAATTCAAATCAGAATTCGGTGGTGGCGGAGTGGCTTACGATGCATACGAGCTCAACTTGCACCAACACACGCGATGAGCATTAAAGACTGCAGCTTAATCGACCTGCCACGCGTTAACGATCCGCGCGGCAACCTTACTTTCATCGAAGGGGGACATCACATCCCTTTTCAGTTGAAGAGGGTGTTCTATCTCTACGATGTGCCAGGCGGCGCCCTGCGCGCCGGTCATGCACTCAAGCAATGTCAGCAGTTCATTATTGCCGCATCCGGCAGTTTTGATGTTGTGCTCGACGATGGTTATGAGAAGAAACGCTACCAGCTCAATCGTTCCTACTACGGTTTGTACGTGCCGCCCCTCGTCTGGCGCGAGATAGACAACTTCTCGTCAAATTCAATCTGCGTTGTATTAGCTTCAGAGCTGTTCGACGAGGGAGACTATTATCGCGAATACGACGATTTCCTGGCTGCGGTTAAAGTAAAACGATGAGAGTACCCTTCCTTGATCTGAAGGCGCCTTACGCCGAGCTGCGCGACGAATTGGATGCAGCGTACCACCGGGTTATGGAATCCGGCTGGTTCATCATAGGCGACGAGTTACGTGCATTCGAAACAGAGTTTGCAGCTTATTGCGGAGCCAAACATTGCGTAGGTGTTGGCAACGGGCTTGAGGCTCTGCACCTGATCTTGCGCGGGCTCGGAGTCGGACCTGGCGACGAGGTGATTGTTCCGTCCAACACTTACATTGCCACGTGGCTGGCAGTTTCCTATGCCGGCGCGAAGCCAGTCCCGGTCGAGCCAGACCCACATACGCACAATCTCGATCCCGAACGCGTTCACGACGCCGTTACGCCCCGCACAAAAGCGATGATTCCGGTCCATCTTTACGGGCAGTGCGCAGACATGGATCCGTTGCGGGAGCTCGCCGCCAGCTACGGCCTCAAGGTGATCGAGGATGCAGCGCAGGCGCATGGAGCTCAGTACAAGGGAAGCCGCGCAGGCTCACTAGGGGATGCAGCCGCGTTTAGTTTTTATCCCGGCAAGAATCTTGGCGCACTTGGTGACGCAGGCGCAGTAGTCACAAACGATGATGCGTTGGCGGATGCCGTGCGTGTGTTGCGCAACTACGGTTCGCGCGAAAAGTACTACAACGAAACCAAGGGCTACAATTCGCGGCTGGATGAGTTACAAGCGGCTGCGCTGAGAGTGAAGATGTCGAAACTGGACGAATGGAACCGGCGTCGCAAGCACGTAGCTGCGCGGTACCTGCGAGAGCTTGAAGGCGCTGGTGGCGTGAGGCTGCCTCGCGTACCTTCCTGGGCTGATCCAGTGTGGCATTTGTTTGTGGTCCAACACCCGGACCGCACACGTCTTCAGTCACACTTGTCGGCTGCGGGCGTGGGAACGCTGATTCATTACCCGAAGCCGCCACATTTGCAGGAAGCTTATGTAGAGCTTGGTTACAGCCGCGGCAAATTCCCTATTGCGGAACAAATGGCTGATGAAGTGCTCAGCTTACCGATAGCTCCACACATGTCTGACGCCGATGTTGATTACGTGATTTCGCAAGTCGCGTCATTCACGCACTGAGTAAGACGGTCAGACATTGCAGCAGATAAGAGTTCGTGAGAATAAGGTGAACAGGCGAGTGTGGGTACTGGTTCAGTTTGAAAAAAACGCCGCAGGCGTTGGCTAATTTCAGCCCCGGGTTCGAGCTGCGAGAACCCTGGGTTAACAAGCCTACATCCGCTCCAACCCTGAAAGGGTTAGGCGGTTGGCGAACCCCTTTCAGGGTTTCTAAATATTTTATTTCGTGACCCACGGTTGTCGTTAGCGCTCCAACCCTGGGCTAAAATTAGCCAACGCCTTCGGCGTTTTTCAAACTGAACTATTACTACGAGTGTGATATGGGAGACTGGCATGCCGAATTGTCCTCAGTAATAAAGAGCCTCCAGGCTGGCGGAACGGTGGACAACTCGCGGCTGCGAAGGCTGTTGACACTGGAGTTGAAGGAAGACCGTTACCATGTGAATTTGCGTTTGGCCGCTGCTTACTACGATCGCTATGAGCATCTGAACGAGCAGCAGTCGCTTCAGTACGCAAAGTCATGTATAGATCGTGCGCTGCTGCTGTCACGCTACTCGGTTGACGTTCTGCCTTTGCTGGTCCAAATCAACCGCGCCCTGGATGATGTTGACGCCATTCGGGATGCTTTAAAACGTATTGGTATCGAGGCGGCATCCCGCGGAGCATTTGACGAGGCCTTGCTGCTCTTCGATCGCTGGCTCTATGCCAATAGCGAGTTCAAGAGAAACGATACACATACTTTCGACGCGGATGTGATCGCTTCCGTCGAACGGATGGGTGCTCTCCATCGGTTCGCCCGGCGCGCTGACACGGCATTCGAGGGTCGTAAGCTGCGCCTCGCTTATCTCACGCAGGGTCTGACACAAGCGGGATCGGTCTTAATTAAAATTGACCAGGTCTTTGCACGCCTGCATGATAAGTCGCGATTCGAGATCGCTTATTTCGCCGCCGATGATCCTGCCCTCATCAATTCCAGCCTGGACGCGCAGACTGCCATCGCTGATTTTCGCGCATCCGGTTGTCAGTTTTACGCGCCCCCGGAAACCCAGACTACCCACGAACGACTGGTCGGCGTGGGCCGGCAAATTCACGAGTTCGGCCCCGATGTTTTGGTGACCAGCGCCGCGCTTGCGACATTCCGAAATTACTTTATCGCATCACTGCGGCCCGCGCCGGTCACTGTGGCATTTAATCAAGGATCGACGCCGCAGTTTTCGTGGCATTCGTTCGATCATACGATCAATTGGTTTTTGACAACTTTGCCAGACTGTCCTTCAGATTCCTCACATGTTTTACTCGAGCTGGAGTTGCCGCAGGCCGAGAAGATCACTCCCGTTTCGCGTGAGCAACTCGCAATACCAGCTAACGCAACTATCCTCGCCACCGGCGGCCGCTGGCAGAAATTCCAGGAACCCGATTTCTGGCGCGTCATGTCCGCATTACTATCAGAGTTGCCCGACTTGTACTGCATCGTCGTGGGAATCAAAGAGGACCAAGCGCCATTTCTGGATACCATTCTCACACCGGAAGCACGCCGGAAAATAAGTTTCAAGCCGTGGGGAAAAGATTACCTCGACAATCTCGCGGCGGCAGACCTCGTCGTTGATTCATACCCAATGGGTGGTGGCGTCTTCCTGATGGAAGCTATGAGCATCGGCCTGCCTGTTGTTTCATTCCACCACGACTATGTTGCTTACTACCGTAACGATGATTGCTCAGGCGGGGAGGAAATCGTCGGCATTGAAGAGCTACTGATCGAGCGCGGCAATCTCGACCAATTGAAAGAGCGGGTCGCACGCCTCGTCCGCGATCCTGATCATCGTCGTAAGCTCGGAGAACGATGCCGGCAACTGCTACACGAGAACCATGGCCAACCGCGGCGCATGGTGCAGCGTTGCGAAGACATTTTTGAGCGTGTGCTTCGCGAACGTTTCGCAACGGTTGAGAAAGATCACGCTGCGCTTTCATTCAACCTGCACGAACCGGAATTGGAGGAGTACAAGCTGTCGCTGGTGGAGCAAGCAACTATACTCAACAGACGTGAAGGTGAGATCCGTCGCCTGGAAGCGCAACGAAACGGGCGTCTGATAAGGAAGGTCGCGCGGCGTTTGCGTGGGGGATTGCAACAACTGCGCGCCCGCTGATGGGGTGGCCCGCGATTTCTTACCGGCAAGCGTATTGGTGGTTGAAGCCGCGTTACGGTATCCTACGCGGTCGATCTGGGGCAGCAGAGATACAACATTCTCTGCCGCCCCAAATTTCCGAAGGTAAGCTCAATCAAAAAGTGAGGTTCACCCAGAAATAATGACGCGGATTCTTGTAACGGGCGGATTAGGGATCGTCGGCACAGGACTAATCAAGGAGTTGCGCTCGCGCGGCCATCATGTCGTCTCCTGCGATCTCGCTCACCAACCCGACGAGGTTGGCTTCTCTCTGCGCACGGACGTCGAACAGCCACAGTACGCTCGCTGTGACGTAGGAGAGTTTCGGCAAATCGAGCGGGTCTTCGAGCGCGTCGGGCCGTTTGATTACGTCTATCACTGCGCTGCTGAATTTGGACGTTGGAACGGCGAAGATTTCTATGAAACGTTGTGGCGCACAAATGCGGTCGGCACCAAGAATATTATCAGGCTCCAGGAACGACTTGGCTTTAAGTTGATTCACTTCTCGTCCTCGGAGGTTTATGGCGACTGGCCGGATCTCATGGTTGAGTCGGTGATGGACGAGTATGAGATAAAACAGATGAACGACTATGCGATGACCAAATGGGTAAACGAGATGCAAGTGCGAAACTCGGGAATCCAGTACGGCACGCAATCTGTCGTTGTCAGGTTATTTAATACCTACGGGCCGGGTGAGTATTACAGCCCTTATCGATCGGTCAATTGCCGGTTCCTTTATTGTGCGCTCACGGGAGTACCGTATACGGTATTTCGAGGTCACCATCGCACCTCCACGTTTCTCGGTGATACCGTGCGTACAGCCGCGAACATCGTCGAACGCTTCAAACCCGGCGAAACCTACAATATAGGCGGCGTCCACCATCATTCAATCGAAGAGCTCAGTGACGTAGTTTTGAAAGTCACCGGCGCGGATCCTTCTATCGTTGAATATCGCGACTCCGAGATCCTGACGACGAAGATTAAGAGAGTGGACACTACAAAGGCCCAAACAGACCTGGGTCACAAAAACTCTTATAGCCTCGAAGAGGGCATGCGCATTACAGCAAACTGGATGCGCACGGTCTACAACCTGACGTAATTCACAGGACACCATACCCTGAGCAAGATGAGCAGAGCACTGGTTACCGGCGGAGCAGGATTTATCGGCTCACACATCACGCGCAAGCTGATTGAAGAAGGCGACGAAGTCGTTGTGCTCGACAACCTCTCGACAGGTTATCGGAAGAATATTCAAGACCGTCCGCACGTCGAGTTTGTTGAGGGAGACATTCGCGATGAGCAACTCATTGCCGAACTCATGAACGGCATCGACGTCGTCTTCCATCTAGCCGCGTCGGTTGGCAATCAGCGATCAATTGAGGATCCTATAGCAGATTCTGAGATTAATGTGATCGGCACGGTGCGCGTTCTGGAAGGAGCGCGACGGGCAGGGGTTAGAAAGGTGGTTTGTTCCTCATCGGCGGCTATCTTTGGCGAACTAAAGCACCTGCCAATTAACGAAGATCACCCATGTGAACCTGATTCGCCGTACGGTGTCAGCAAGCTCGCGGGCGAGAAACATGCCCTCGCTTACGCCCGGCTCTACGACATGCAGGTGATATGTCTTCGTTATTTCAACGTCTATGGCATCAATCAGCGTTACGATGCGTACGGCAACGTAATTCCCATCTTCGCTGATCGCATGCTGAAAAAAGCACCTCTGGTCGTCTACGATGATGGTGACCAAACTCGGGATTTTGTAAATGTTGAAGACGTAGCGCACGTCAATCTTCTCGCAGCGCGAGCGGAAGGCGTTTCCGCTGTTTTTAACATCGGCTCCGGGACCGCGGTCACAGTTAATGAATTGGTCACTCAGATGGCTAAAGCCTGCGACATCACTCCCGAAATCAAGAGAGCCCCGGCGAGGAAAGGAGAGGTACGACATAGTCGCGCAAATATCTCGGCGGCACGTTCGGCGCTTGGTTATGAACCAACAGTCGATTTACCGGGTGGTCTACGTGATTATATAAAGTGGATGCGAGGAGAACTTGCAGAGTCTAATCATCCCAACGCACGTAAATGAAGTTTGCCCTTTTATCGCACACGCTGCCACCATCGAATTCGGGTCAGGCTCTCGTCATTCAAAGAATACTGCGGGAATTGGATCCGAATGACTACTGTCTTATCTCACCCGAACGTTATGACGACTTTGACCATGGCCCAACCGAACGACTGCAGGCAAACTACTATCACTTGCCGCCGGTATTCCGAATCACCAGGGGACACAGCTTCGGCCTCCAACACCTGCGCGAGGGCGTGAACATTCCCCTTGCCGTCTGGCAACATGCCCGTTTGTTAACGAAACTGATCCGGGCTGAGCACTGCGAGGCAATCGTGGCGTGCACCGGCGACGTTACCCTCTTGCCAGCCGCCTATCTCGCCAGCCGCAGAACGCGCGTGCCGTTCTATGCCTATATTTTTGATCATTACTCCTATCGCGAGTGGGCTGACCCGGCAGCCGCCTTCTGGGCGCGTCGCTTCGAGCCGCTGCTAATGAAACGCGCTGCCGGGGTAATCGCCCCGAACGACGTCTTGCGTGACGATCTGCGCGCGCGTTTCAATATAGAGCCACAAGTCATTTATAACCCGCTTGACATAACGCCATACCAAAGGGACGTGGGACTTAATGCAACTCGAGGCGAGTCTCAAAACGGAGAAGTTAAAATCGTCTACACAGGCGCGATTTACGAGGCCCACTACGATGCATTCCGTAACCTGATGGCTTCCCTCGAACTGCTACGCAGGCCCGACGTTCGGCTACATCTTTACACCAATCGTTCCGCTGAAGATTTAGCATCGATTGGGATCTCAGGATCGCTTGTGCGCCACCCTCAGCTTTCTCCCACGGAGATGCCGCGTGTGCAAACCGAGGCCGACGTTCTTTTCCTGCCGCTCGCTTTCGAGTCGCCCTATCCGGATCTCGTTCGGACCTCGGCCACTACGAAGCTGGGTGAGTATCTGGCGGCGCGGCGCCCCGTGCTTGTACATGCGCCGCGCGACTCCTTCGTGTCGAAATACTTTCGGGAGCACGACTGCGGCGTCGTCGTTGACGAATGCGACCCCGAGTTGCTGGCGGCAGGTCTGGCGCGGCTCCTCCAGGATGACGACCTCCGCCGTCGTCAAGAAGCCAATGCCTGGGCGCGCGCCTGCCAGGATTTCGCTGTCACCAGGTCGCGCGCTGCGTTTGCTCAACTGCTCCGCGTCGACAGGAGGCAAGGGTGAGACGGTTGCGGATTCTGTTCGTGGCGCGCCCGTACAGCGTTCATACCGCGCGCTGGATTAACCAGGTCGCAGACTGCGGGTGGGATCTCCACCTTTTCCCCGCTTCTGAAGACCCGCTGCACGCGGATTGTCGAAACCTGACGACCTATTACATACAACACGATCCGCGCGCACGTAATCACCAGACCGTCCGAAAGCGTGTGTTGTGGCCGCTGCCTTTTTCGGGCTATCGGGTACGCCGTTTGGCCGAACGACTGCTGCCTTCACGTTGGAGTGATCGCGCAGAGTGGCTCGCCTACATCATTCGCCAGCTCAAACCTGACCTGATCCATGCGTTGGAGTTCCAGGGCGCTGGCTATCTTGTGGCCCAGACGCGACGGCTCATGCGCAACGGATTCCCGCCGCTGATCGTGTCAAACTGGGGGAGTGATATCTATCTCTACGGGCCGTTGGCTGCACACAAGGAGCGGATAAAAGAACTACTCGCAGCCGCCGATTACTACACGGCCGAGTGCCGGCGCGACGTACAGCTCGCGCTTGATTACGGCTTTCGCGGGAGCGTCCTGCCGGTTCTTCCGGTAGCAGGTGGCTTCGACGTTCGAAGGATGCGGCAGTACATACAGCCTGGCCTGACTTCCGCCCGGCGAATAGTCGCGCTCAAGGGTTACCAGCATTGGGCCGGACGAAGTCTGGTGGGACTTCGCGCACTGGAGCTTAGTGCCGATGCTTTGCACGAAAAGCATCTGTCGGTGGCCGTCTATGCGGCGAACCATTCGGATGTGGAAATCGCGGCCGAACGAATGGGGCATGTGACCGGGCTCGACGTCGAGATAGTTCCTCAAGGTACGCACGAAGATATGCTCCGGCTTCACGGCCGAGCGCGAGTGTCGATCGGACTAAGCATCAGCGACGCACTGAGTACTTCCGCGCTCGAGGCGCTGATCATGGGTTCGTTTCCGATCCAGTCAGACACGAGTTGCCTGCCGGAAATTATCGAAGAGAACGTGGGCGCTCTGATGGTTCCGCCGGAAGATCCGGAGGCGGTCGCAGCGGCCATCCGCCGTGCCGTCTCTGACGATCAACTAGTAGATAAAGCGGCTGAACTCAATGCTACCGTAGCTTTCGAAAAGCTCGACGAAAGTGTTGTGCGTCCGCAAGTCATAGCGTTGTACGAAGAGGTAGCCGCCGCGCGCGCGATGGCTTCGAATTGAGTCAGCGAGTGACGGCCCGGATTTGGTTCCGGTTACGAAAGTTGTGCTAGAGTTTGACCACGTTACAAATGTCTACGTCTTCAAACAAAGCGGCGGATAAAGCGATGGTCAGTGTAATCGTTCCGTCTTACAACTATGGACATTTCATCGGAGCGACATTAGAGAGCCTGCAAACGCAGACTTTCGCAAACTGGGAATGCATAGTCATCGATGACGGCTCCACGGACGACACTGCTGATGTCGTCTCGCGCTTTGCCAGGACGGATCCGCGAATCAAGTTCTTACAGCAACAAAACCGTCGTCAGGCTGTGGCGCGCAATAACGGCCTCACGCAGGCACGCGGCAAGTATGTACAGTTCCTGGACGCCGACGATCTGTTGGAGCCCCGAAAGCTGGAGCTACAGGTTCAGTTTCTCGAAGAGCACCCGGAGGTCGACATTGTTTACGGCGATACGCGTTACTTCGCGAGCGAGCGTCCGCAGGAGATGCTCTACACGATGTACGGGGATAACATTCCGTGGCAGCCAAAACTTTCGGGCGCGGGAGGCGATATGCTTTTGTCGCTTGTGCGCCGCAACACGATAATCGTCGGCGCGACGCTCACACGTCGAACGATTGTCGAGCGCGTCGGTCCATTTGACGAAGGGCTCCCACCTGTCGAAGATTGGGACTTTTGGATTCGCTGTGCACTCATAGGCGCAAATTTCCGGTACGAAGAGTTTGAACGAACGTGGTTGCTTGTGCGCTCGCACGCATCCAGTTCGTCGAAAAACAAATTGCACATGATAGCCGCTGAGGTTCGCATGCGCCGCAAGCTGACGCGACTGCTTGATCATGAGCCTCAGACGTGGCGAGCAAACGCGCAACTATTGGCGGAGGCTGAAGGAACGCTTGGCGCGCAGGAGGTGATGCACGGGTGGCGCGCTCGAGGCATTTACTATCTCAGCCGCGCCGTCTTCAGTGACAGGAAGTTCAGGCAGCGGCTAAAGTGGCTCGCGTGTGCGCTGGCGGCCCCTCTTGGTAGAACGCGTTTTCAGAAGATCTACTCCTCTTCGATCTCGCGAGCCGTCACAAGCCCGCTCACTCGGCTTCAGGAGGATAATCATCGCTGAAACTGAAGCAAGGGCTTTCATCGAATCCCACTTCATCTCTGGATAAGACTCCGCAGCGAGCGAGCTGAATTGGAGGGGTTCGCGCTGATGGATTAGACGACTACATCTCATGCACGTTAAAGAGACGAAGCTTAGCGGCGTATATTTAATGGAGCCGGAACGGTTCAACGATGAGCGTGGTTTTTTTGCCCGCTTGTGGTCTATAGCCGAACTAAATGCACTGGGAATAACCGCCCCGTTCATTGAGTCAAACCTTTCCTACAATCACAGGCGCGGAACGCTGCGAGGACTACACTGGCAAGCCGCTCCGCACGGACAGGCCAAGCTCATTCGCTGCACCAAAGGCACGATATTCGATGTCGGCGTTGACATCAGACCTGATTCGCGGACTTACGGCCAGTGGTTGGCCGTCCAGTTGTCGGCGGAGAATCGTCTTATGCTCTACCTGCCTGACGGGTTCGCGCATGGATATCTCACACTTGCGGACGACTCCGAGGTGAATTACCTCGTGACCAGCGAATACGTTCCCGAGAGCGCGCGAGGAGCGCGTTGGAACGACCCCGCCTTCGGAATTAGCTGGCCGCAACTTGATGTAGTGATCATCAACGACCGCGACAAAAATTACCCGGATTTTCGCCTGGAGGGTTGAACGATAGCTAATAAACGCGCATTTCTGTTTCGTTTTGCTTTGCTACCTTAATCCCGCCACGTCCCCGATTACGCCTCGGGCCAGATGGCTTTAATCAAAGGGCGCAGAGGCCGTTTAAGCGATTCGGGCACACGGCTTCCAACTGTCCTCAGCCCTTTTCGGATCGTACTCCTGTGCTTCACTATTAAAGCGGACTTTTGGGTTGGCGTGATCTCGGCAGGTCCTTCAGAGTAGCGCTGTGGCCGTGGTTTGGTCCACAGCGGGTGCGTGAGCATGGATTGAGGCTGGCCTTTTATGCCGACCGCTGTCAGACGGTCCGCCGGTGACAGATGCACGGGTATGTGGCATTCGTAGGCAGACGTAAAGCCCGCTTCGTACATCAGGTTAAAAAGAGAGACTCGTGTAAGCCAGAAGCTCTTCACGTTGCCGACAGACATCCAGTTCTTCTGTTCTACCTCGTCCGGTGTTGGCTCGCTCGGATATTCAGTGAAGTGCCATCCACAATAGGTCTTGCCGTTATAGACGAACGATTCGTCAGCTTCAACGCCGATATGCGTGTCGATGATCGCCATGCCAGTGCAGGCCTGGGCGACGTTCTCGACGAAGCTAAAGACGTCGGGCACGTCCAAATGATAGAGGATGCCGGAGGCTAGGACCACGTCGAACGTACCGTACCTCTCTGCAGTGAAGTTGCGCACGTCGTCCTTCACGAAATCCAGGGTGTCCAGTCTGAGCACGTCTTTGGCGAAGCGTGATTTGGCGAGGTTGCGATCGCGCAGATCCAATGCGAGGACGCGCGCACCGCGTCGGGCAAACTCCACAGCGTATCCACCCTCTAGGGCGCCCAGGTCCGCAATCCGGAGGTTTTCGAACCCGCCGAAGAAGTCAGAAATGATCTGGGTTATTCGGAGTGGACGACTCGGGCCTATGGGCGAGTCCTTTCCGATGGTATAGACGTCGCCGCAGAGTTGAAAGTTATCTGCGGTCCACTCGCCGTACTCACGGATGATCTCCTGCCGCTTACGTTCTACCTGCTCAGTGTCCAATACTTAAACCCTCTTTGTCGAACACAGGCGCTTGCCCGCTCAAACCACATCATTGCAAGTGGTTCATTTTGGTTGGCTGGTCCTTATGGTTGGATATAAAAAATCAGAGCGTTTTTGGGCGATCTGTAATGTAGACAGCACAAGCAGCAAAGTCAAGAAATCTCTTAACCGGGCTGCTGTCTTAAATTGATTTGGTTTTCTCTGCGGTTCTCTGCGCCCCCTGCGTTTAAGTTGTCATTTTAACGCAGAGAACGCTGAGATACGGAGAGAACCGCAGAGAAGATTTCAAATTCAGACATCACCCTTAACAGGGGCAGGTGGTCTCGACAGGAAGTTCAGGCAACGGTTAAAGTGTTTGGCTTGCGCTGTGCCGCGCCTTATTTTTATGCGACTACCATCCGTAACTGTCATTATTCCAACCTTCAATCGCCTTAAGTGGATACCGATTTGCCTCGACTCCGTGAAAGCGCAAACGTATCCTGACGTGGAGACGCTTATTATTGACGATGGTTCTACCGATGGAACCGTAGCGTGGCTCGAATCACAACCCGAGTATTCGTTCGCTCAAATTCATGTTCAGCCGAAGAATGGGGGGGCATCCATCGCACGTAATGATGGTATCCGGTTGGCGAAAGGCGAGCTGATTGTTTTCATTGATAGCGATGATGCCCTTCTGCCGCATCACATCGAAACGGCCGTCAACGTTTTTGCTAAACATCCGAATGTAGGATTGTTCTGTTGTGACTCTAGAGTTATCGATTCCAACGGTGAAGTTCTGTTTGGAGGCCGTACATGGCACCAGATTCAGAGCCAGCTCAAACACCATTCGGTACAGACTGGGTTCCGAAGCCTGAAGGACATCTTCGAGTTTTCTCACATATTCCCAGGTTTCACTCTACCGAAAGCAGTCTTCGAAAAAGTCGGGGACTTCGACCAATCCATTTTTCCGATGGATGATTATGACTTGTCGCTCCGAGTGGCCGGTGCGGGTTATGACGTGTACTACTGTGATGAACCCCTGGCTCTGCGACGAGAACACAGCGGCCAATGTTCGGGATTCGCAAATTCAATAGACACGTGCCGTAAACAGATCCGAACGTTGAAAGCCGCCCTTGAGCGGAGTCCGCAATTACGCGCTGACGCGGCAACCGTGAATCGAAGGTTGGCGTCCGCAAAAATGGAGTTGGCAGTGAGTCGCATGGTCGCCGGAGAACGCGTCGGCGGTTTAGGAATGATGCTCCAAATCGTGGCCACCAATCCCTCTCAACTGTTTAGCGTCGCCCATCTTGGACGCCGTCGTCTCCAGCGGTTATTTGCTTCCGTTTAAGTCGATGCGCATTTGTTACCTCGCTGACGGACGTTACATTCACGCTCGGCGATGGATCCGCTACTTCAGCCAGCACGGACACGAGATGAGCCTCGTCTCATTTGCGCCGATGACCTTGGACCATGTTCGCGCGATTGAGGAGGCTGGCGGCCGTTATCTCGGCGAGTTGGGCGGCTTCCATCTCAAACGCTTCTGGCTCACGGGTGGCGAATTACTTTCCCTGCGCCGTCTGCTGCAACGCGAGCAGATAGACATTTTGCACTGCCACTTTCTTGGGAGTAATGCCTGGTATGCAGCTCTAAGCGGCTTTCGGCCTCTCGTGATCACGATCATGGGTGGAGGTGATGTGCGCGGCCCGGGCTGGCAACCAACTGGCGCTCGCGAACGTCTTCTGACACCATTCGCACTCCGTCGCGCCGATCTTATTACGTCATGGTCGCTGGTGATGGCCCGAGCCGTGCGCCCGTTCTGTCGAGCCGAAACGCGTATTGAAGTAATTCACGGCGGCGTCGATCTCAATCGGTTTCACCGCGGCCTGAAACCGGAATATCTCCGCGAGAGATACAACTTGCCTCCGGATGCTAAAGTCGTTTTCAGTCCACGGCTTATGCGTCCACTGTCGAATATCACTCGGATTGCCGGCGCCGCCGGACTGATCCGAGAAAAAGTGCCACATGCATACTTTCTGTTTGCCGCGCCTGTCGAAGAACGAAGTGAATCGTACGAGACGGAAGTTCGCAGGTTGCTGCGCGAGGTGGGCGCTGAAAACAACGCGCGGTTTATTGGGTCGATCCCGCACGACGAAATGGCCGACTATGACCGGCTTGCGGACGTTACCGTCTCTATCCCAAGCACCGACGGCACACCCATGACGGTGTTGGAGTCGATGGCGTGCGGCACACCGACGGTCGTCGGCAAAATACCCGATTATGATCCGTACTACTTCCACGACGGAGAGACCGTGTTGATGGCGGATCCGACTGATGCCGCTGCTGTTGCTCGAGCGATAGTCACGCTGCTGACAGACGCCTCCGCAGCTCACTCGCTATCGGCGGAAGCAGAGCGTCGAGTGCGCGAGAGCGGTTCGTATGAATCACAAATGTCCCGAATGAATCAGCTATATACCGAACTGTTTCGGAGTTGTCGAGCGAGTGAAAACGGTCATCGAATTACTCAGCAATAAAGGTTCAATCACGCGTCCAAAGAAAACGTCTAAAGATTTTAAAAATCCTATGACAAGGCTGCGAAGTTTCCTCGCCAGTCCACCGGATCCTTTCCTCGTGACGAAGCAGTCCACTCAACGCGTGCAAGCGCTCGTGGAATCCGCTGGATCGAATGCCACCATCTTCAACGTCGGCGCTGGATACACGTCGCTCGGCGAACGAGTCGTGAACATCGATATCTTCGACTCCGGAACGACCGACATCATCGCGTCAGGAATGGCGCTGCCATTTCCCGACAACTGCGCCGACCTCGTGATTCTCCAGGGCGTGCTCGAACACGTCGAGGACGCCTCGAGCACGCTCGCGGAATCCTTTCGTGTCATGAAGCCCGGCGGCCTCTTCTACACCGAAATGCCGTTTCTCCAGCCTTACCACGAATCGCCGATCGACCTGAGGCGCAGCACAAAGAACGGGCTGGCCACTCTTTGTGAACCCCTGATCGAGATTGAGTCAGGCATTCACATCGGTCCCGCCGCAACCTTCGCGTGGTTTATGCGGGAATTCTGGGCTCGGCTGCTTTCGGGCGGGCGGCCGTCAGTCTATGCAAAAGCCTCGACATTAATCGGCTGGCTCGTGTTCCCGATGCGCTACGCCGACCACTTTCTCGAAAAGCTCCCGCATTTGCATACGATTGCAAGCTCGTGTTATTACCTCGGTCGCAAAGAGCAATCATGATTTCGCCCCAGGTGCTTCTTCCCCCGCAGACAACGAGTAAAAATCCCAGAGTGCTGCACGTCGTTCATCTCATCGAGGCGCTCGGTCCCGGTGGCGCGGAGAGACTTTTGTACACGAATCTCAAACAGTTTGACCGGGAGCGAGTTCGCAGCACCGTGATCACGGTCTACCCGCACGCGACTCACTGGCTGGAACCAATCGAAGCTTTGGGAATACCGGTTGTTCCTTTGAACTGCCAGAACACACGCGAGATTCCCAGGGGGATTAAAACTCTGCGAACGTGGCTGCTGGCGAACAAACCCGATCTGATTCACAGTCACTTGTGGGCCGCTAACATCATCGGCCGCATCGCCGGACGTCTGACAGGCACACCTGTTATCAGCTCGATTCATAATCCCGATCATGAAGAGCAGGCCTGGGCCGACGGCGCCGACGTCAGTCTTATCAAAAGAAAAATAGTGCGCGGGCTCGATCGCTGGACAGCAAAAGCCGGAAACGATCGACTGATCGCGGTCAGCGACTACGTCAAACAAAGCGCTAACCGTCACCTGCGCGTTCCTTTGGACTCAATTGACCTCGTCTACAATCCAATCGACATCGACGCATTGACGGATGCACCTGCAACGAGCCGTGCGGAATTATTACGCGCCTTGCCGCCGGATAGCATTATCCTGTTGAACGTCGCGCGACTTTCGCCACAGAAGGGATTGGTTTACGCATTACGAGCATTGCCTGCGATACGTAAACGATTTCCCTCGGCGCATCTTGTTTCCGTAGGAGCGACTACCGATCCGCGCTGGACGGAGCAGCTCGAGCGTGAAGCGACAGAGCTTGGCGTGAAAGATCATTTCCATGTCATGGGCGCACGGCGAGATGTGACTCATTTTTTACGAGCTTGTGATGTCTTTATCTTCCCTTCACTTTATGAAGGGTTGGGAATCGCGCTGATTGAAGCAATGGCTGCGGGGTGTGCGTGTGTTGCGAGTTCGGCTGGTCCAATCCCGGAAGTCGTCAGCGATGGCGAGGATGGGATACTCGTGCCGCCTGCGGACGCCGAAGCGATTGCAGCGGCCGTTTGCCGGCTGTTGGAAGATGAACCCGAGCGGCTGCGTCTCGGAACAGCGGCCAGTAAGACGGCATTCAGCAGGTTTCAGCCGCAGCAATCAGCGGACGCTTTGACAAGGATCTATGAATCAGTGATCAAAAGGCGCAAATAGTTTATGGCAACTGAAAACTCACCGGCCAAGGCTGGCGCCGTCATCGAACACTTCGACAAGTTCGCGTCCAAGGGTGATTGGTCGCGACTCTATGCCTCCGCCGACGGCCGCAACTATCACTTTCACGTGCGCCGCAATCGCGTCCTGGAACTGTTGCCTCAAAAACTCGGCCGTGTGTTGGACGTTGGCTGTGGGCCAGGCGTGATGACTGAAGCCGTGCTCGAGCGTGGCGGTACTTTCGATGGGCTCGATCTTTCGCCGGAGATGGTCCGTGAAGCGAAGGAGAAGTTTGGTCATCTGCCCGGCGTTCATTTTGCCGAAGGAAACATAGAAAGGATAGACGCCGCCGATAACTCGTACGACCAGCTAATCTGCATGGCGGTCATCGAGTATTTAAAAACTCCGGACCAGGCGCTCGCGGAAATGAAGCGCGTGTTGAAGCCTGGTGGCATCGCGATTATTACGGTGCCGAAACGTTGGCATGTCAGCCGGGTCACAGTTGCGGCCAATAAGCCTGTGCGTCTGCTCGCGAAGTTGCTGGGCGCCGCCACTGCCGATCATCTGCCGCGTTTGCGTTTGCAGCCTGACGAGTTAGACCAGGCAGCGCGGCGAGTGGGCCTGATTCCTGACGGGGGATCTCAATATCACTTCACTCCTGTTGCTTATCCGTTGACGCGCGTCGCGCCGGGGCCGACTATGCGGCTGAACATGCCGTTTGAGAGATGGCACGCACAGAGAGGCGCTTTTACATCATTCTGGGCACATGGATTTGTGGGCCGTTATAAGAAGTGATCACGTACAGTTTTAGACAGGATTACAGGATTCACAGGATGTACAAGATAAATCGCTGGCGATGAAGAGAAGCTTCTTCTCATTACTTCAAAAACTTCAAATCACCCGGCTCGCTGCCTGGTGGAACCGTCAGCGTGTGGTCATTCTTTGCTATCACGGCGTAACGGAACGCAGCAAACGTCACCCATCAGACCGTTATGGACTGCATATTCGCGCGGATCGTTTTGAAAAACAGTTAGACTACTTGCGCCGGCATTATCAGGTGATATCACTAGCCGAGTTCGTCAAAGCGTGTGAGAACAAAGCGCCGCTACCCGATTATTCTGTCGTGCTGACATTCGACGACGGCTATCGTAACTTTCTGACTTGCGCGCTACCGCGACTCGTTGCTCGCAACATGCACGTTTCCATCTTCCTAATCACGGATCGCATCCAGTCGGACAATCAATCGCAACTCAACGGGTGGTCCGAGTCTGATGACGAGAAATTCTTATCCTGGGAAGACGTAAAAACGCTTCAGCGGCATGGAGTGGAAATCGGCTCGCATACTTGTTCACATCGGAAGCTGTCGGAGATCGTGCCGGTAGAAGCCGAACGCGAATTGTCTGCGTCACACCAGACAATCGCTGCGCGTTTGTCGCAAGCAACTATGCCACTCGCTTTCCCTTACGGCTCTTACTCTGACGCAACGATCGCGATGACGCGAAAGCTTCCGTACACTTGTGCTCTGACAACCGACGCCGGCACGAACGGCCAGGCCACGGACCTGTTTTTATTGCGGCGAAACCTGATCGGCGACGATGATGACGAGGCGTTGTTCGCAGCACGGGTCTCCGGATTGACTACGTTGTTACAACGCGCACGGGATCGATTTTGAGTTCTCTCTGCGATCTCTGCTATCTCTGCGATCTCTGCGTTGAAAAGGACATTTAACGCAGAGAACGCAGAGAACGCAGAGATACGCAGAGGGCCGCAGAGAATTCGCGAGGATTATTAATGACAAACATTCTGGTCACAGGCGGCGCCGGCTTCATCGGCTCTCATATAGTTGATGCGCTCATCGATCGCGGTCATAGCGTCAGAGTTCTCGACGCTTTAGTGGAACAGGTCCATCTCGGCGCCGGTCCACAGCACCTGAATCCAAAGGCTGAGTTTCTGCAGGGCGACGTTTGCGACGCCGATCTGGTCGACCGCGCGCTCGATGGAATTGACGTTGTTTACCACAAGGCGGCCGAAGTAGGTGTCGGGCAATCGATGTATGAGATCGGGCGCTATGTTCGCGCCAATGATTTCGGCACGGCGGTGTTGCTGGAAGCGATCGTGAAGCGCCGGCCACAGATCAAAAAACTCGTCGTCGCATCGTCGATGTCGATATACGGCGAAGGCGCTTACGCGTGCGACAAGTGTGGACCGGTCCAACCCAAGCTGAGACCGTTGTCACAACTCCTCGATCGCGATTGGGAGATTAATTGCCCGCAATGCGGCGCCAAGGCGAAGCCCGTTCCGACAAACGAGGACAAGCCGCTCTTTCCCTCGTCCGTCTACGCGATTTCAAAACAGGACCAGGAACAGTTTTGCCTCGTCGTGGGCCGGGCCTACGACATTCCCGTCGTTGCTCTTCGCTATTTCAACGTATATGGTCCGCGCCAGGCTCTGTCGAATCCGTATACCGGCGTGTGCGCGATTTTCTCGGGACGCTTGTTGAACGATGAAGCACCGATGATTTTTGAAGACGGTGAACAAACGCGCGACTTCGTACACGTCAGCGACATTGTGCAAGCGAACATGCTGGCCCTCGAAACCGATAAGGCTGATTACGAGGCGGTGAACATCGGCACGGGCTCGCCGATTTCGGTATCTGATATCTCCTTGATGCTCGCGCAAGGTTTGCACAAAGACATCAAGCCGCAGATCACAGCCAAATACCGGGAGGGGGATATTCGCCACTGCGTTGCAGATATATCGCGCGCCAGGAAGTTGCTCGGGTACGAACCGAAAGTCACACTGGCAGACGGTATTCCCGAGCTCCTCGATTGGGTGCGACAACAGCAAGCAGAGAACACAACACAGGCAACTGCCGAACTCGAGCAACACCAATTAGTTCGTTAGGACCACTCGCTTGAACATTTGGATAACCGGCTGTAACGGATCTCTCGGCACAAGTTTGGCGAGACATCTCGTCGCGAATCGACATGACGTGACCGCACTCTCGCGGGAAGACTGCGCGGCAGCAAGCCAGTCCGTCACGATCGATTTGACGGCGCAGGACTCACCGCGCGTGATCGAGAAGTTAGCTGCTCCCGAGGTGGTCGTTCACACCTATTCTAAAGAACCTGGTCCCGGTGAATTATTAGACTTCGTCAATGCGAATGTTCACGCGACCTCAAACCTGATCGAGGGACTGACACAACAACCACCACGCCTGATTATTTACACCTCGACCTTGAGCGTGTACGGGCGACCTTCGGTAATTCCCGTCGATGAAGCCGCTCCCGCGGGCGGCACGCTGCCGTATGGCGCGACGAAGCGTTGGGCCGAGCAACTGCTCGAAACATTTCAGCGCTATGCCAGAATCATCGTGCTGCGTCTAACGAGTCTCTCCGGAGAGAGTTTTATCCACGACCTGGCCCGCGTTGCGCAACGCGACGAGCCGATCGAGCTCCTCGCACGCGGCGAGCTGGTCCGGGACGCACTTCATATCAGCGACGTTCTGCGCGCAATCGACAACTGTATCTCGCAACCACCCGCCGAAAGCTTCACGATACTCAACCTGGGATGCGGCAAACGGATCACAACCATGGAATACGCGCGCGCGCTCGTTGAAGCACTCGGCAGCAAGAGCGACATCACGCCCATCGATCGCGTAACATCCGACTTCGATTTTTACGCGGACATCTCCGCCGCGCGGCAACAGATTGCTTTCGCACCGATGTCCCTCGCGGAATCGATGAAGGTTTATGCAGACGAGTTGAGATAATGATCGGTCCTCTCTGTGCAACCTCTGTGTTCTCTGTGTCTCTGTGGTGAGTTTTAACCACAGAGACACAGAGAACGCAGAGGTTGCACAGAGAAATCAATACATGCACTACCACTTAATCGGCATTTGCGGAACAGCGATGGCTTCTCTGGCCGGCATGCTTCAGGCGCGCGGCCATCAGGTGACCGGCTCTGACCTCAACGTCTACCCGCCGATGTCGACGATGCTCGAACAACTCGGCATCAACGTCTTCCACGGTTACAAACGCGAACATCTCACGCCCGCGCCGGATTGTGTGATCGTCGGCAATGCGATTCCACGTGGCAATCCGGAAGTCGAAGAAGCGCTCAAGCGCAAACTTCTCTATCGCTCGCAAGCCGAAGTCGTGAAGGAAGAGTTCATTCGCGGTCGACACTCACTCGCGGTTGCAGGCACGCACGGAAAGACAACGACAACGAGCATAGCCGCGTGGGTGATCGACCAGGGCGAACTGAATCCGTCATTCCTGATTGGTGGCGTCGCGCAGAACTTTGGCCATAGCTTTCGTGTTACTGACAGTGATTACTTCATCATTGAAGCGGACGAGTATGACACTGCATACTTCGACAAAGGTCCGAAGTTTATGCACTACCTGCCCGAGCTCGCGATCGTCAACAACATCGAGTTCGATCACGCCGACATCTATCGCGATCTCGATGCAGTGAAGCTCGCATTTCGCCGGTTCATGAATCTCGTGCCTGAAAACGGCAGGCTGATCGCTGGTTGGGACAGCCCACATGTGCGTGCCGTAGTTGAATCGTTTGGAGAAAGACTCTTTACCCGGCTCGAGACTTTCGGCACTGACAAGAGCGCAAAGTGGCAAGTGCGGAATGCCGAGTTTGGTGAGGGACTCTCGCGGTTTGAAGTGTTTTGTGAGAACCAATCGTGGGGAGAGTTTCAGACGCCGCTCGTCGGTGAGTTCAATCTCTTGAACTGTCTCGCGGTGATCGTTGCGGCTGATGCGTGGGGCGTCAGTAAAGAGAAAATCACTAGCGCCCTCGCCAGCTTTCAGAACGTGAAGCGACGTGCGGAGGTGCGTGGCGAGGAGCGAGGCGTGCTCGTGATCGACGACTTCGCCCACCATCCCACCGCCGTCCGTGAAACGCTGCGCGCATTGCGAGCGCGATATCGTGATCGTCGTTTGATCGCCGTTTTCGAGCCGCGCTCGTGGTCGTCACGGCTGGCTGTGTTTCAGGACGACTACGCCAACGCTTTCGCAGCCGCAGACTACGTGGTGATCGCGGCTGTTTTCGATAGCGACAAGGTCACAGAAAAGGGACGCGCGCTCGATACCCGCGCGTTAATCGACGCGATTTCGCAACAGGGAAAACCTGCCTTTGCCTTGCCTGACGCCGGTGAAATCGTCACCCACCTCGTGCCCGAGCTCCGCGACGGCGACGTGGTGGCGATTATGTCTAACGGCGGCTTCGGCGGCATCCACGAGCGAATCCTGAGCGCCCTCCAATCGCAGGTTTAATAAGTCCTATAAGTCCTATAGGACCTATTGTCTTCTGACGCACACACTTTAACGAAATCTTTGTAACGCTCTCGCAGATATAGTCCGCTACAAGTTTCTCTGCTAGGTAGGGAGGCCCTCCTCAGTGAGAAACTTTTCAATCTTCGAGCGAGCCCTCAAGTTCTCCACTTCTCAGGAGGTTGAGAACATTGGCGAAATTGCGAGCCTCGCGCGACGTGACTTCCAGCGCGAAAGTTTTATCTGTCACACCACCACCGCCTCGGTCGAGTACGGCTGCCTGATGATCGAAAACGCGATTCTGCTCCGAACAAATCGCTCGGGCAGGGTCTACGCGGGCGTCGAGAAGTTTTCGGCGCTGCAACCGATCATCGATCGCTACATGCGCATCGCGGACGTGTCAGAGTCGGTTTATCTGTTTGGACAGGACGATTGGCGGCCGCCGCGACATCCGAACATCAGGCTCATCACGTTGAACAAGGATTTTCCCCTGGCCCGCGAGTGGTTTGTAATCACACACTCAAAGTCGTTGAGCTGCGCCCTCGTGGCCTTTGATGAGGTTGGTTCGGATTCAATGCCCGAGCAGATCAGGTACTGGGCATTGAAGACAAGTAACACGCAATTCGTCGGTGAGTTGGCCAACGCAGTTGAAGGCGTGATCGATCGGTCGCTCGCCGCTTAATTAGACTGAACAGATTCGGATTCGATGATGGGCCGTTCGACGAGTAACGGCGTTTTCGTCGGGTCGTCCTTCTGCCCGCGCGGAGTTTTCGGCGCTTCGACGTTTGAAGTCAATACGCGCCGGATCCGCCTGGGAAGTAGTTTGCCTGCGAGAAGCGCAGTCGCTCCGACCAGCTCCACCACGTCTCCGCCGCCACGCCAGTGCTCACGCACGACACGCGGATCAGTCACAGTCATCAAACGCAGCAACGTCAACGCGATCAGGTAAGCATCGTCGACCTGCCCGACAAACGGCAGCATGTCCGGGATGAAATCGAGAGGCATGAAGGCGTAGAGAATCGCACCCGCGACGAGCAGCCGCTCTTTGGCCGGCACTCTCGGATCGACCATCAACCGCGCGCTCAGCAAAAGCAGGTTGGGAATGACGAGGAGCAGGTTGGTCATACGACTTCGCAGGTTTAATTCTGACATACGCAGGATTATACAGAACCGTGCTGATCCGTGTAATCTGTGGCAACATTAACGCCCATGGACATCCTCGACCGAATCCGCCAGCGCGCCGCGTCAAGGCCGCAACACATCGTTCTGCCCGAAGGTAACGATCCACGCACCGTGGCCGCGGCTGCCGAAGCTACAGCCGGGCGCACGGCACGTATCACTATCCTCGGTGACGACGAAAAGATCCGCTCGATCGCTCGAGATAATGGACTCGATCTCGGCGGCGTCACGATCATCAATCACAAGCGCGCGGCTGACTTCGAGAAGATGGTCTCGCTCTTTCACGACTTGCGCCGCGCCAAGGGGCTGATGGCCGACGAAGCGCGCACGCTCGTGTCAGATCCTTTGTATTACGGCAACTTGATGGTCCGCTCCGGTCTTGCCGATGGTTCCGTGGCGGGCGCGACAAACACGACGAGTCACACAGTTCGCGCAGCGCTGCATTGCATCGGCGTCAGATCGGGGTTCAAGCTGGTGTCGAGTTTCTTTCTGATGGCGCTGCCGAATGCTAATTTCGGACACGATGGCGCGATGATCTATGCAGATTGTGGCGTCGTGATCGAGCCGAGCGCAGTGGAGCTTGCGGAGATCGCGCTGGCGGCGGCAGATTCCTGCCGCGCGTTACTCGGAACTGAGCCACGTGTTGCGCTGCTCTCGTTCTCGACGAAAGGGAGCGCGAAGCATCGTTTGATCGATAAAGTTGTTGAAGCGACGCGCACGGTGAAGGCGCGTGCGCCTGAGTTGCAGGTCGATGGCGAGCTTCAGGCTGATGCGGCGCTGGTTCCGGCGGTAGCCCAATCGAAAGCGCCGGGCTCTGCTGTCGCGGGACGCGCGAACGTTTTGATCTTTCCCGATCTGCAGGCTGGAAACATCGCTTACAAATTGACCGAACGCCTCGCGGGCGCCACCGCCATCGGACCGATTCTCCAGGGTTTGGACAAGCCCGCGAACGATCTGTCGCGCGGCTGCACGGCGCGCGATATCGTGGACGCCATCGCGATCACGGCGGTTCAAGCCCAGGCGAGGAAGACATAACAAGCCACAGGTATTTTTGTGCTTTTTGTGCCTTTTTGTGGCAACGTTCGCTTTTTCGCGGCATCAAACAGCCGACTTCCACAATGTATAGGCTGAAACGTACAACTAGCCTTCTAGTCATTGCGGCATTGTTCGCACTTGCCGCGACCCAGATCTCCAGCCAGGAACCCGCGAAGCCGAAACCTTCGCCACAATCATCTCCATCGCCATCTCCAAGTCCGGAAGAGACCGAGAAAATCTTTACTGAAGAAGTTCGGCTTCCGGTCATGGCCTTCGACGCCTACGGACACTACGATCCGACCCTTGAGCTCGACGACGTTCTCGTACTCGAAGACGGCGTCGCCCAGCAGATCCGCAGCGTCCGTCACATTCCAGCCAACGTCTTGTTTGTGCTCGACACGGGCGGCGACTCGATCGGCATGGGCGGCATGTCTAAGAAAACGAGTCTCACGCGCGACGTTGCGTCGCAGCTCGTGGCGAGACTCGACGACGGCGCGTCGATCGCGGTCATGCAATCGGGTAATGCGACTCAGATGTTGCAACCGTGGACCACTGACAAATCAGTCGTGTTGAAGACGCTGAAAAGCAAACTGATCTCAGCGAAGCGGTCCAGGATCTCCGAGGCGATTGCAAACGCGGGCCTGCAACTGAAAAATTGCCCCGAGGGAAGTCGTCACGTGGTGATGATCACGGACGGCGTTGACTCGCCGGGCAGCAAAGTCGATCGTGCGGAAGCGATGAAAAACCTGATTGCCGCACGCGCCACGGTCCACGTCATCAGTTATACGGAGTTTGTGCGACAGAAGGATCCTGACATACCAAAGTCAGTCACAATCGGTCAACGCCCGCCAAGTTCCGATCCGGTTACCGCCACTGATCCGACACTGCCTCCCGGCACCACGCGCTCGCCGTCGTTTGGTGTTAGTGTTCGCTTCGATCCGGCGATGAAGCGCATGCGCAAGGCTTACGAAGCGGAAGTGAAGAAGAGCCAGGAAGCTTTGAAGAATATCGCTGAAGAGACGGGCGGGAAAATGATGTTGCCGCTCAACGCGCAGGAAATGCTGGCCGAGGCGAACGAAGTCGCACGCGCGATCGGCGCTGAATACGTTGTCACTTACCGTCCGAAGCGTCCACTTGCAGAAGCGAAGCCGGGCGAATATCGACGCATCGAAGTCGCGTCGCGCCGTGTCGGTCTCAGTCTCCAATCACGCCGCGGTTACGTCGTGCCTAAGATAAATTAGCCACAAAAGGCACAAAAAGCACAAAAGAGAAAGTTTAGAGCTCAGCACGTTCAGCCTTTCTCTTTTTGTGCTTTTTGTGCCTTATGTGGCTAATTTATCTAACCGCGGCTTCGAGGCCTGATTCCATCATGCGCATCACCTGGCGCACGTCGAATTGATCCGGCTTCGGCATCAACGACTGCCGGTGCAACTCTTCCCAATCACTCTTCGGTACGCGATGAAACGCCTCCACGATTTTCGGATCGAATTGTCGTCCGGCCCAATCGTCCAGCTCCTGCGCCGCGGCTTCGTAAGGCTTCCCACGTCGATACACACGATCGCTTGTGATCGCGTCGAAGGCGTCGGCAACCGCAAAGATACGCGCGCAGATGTCGATCTCTTCTTCACGTAATCCGAGCGGATAACCAGTGCCGTCCCACTTCTCATGATGTTGGGCCACCACGCGCGCCGCGCCTTCAAGAAACTCGATGCCGCGCAGGATCTGTTGTCCATGAAGCGGATGTTCGCGCATGCGCACCCACTCTTCTTCCGTGAGCTTCGCCGGCTTGCGCAGGATCGAATCGGGGACGCCAATCTTGCCGATGTCGTGCAACAGCGACCCAAACTCCAGCGCCTTCATCGCTTCACTGCTCAGACCGTATTCGCGTCCGAGTCGCAGGCTATAAGTGACCACGCGTTCCGAGTGCCCGTGAGTTTCTGAATCTCTGGTTTCGAGGGCTGCTGTTAATGCTTTGAGTGTCGAACGGTAAGCGCCTTCGAGTGAATTGAGTGCTTTGTCGAGCTCGATGGTTCGCTGTTCGACAAGCTCTTCGAGATGGTTCTCGTAGCGTTGCTTCGCAACAACGAGATCGTGATGTTCGAGCGCGCGTTTGACCACCGCTTCGACCTGCCGCAGATCGAAAGGCTTCATCAGGTAATCGAATGCGCCGAGACGCAGCGCGCCGATCGCGCTCTCAACAGTCTGCATACCGCTGATCATCACCACGACGGTGTCGGGCGAGAGTGCTTTGACGTGAGGGATCATATCGAGGCCGCTCATACCGGGCATTGTGATGTCGCTGATCACGAGCTGAAACTGGCTTCCGTGAAGGTGTGCGAGTGCTTCCTCTGCAGAGGCCGCCCGCAGACACTCGTATTCTTCACTGAGGAGATCGGCAAGGATTTCGGTTATTTCGACTTCGTCGTCAACTATCAGAATCCGGGGCGACACAGTTGTCGGCATGGGTTTCTCCTGAGATAGGCAGGGCATCAGCGGCTAGAAAATAGTAGAGCTTAACCAGCTGTGAGAGTTCGTGGGTAAAGGGCTAGGTAGACCCCGCCAGTACCTGGCTCAGGCATTCTAGCCGTTTTGCTGGTCCTGTGGCAAACATGTTTTTACGCGATACTTAATTATTGAAATATTTGGGATTACAACAGAACCAAGCGCAGTCGCGCCGGGTAAATCATCCCTTTTGGTTCCATGCTGAGACAATTTACCCGACGCCATGTTAGTGGTTGCACTCCGGGAGGATGCGCCTTATCATGTGCATCCTTCGCGCCGGAGTGGCGAAATTGGTATACGCACCAGACTCAAAATCTGGCGAACTTCACTGTTCATGTCGGTTCGAGTCCGACCTCCGGCACCACTTCCCATGTCATTCGAAGGGGCTTTGCCCGGTCCGTTTCTAAGCACCAACATGCGTATTAGCAAACTGAGTTTGAAGTCTATATAGTTCGGGCCACTTCGCGTCGCGTAACATTGTCACTCTTTGCTGAAGCGACTTTAGAACGAAGATAGTCGCCGCCACGGACCCGTTTCGCTTTGCCGGGATGTCTATTGTAGACGTAGATCCACCCCTCACGGCTGCTTCCGTTAGCCATCCGAACCTTTGCTTTCTTCCGGATGAAAAGGCTTTTCTTCGGGTCCAATGGATCGAATTCTTCATAGCGATCGAGCGCTTCCAGTATTCGCCCATCAGACGGCAACACCACCAGCTCACCATGGATCATCGTCCGCGATGAAGGATCGAGCACGGCGCCAGGGAATTCACCAAAATCGTAAAGCCTTCCTCGAACGTGGGCGGATCCAAGTCGTCGAAAGCGCTTCACAATGGAAGCTATCTCTTTGGGAGCTTCGCCTGGAAGGAGAGTGCCGTATAAGAATAGATGTTTGCTCATATCCTCAATGCGAGTAACTTAGCCAGGCCTTCATAGCCATTCTCGGGATTCGATATGTAAGTCTTGACCCGATCGTGTCTATTCAAACAATCAAGATAATAACCGAAAAGCAGGTCTATTTCTGAGTCCTTGAGCTGCTTCGAGGTTCTTAAAAAGGCAATGAACTCGAAGAAGTTCAAATAGTCAGTGAAAGACGGTTCTTCTCTAATTACGATCTCGTTAACTGAGTCCTGGTCCTTTATGCAATCAAGCTTGCTTGAGAGTTGATCCCTCGTAGAACCTCTCGTACAAATTCGACGCCCACTTGGCGCGTTCAAAAGAGGAGTTCCGTTGGTAAACGAAGGCGGCGAATACGGCCGCAACCACCGTACCGACTGCCGATATTGTGCCCGCAATCAAATAGACGATCTCAACCCGTTCTTTCACAGTCATCAAATTCTCCTGCAGATTCTGTTTTAGATGGGTTATGAGGGCGAGCAATTCTGCGTTACACAGGCTACCTGGTGCAAGGGCAGTCCTGCTTTGGTGCGAAACTTCTGTGCCTTTTTGCGGCTATTCAAAATAATCGAATTCTCGTCAGGTTGCCGTTGCTACCGGTTAGTTTGACTTAGGTTTCTGGGCCACTTCGCCGCGATTATCAGCAAATACACACTGGCACACCATTGGCTTACAGTCGGGTGGGCGAATAGCCCCGCACGCTTTGACAACCCACGAGTGGTGATTCCCTGTTCCCACTTAGCTCTATCCGAATCAAACATTACTGTGAGCCGGTTATGTTTCTCGATAGCAACTCTTTTATCTCCCGCGCCAGCCGAAAACTTTGGCTCCTCCCTACCTTCGTGATTCCAGCCGCGCTTGGATTCTGCTTCATCGTCTCCGCGCTCTTCGGCTCCAACCTTACTGAACTCGTCGTTATTCTCGTCATCGCCCAGGTAATCGCCAGCGTTGTCGTCTGGAAAAACTGGCGCGGCACTCAGGAACAACTCGCGGGGGTAAAACACGAACTATCGAGTTTGCAAGGCATCGTTGACGTTTCGCGCGACGCAATCATCGGCGTGACCACCGAAGGCGTGATCATGAGCTGGAACCGCGGCGCACGCGGCATCTATGGCTACACTTCCAAGGAAGCTCTCGGCGCACCAATCTCGATGCTCTTCGATCATCGTCGCGGCCAGGAAGCTTCGTTGTTGTTTGAAAAAGTCACACGCGGCGAGAACGTCACGCAGCACGAGATGGTCCACCTCAAGAAGGGCCGCACTCCGATCGACGTCTCGCTAACAATCTGTCCGATCATGGAAGGCAAAACCATGACTGGCGCCTCGGTGGTGGCCCGTGACATCACCGAGCGCAAGCGCGCCGCCGGCTCTCTTGCCCAACAAGCCGCGGCGATGAAAGCATCGATGGACGGCATGGCCATCATCGATCATACCGGCGTCTGCATTTATCTCAACGACGCATACGCGAAAATTTTTGGTCACGCAGATCCCACGCGACTCATCGGCGCGAGTTGGGAAATGTTTTACTTCGAGGAAGAGCTGTTCCGCATGAAAGAGCAGATCATGCCTGCCGTCTGGCGTGATGGTTCGTGGCGCGGCGAAGCAATGGGTCAGAAGCTCAACGGCGGCACCTTCCCTCTCGAAATCTCGATCTCGAGCGTCGATGGCGGTGGTCTGGTCCAGGTCGTGCGCGACATTACCGAGCGCAAGAACCTCGAAGAAACGCTGCGCAACAGCTCGCTGAAAGACGATCTAACCGGTCTCTTCAACCGTCGCGGATTGCTCAAACAGGCTGCGCCTTACTTCGACTTCGCGCGCCGGCAAAAAGAAAAGCTGCTGCTGCTCTTCATCGACCTCGATGGCATGAAGAAGATCAATGACGAGTTTGGACATAACGAAGGCGACAACGCGCTCATCCAAACCGCCGCGATTCTCAATCGCAGTTTCCGTAGCTCCGACATCATCGCGCGCCTCGGTGGCGACGAGTTCACAGTCCTCGTCACCGATCTGAACGCGAGTAAAGAAGAAGCGATCGCGAGACTCAATGAAAACCTGAGGGCCTACAACGCGAGCGAGACTCGTAATCACAAGCTCTCCTTCAGTATCGGCGTTGCGACACTCGAACCGGAGCGCATGGCGTGTTTCGAAGAGTTACTCGAACAAGCCGACCAGGCGATGTACGAGCAGAAACGTTCGAAGCGACGCCGTTCATCCGAGCGAACTCAGAACGAAGCACAGTTCGCGCCTGATTCGATTCCGTTTGCGCTCCCGACAAATTCCGTTGGCCGTCAGGGCACTTTCGACAACGCCGCGATCGGAATGGCGGTCGTGTCAGTCGATGGCAGTTGGCTCCAGGTGAACGAATCGCTTTGCAAACTGCTCGGCTACTCAGAACAGGAGCTGCGCGCGACCAGTTTTCAACGACTCACTCATACCGAAGATGTGCGACACGTGCAGACGTACATTCAGCGCGTGCTCGAAGGCTACATTCAAAGCCACGAGCAGGAGAAGCGTTACATTCACGAGCAGGGCCACACGGTTTGGGTGCAGTGGCACGTCTCGCTTTTGAAAGATTCGGAAACCGGCGCGAAGCGATTGTTCTTCCAGGTGCAGGACATCAGCGATCGCAAGAAGGCCGAGGAGAAACTGACGCAGGACACGCTGACGGGCCTGCCCAACCGCGCGCGCTTCTACGATCTGCTCAAGCTACGCGTCTCGAATAAGGATCGGCAGTGCGCAGTGTTGCTGCTCGACGTCGATCGCTTCAAGCTTGTTAACGATAGTCTTGGCAATGCGAGCGCGGATCAACTGTTGATACAGATCGCAAACCGCGTCAAGACGTGCATGCGACAGGGCGACATACTCGCGCGCGTTGGTGGCGACGAATTTGCAGTGTTGCTCGACGATGTTTCGGGTGAGGAAGAGGCGTCGTCAGTAGCGACGCGCATCCAGCAGGCGCTCTCGATCTCATTCAACCTGCTGGGCCAGGAAGTTTACACGACGATGAGCATCGGCATCGCACTCGCTTCGGATTACGAACAGGTGTCAGACATGCTGCGCGATGCAGAGACGGCGATGCACCAGGCGAAGGTGCGCGGCAAAGCGCGTTACGAAGTCTTCGGACACGACATGCACGGCGAGCTGATGAGTCGTTTGAAGATGGAGACGGATCTGCGTCACGCGTGTGAGCGTGATGAGCTCTTCGTTGACTATCAGCCGATCGTGTCGCTCGGAAGTCGCACCTTGATCGGATTCGAAGCGCTCGTGCGTTGGCGTCATCCGGAGTTTGGAATCATACCGCCGAAGGATTTTATTCCGGTCGCGGAAGAGACAGGACAGATTTTGACGATTGGACAGACTGTGCTGGAGTCGGCGTGTCGACAGGCGCGCGAGTGGCAACAGACTTATCCAGTGGCGCCGCCGTTGTTTGTCAGCGTCAACTTGTCAGTGAAGCAGTTTAATCAGCCGGGTTTGGTTGAGAACATCGCGCGCTTGCTGGAGCGGTTCCAGTTGCCGCCGCGTTGTTTGAAGCTGGAGATCACGGAGTCAGTGTTTAGTGACAACATCGAAGCGGCGGTCGGGTTGTTGACGCAGTTGCGAGAGCTCGGCGTGCAGTTGAGTATTGATGATTTCGGAACGGGTTATTCGAGTCTCAGTTACTTGCAGCGTTTTCCGATCGACACGCTCAAGATTGATCGTTCGTTTGTGACGCAGATGATGGAGAACGAGGAGAACCTCGCGATCGTGCGC
>Ga0105238_10000916_pt1 | contig 30174 bp, 36 predicted proteins | sample KBSC34metaG_FD_81526 | JGI IMG/M metagenome (GOLD analysis project Ga0105238, IMG submission 81526) | Corn rhizosphere microbial communities from Kellogg Biological Station, Michigan, USA - KBS C3-4 metaG | ecosystem: Host-associated > Plants > Roots > Rhizosphere > Soil | place: Michigan, USA...
CGGCATGGGAATCACCGGATTCAAGCCTGCTCAGGGCAACTTGAAGGTCGCTTGTCAGGTGCTATGCGCCTCGGCAATCACCGGCGAGCCGCGTTACCACGCATACCAGTACGGGATCACGGGCTAAGGGGGATATGACACATGGCTAACATTGGACTCGAAAATCGCACCCAACACACCGGCCCGACCGGGAACCCGGACACGTTTAACTCCACGACGCTCTATGCGTCGGGGCAGTTGGGCGGCGTCCTGACCACTACCACTGGCCGCTACCAGTGCGTTCAAGACGATTCCGGCAACACTGCGGCTAATACCGTGGGAGTTGTCGCCGCTAATCAAGCGGCGTTCTGGAAAATCGGTCAGAAGGCCAACTACATCGTCACCAACGATCTGCGCTTTTCGGCAGACGGCAGGAACGGCGTAGCGGGTATCTTCCGTACCGCTGTCATAGCGGGAAACTACTGCTATGTTCTGCAAGCGGGTAACTCTATTTCGATCAAGGCTTCGGCTGGCGTTGCTACCGATGTCATGGTCGCCAATAGCGGAACCTCTGCGGACTTCACCAATATCACGGCTGGAACCGCTCCGACCTATGCACCTGTAGGCGTGGCTGTGGCTGCGAATAGCGGTGGAAACATCGTGGTCGATCTCAACATCCCGAGCGCGCCCTAAGGAGACACCATGGCAGCCGTAACAATCAACAGCTTTGTGGACAACGTGCCGGGAAGTCTCCGGCAGCGTTGTTACAACCTAGGAATCGCCAGCAGCGGCGATACGCTGACCTGCAACCTTGGGCCGATCAAAGCAGTCAACTGCAATGATGTAGCGGTTACCAAGATGGGGGTTAGCGGAAACACGATCACCTTCACCACAACCGGGGCGGTAGTCGGAGCCTTGGTTGATGTGACTACGGAGTAAACAGCATTGGCCCTGGATACCTTCCCGGACATCTGGGGCCGTGTGCTCCTGCGGGCACCGGACGTAGATCCGTTTATCGCGCAGGACTTCGTTAGAAACGCATTCCGTCGCGTTGCAGAGCGCAGGCGCTGGAGCTGGCTGATTAACTTCGGCCAGTTCATAGCGCCTGACGCTTATGTAACCGGAACAGTTTCCGTCACGCAAGGATCAACCACCGTGACCGGAGTGGGCACGGCTTGGACTACCGCGCCCACAAACCTCGCCTATCAACAGTTCCGCATTGGCGTAACTGCACCGATTTACACGGTAGCCCAAGTAACCGACGATACGCACATCGAACTCGATTCTCCTTACGGTGGACCCTCCTCCTCCGCCGTGGGCTACCGTATTTATCAATGCTTCTTTCCGGTTCCCATCGACTTTCACTCATTCCTGACGTTGTGGGACCCGGCTATGAACTGGCAGCTTTACCTGAACATCAAGCAGGAACAACTCAACCAGTACGACGCCCAGCGTGCCACGCAAGGGAATCCGTATCTCGTATCGTATCGGGACAGTTCGATCTATTCGTTCCAGGTTACCCCTGGAGTTCCTCCGATTCCGCGCTACGAGTTATGGCCGCATGTGGTGGGGCGCACGTTTCCGTTTCTCTATGAGTCGCGCGCCGTGGATCTCACGGACGCTAACGCCGTCCTGCCGCGCTACATTCGCGGCGACGTGCTACTTGAATCGTCGCTCGCTGAAGCCGCCGCGTTTCCTGGAACCACGGCCAAGCCGAACTCGTATTACAGCCCGCCGAACGCTCGCCGTCACGACGCCCGCAGCGAGGTGATGATCGCCGAACTGGAGCGCCAGGACGACGAGACGGATATGCAGGATCTGATGAATAGCTACAACGTCCCTGCGGCGTTTGCGGTACCGTGGGGAGACTCAAGTTGGTTGCAGTCGCATGCTGTTTTATTAGCATAGAAGGAGATCACAATGGCAAAAGATAGCGGATACATCAAGGGCGCTTACGGGGATTACGATACGGGAGACTACAAGGGCGGACCCGGAAAGTACGACGGAGCGAACGATCAGGGTTTGCCGACGCGCACTCCCAGCCCGAACGCCGTTCCCGAGAAGTTGTACGACGAATCGGTTCCTCTGCCCAAGGGACAAGACTAAGGAATAGGTGGCCTACGCGCAAACGACCTTTGGCGATGCCAAGACCCAGCTATCCCAAATACTGGGCGATCCGGGCTTTGTCTTCTGGTCGAATGACGAGCTAGGCACCTACATCATCGAAGCACTTAGGACGTGGGGCGCGGCTTCGCTCTACTGGCGTGAGCGGGGCGTGTTCAACACCACGTCCGGGGTGCCGTTTTACGATGTAACGACCCTTATCCCTACTCTTCTCGGTAACACCGTCACCGATACTGAGATCGTTAAGTCCATTCAGTACAAGATGTGCGAGCCCGCAACCGGCAATAGCTGGACGGGCACGGATATGTTCACGCTCGATCAGGTGACAACGGCGATTGAGCGCCGCCGCAACCAGTTCCTGGTCGAAACGGGCATGGCCGGGATGGTGAACTACCAAATCTCTAGCGGAATGCCCGCCAATGGCCGCGTACCGCTCCGGGACACGACGATTGACGTGCGGCGCGTGGCTTTCCAGCAGATCGGCGGAACGTCCTGGGTGACGCTGTGGCGCTCCGACGAGTGGGCCATGGGCGCGGCTACCGCCAATAGCTGGTCGCAGACGCCAGCGCTTCCCAGCGCGTATAGCATCCTTGCGCCACCGCCGTTGACGCTGCAGTTGGGGCCGGTTCCCCAGGCGACCGGCACTCTCGACCTGATAACCGTCGATTCGGGGACATCGCTCAACCCTGCGACCGGAGTAATCCTGGGCGTACCCGACGATTTCGCATGGGTGATCGAGTTCGGAGCGATGTCGGATCTGTTGGGGCCGGATGCACAGACCAGGGATACCCCTAGGGCGCAATACTGTCAGGCGCGATGGGAGGAAGGCGTGGCACTCGCTCGAATCTACGCCTCGGTGGTCCAGATGCAGGTAAACGGAGTGCCGGTGTATATCTCGGCGCTGCAATCGCTCGATGCAGGCAACCCGACATGGCAGGTATCCTCAGGGCAACCGACCATTGCCGCCGCTGCGGGGCTTCAGTTGTTCGCGTTGTCGCCAGTTCCCGATGCGGCCTACGGCATCTCGGCTGATGTGGTGCGGAAGGCTCCGATACCAACAGTCGATGGTGACTTCCTGCAGATTGGGCGCGAAGAGTTGGACGGAATCCTGCGCTATGCGGAGCACCTGGCGGCGTTCAAGATGGGCGGCGAAGAGTTCATGGGAACCAAGATCCAATACGACGGATTCATAAAGGCGGCATCGCTCTACAACGACCGGCTACGGGCGAACGCCTCGAACTTTGAGGTGCTGACTGACAGAGCACAGATTGAAGCATCGCGGCGGCCGCGCCGCTTGGCAAAACCCCAACCTGTAGGAGCATAACATGGCAAACTTTCTGGCTAAAGCACGGGAATCTATGGAGTCGCGCGGAACAGTGGGCAGCTTCGGGAAAGCGACTCCCTCTAAGATCAAGAAGGATCTCAAGAAGGGCGGTTCAATGGCGAAGAAAGCAGGCTTCGCCAAAGCGATGCGGACTATCGCTCGCGAGCGCAAAATGAAGTAATGGCCGACTTTACCAGACAAACTCTGACGTTCGATCTCGTCGGAATCGATCTCGCGCGTCCCGTAGATCAACTGCCTCCAGGGTTCTACCGGATCGCTGAGAACGTGCGTCCTTACGGAACTGGACAGGCGCAGGGACGACAGGGGATCACGCAAGTCTCGCTGACCGGAACGACGGGCGATCCGGTTCATTCCATCGTCAGCTTCGATGATCCGATCCCTGATCCGACGCGGTTCCCAGACTCCTTCCAGCCGCGCTTCCGCATCATGGGGACTGGAACAACCATCCTGGGAGCAGGAAATACCTACGATCCGAACGCCTTTATTCCCATGAATGACGGGGTGAATATCCCCGATACGCCGTTCTCTGGAAAGCCGCTTACGTTCGCGCTGACCGACTCCGATTTCAGCCCGCGTCCCTGGTGCTATATCGGCGATTTCAATCAGATGCGTAAGGTGAACTCCAATGCATTCTCCTTTCACATGGGAATCGCGCCACCCAACTTCGCTCCCACGGCGGCGATCGATGCGGCTAATCCCGATGGCCCCGATGTGGGAGCAAGTCCCAATCCCTATATCTACGCATGGCGCGCCCGCGCGGATTACGACCTGAATACTGGTTGTGTCTCGAACCTGGGGCCTGCGATTCGCATGGTCAACGGACTGTCGCCATCATCTTCTGCCGGCGCTCCGATTCCGCCGTCGAATATCCTTGTCACTCTGGCGGCGGCGCATCCTGACCCGTCAGCCCGCTACATGGATCTGTTCCGCTGGGGTGGATCGCTTCCGACGTGGCTCTATATCGGCACTGTCAGCAACACTGCGGGGAACACGGTTCTTGATACCTTCAACGACATCGCGATCGCATCGAACGAGCAGGCGGATCTCGATGATAACCAGCCGTTTCTGAGCGTCGATACCGGCAAATGGGGACACTGTTCGATTACTCCGCTTGGCGCTGGACTCGGTTGCACGATGACCGTGCTCGATGGCGACGTTCTGAAGCCGTGGAACGCTCAAGATGCGCCCTACTACCCGGCAGGTACGCAGGTTTCCATCTCCGGGACCGTATTCACGTTCTATCGCTCTCCTGATAGCGCCACGAGTGTTGAGTTGCTGGAGGATGGTGGCCCAGACACAGGGCTGATCTTCACGATCAGCGCTCCTGAATTGTGCCATCAGCCCGTTCCTTGCATCTGGGGTCCGTTCGGAGGAGGACTTACCGGAATCTTCCTGTTTGCCTGCGGCGATCCGCTGAATCCAGGGTCGATCTATTGGACCAAGGGAAATCATCCCGAATCGCATCCCGGTGCGAACACTCTAGAGATTACGTCGGGTGCGGAGCCCATGATGAACGGGACGCTGTACGATGGCAACCCGTATGTGTTCTCGACCAAGCGCATGTTTACGCTCTACCCGACGCTGGGGCAGATATCGGACTTCACGGCGCTGGAGATTCCTAACTCTAAGGGCCTGTTTGCGCGCTGGGGAATGTGCGTTACGCCTATCGGGATCGCATTTGTGGCGAAGGACGGTATCTATCTGTCGAGTGGCGGCCCGCCAACGTCGCTAACCGACGATCATTTGTACCCGATATTCCCGCATGAAGGCATTGAGCCATCGGCATTCTCGAACGTGGACGGCAACGCCGATTCGCCGTTCTCTCCGCCCGACTTTACTCAGCCAGACACGTTCCGTCTGGCGTTCGGAGACGGCTTCCTGTACTTCGATTACATCGACCAGAGTGGCACGTATCGCACGCTGGTTTACAACCTGCTCGACAAGCAGCCCGGTTGGGTATCGCGGGATACCTACTCTCCGCAAGTGATCTCGCGCTACTTCGAGAATGTCCACTCCGACGCTGATCCAACTAAGAGTTGGTCCCAGGTGCTCATGGGTGGGCTGGATGGCAATATCTGGAAGTACGGCGGGGATACCGATGGCGCGGGCGCGGCGATCGCAGGGCATCTGCGTACCGGCGCATGGGATGACAAGGATCAGCGTCCGCGTAAGTTCTGGGGCGATATCGAGATCGACTTGGACGCGCTCTGCGACACGTTCGACGTGGAGATAGGATTCGACAACTACTCGTATTTCTCCCAGGTCACACTGACCGGAACGAATATCACGGGTCGCCGTCGCGTAACGTGCGATATCAATGCAGGACTCGGGCAGTACGCCTACAACATCGGCCTCGATATCACCTGGAGCGTGACTAGCGGGCAGCCGCTGCTCTATTGGTGGATACCGACCGTCATTCCTAAGCCTGAGTTAACGGCGCTCCGTACCACCGACTGGGATGACGACGGATATCAGGGAGCGAAGTTTGTCCAAGGCTTCATTCTGCGGGCGGATACGCTGAACCAGACGCGCCAGATTCAGGTGCTCTCTGATGGCGGTGTATTGCAGCAGACGTTCTCCATGCTCCATCCCAACGAGCAGGAGATCGCATACTGGTTCACAACTCCGTTCATTACTCACTTGCTGCGCTTCCTGCCAGCCGATGCGAAGTTCTGGCGCTATTTCAAGCCGCGCTGGATATGGAATCCCGCGCCGGAACTCGCGGGCGTGTGGACGACGCAGGAGACAACGCACGATCTGGAGGGGTATTTCTTCCATCGCGACTTCCTGCCTGCGCTAGTGTCCACGGGGCCGGTGAATCTGCGAGTTACGGTAAATGGTAATCCTGGATCGCCGTTCAACTACACGATTCCTTCGACAGGAGGTCTGTTCCTGAAGCAATATATGGCGCTTCAGGCGATGAAGGCGCGCGAGGTGCAGTACTCGCTAACTGGTGATCCGTTCCGTATGTTCGTCAAGGATTCCGAGGTTCGCGTCAAGCAGTGGGGATCGACGGGACCGTTCCTTTCGGCGAAGCCCTTCGGTGACGTGTCGCGCGAGAGCGGAGCGAAGATTTGAAGATCGAGACATTCGAGCATACGTGCTTTTCTGGTGGTCCAGATGCTCTTGCGGGAACTGCTACGCCTTGCGGATATATCGTTTCAGTGGACGGAAGGGCGCATCAGATGCGGCGCATTATGGCGACTCTCAGTGGTGGGGCAAAGCGTCTATTCAACACCGTAGATGAAGTTGTGGCATGGGCGAAGTCCACGGGCAATGTGCTAGATGATGCGGAGGTGGCCGAATGCCGACGCCTCACGTCATAGAAGCAGATTCAGCCGACACTGGATTTGTTGGCGTCTCCTATTATGATTTTGGACCGAACCAGGATCTTGGGCCGTGGGAACACGGGGGCAATCGATATGTCGGGTATTGCCGCGTAAACTACACGTCGTTCGATCAGTTCACGGCGATAGCCTCCACGTCGGACGCGATCAATTTCACCGTTCACGATCCAACGAATGCTCCTCGGGTGGGACAAACCGCGTTCCTGGGAGCAGCCGGGTCCGTCTGTGCTGACAATGCCGTATCGAAACTCTATACCTGCTACTACGATAGTGCGCGCCTTAGCATCGTCCCTTTTGATCTAACCACAAATCTATATGGAGCGGTTTTAAGCGGCGGTCCCATTGTCACGAATCACGTCATTATCAACTCAATCAGAATGCTCTCTACTGGCGTTCTTCTGGTGATGTACGGCACAGACCAGGGAGAGATCACTGATCTGCATGCCGTGACATGCACAACGAGCGGCATCTGGGGATCTCCAGTGGTAGTCGCGGCATCAAACAACTCAGGGCCAGACTTTACGCAGGTATTCGGCATGTCTATGGTGCCAGATTCTGCCGGACGTGCCCATATTCTTTACTTCAAATCTCCGACCCTTCCCGATACTAAGGAAGTTCGGTATTGCATGTGGGATAGCGGCGTAGTCAGCGGAGACGCACGAGTGGGAGATGGGTGGTTCCCATATTCTGCTCAGGGTACCGGCCGGTATGATGCGGTGAATGATAGAGTTTTGATGCCGTTCCAGGTGCTTAATTTTATCGGCACGGACGGACAGGGATTATTGCTGGTAAACAGCGCATCGACCACTCCCGCATTGGTCCAGGACATCGTACTTCCGTTCAATAGCAACTTAGCCTACTTTGGATGCTATATCAGTCTCGATGGCTCGACATATTTCTTCACTTACGAGGACTACACAACCACCGAGCAAGTCATCACGTATCAGCGAGCGGCCAACAGCCCTGGATCATGGACAGGGCCAACGACGTTCTGGAATTATGACACCGATCCGCCTCCTGACGACCCAGCCAATCCAGGGATTCCAACAATTGAGCAGAATCCGCCATCGGGGTTGGTGCCATTGTCTAGTGGTTCCACGGGGACGCTCATTTCGTTCTTCGGTGGCGGCGGAGCAGTAGGAAAGATATTCTGCAACACGCTCTATTACATGGAGAGCGTGGGCGCTCCAGTTCAAACTCTGCAGCTCATCAAGACCGTCTCGGGTGGCACGGCATCGCCTACCGACTTCATCCTCTCCGCTGATGGGCCGACGCCGATCAGTGGCGCGGGCGGCGTGGGACCGTCGAATGTGGACGCGGGCACCTATACGTTATCAGAAACATCGGCAGCAGACTACACGGCAAGCGACTGGCTTTGCGTAGGAGGAACGCAGGCAGGCAATCAAGTCACCATCGCAGAGGGCGAAACGGTGGTTTGCATGATAACCAACACGTTTGAGGGAATCACTCCTCCTCCACCACCTCCATTCTGCATCCCGTTTGCGCCGACCACGCCCGCACCATCGCTTGTGGCCTATGATGAACCGCTAGAATTGAAGGGATCATGAAAACACAATCTCCCAATACGTTTCATGTGAACACGAAGACTCCTTCGGCGCAGCCGGTTCGCGAATATCGTCCCAACCTGCCGGCTGACACACCGCCTCAGATGAAGCAGTTTGCACGTCAGACGCTCGACCTCGTAAACGGAATCCGCGACGGCTTCAGCCCAACGAGCCTGTTCACCAAGGGCAACGCCACAGGCGATCCAATCGTGGTTCCAGTGGGAGCGACCGCCGATAATCAGGGAACATCGCTCGGCTTACAGCTTCAGCTATCCCGACCGGGGAACTGGCTCATCTCCGCCAATGTGAACCTACACATCATTGGCGACACGGGGCAATTGTTCACGCTCGCGCTCATCCTGGGGCAGGCTCCGCAGAGCCACTCCGCGCAGGTTAACCCATCGGCTGACCAGATCCAGATGGTGCAGCAATCCTGGCAGGTGCAGAGCGTCTCGGGTGACGAGATTGCGCGCCTATACATCAAAAAGGACGGCGGCGCGGGAACGTCGGCGGAACTACCTGGAAATACCACCTTTACAGCAACTTGGCAGGGGGCGTAAGATTAACACTATGAACGCGATGAATGTCCTGTTTCCGTTTACATCGCTATTCGGCGGCGGTGGCCCGAAGGATTCCAGTTCCTACACGGCGATGAACAACGGGCAGGCCCCCGCGCCGGGACAGATCGCCACCGAAGGAATCAACAATAGCCAGGACTCGCTAACGCAGTTCCTTCGCTCGCTGTTCAATACCACAGGCACACAGGGCGCGAGCGCACTTAGTCAGGGCGTTGGCGGCGCTGGTACCGCGATGGACTACTGGTCCAAGATTCTCTCCGGCAATCCCTCCGCGATCATGAGCGTCATGAGCCCCGAGGTGCAGGCCGCGCAAGCGCAATACAAGGGCGCGCAGACGCAGGCGAATATGTTCGCACCACGCGGTGGCGGGCGATCCTCGATGATGGCGCAACTGCCGATGCAGCAAGCAGGAACGGTGTCGAATATCATCGCGCAGGCGCGGCCAGCAGCAGCGGGCAATCTCGCACAGACGGGATTGGGTATGGGCGGCTTGGGGGCGAACCTGCTCAACATGACCATGCAGGGGCAGATGGGCCGCCGCAGCCAGAATAATCAGCAGGACGCGATGTGGCAAGCCCCGCTGATGAATATGGCAACCGATATCGGCGGCGCGGCAGCGGGTGGTGGACTCGGCAAGGCGTTCGGCTACTAAATGGGAGCAGCAAGCAACGTATTCTCGACGATGCTGATGCAGCACGGACAGCAGGTCCGTCAGCAGCAGCAGCAGGACTTCGAGTCTCGTGCGGCACAGCACGAATGGGCTACGAAGTACCTTGAGGCGATGTCAAACAACCCGCTGCTCGACGATGCGGCCCGCGAGCAATATCTTCGCCAGCTATCGGACGTTGGCAGTATCCCTATTCCGAAGTTCGATGTTCAAAAAGTAGTCAAAAACTTCACCAAGCCCATCGACGATTACCACCAGCGCCACGGCGCGATGGTCGCCCAGGCGTTCCCCACCTCCGATCAGCAGCAGCAGGGGCAAAACGGCCAGCAGCCGCTATCGTTCCCCTTCGTAACGCCGCCGCAAGGATCACCGCAGGGCGCTCCGCCACCGCAAGAGTCTCCCATGCAGTCACCGCCGATGCCCGATCAGACTGCCGCGCCATCGCCGCAGGGCACACCAGGACAGGCGTTACAGCCTCCCGCCATGCCACCGCCGCCTGGAGGCGACCAGAGCGCTCCAATGAGCGAGAATATGCCCAACGGCCAGCCTGCGATGGCAGCGGCATCGCCTGAGCCGGTATTGCCGTTCATGTCTCCGGTTCGACAGGCGCAAACAGCTAATGCGGTTGCTGAGGTCAAGGCGGCTGGTGACCAGAAGATTTTTAAGAAGCGCGTAGAACAACTTCAGTCTATGTTCCCGAAGATGAATGAGATTAATTTGCTCAATATCGCTTCGGGACACCCTGGGACGGTCACAGACCAGTATAAGGAACTCACAGACGGTCGTATTTTGGACCTGAGAACCGGCCAAATCTCAGGTAAGCCTATTCCTCAATGGAAAGAGGTCGCCCCCGGAGCCGTTGGCGGATTCGTCACTCCTCCGATGCCGGGGGAACCACCCGCAGACGGAAGCGCTGGGGGCTTTACGCCCGTAATCCATGGCGGCGCTAAGTTGAGCGACGATCAACAGGCTGCAAACGCCGCTTATGAGGCACAACGGCAGAAGACCGAACCTGGATACAAGCTTGCTCCTGCGGATTGGGCTAAAGCGAAATCGTGGTATGACGAGCAGTCCATGACGCCTACGCAACTCCAGGCGAAGTTGATGCAGGTCGAAAACCTGAAGGAATTACAGGCGGAACGCAGGCTACAGGAATCGAATCTAAGCATGCACATCAGGGAATTCAACCTAACGCATGGGCCGGAGGCCATCAACTCCATCGTTAACCAAATGAAGGTTGACCCAGACCTGTATTTTGGCAAGGACATGACTCCTGATGTGCGGAACCAGGTTGCTCAGGCATGGACACAGCAAACAGGAATGCCGCCACCTCGGGAACTTCCAGGACCGACGAAGGCAAAGGAAGCCAATAGCATCATTGCGCTCAACTCGGTTAACCGCCTGAAGCAGATGCTTGTGGACAGCCCTGTTATCCAGAAACGCATGGGAGCGTGGGATGGACGTGTTGGGAACCTGGAGCAAGCTATCGGAACAACATCGGGGTTATCCCCACAGGATGCCCAGAAGATCCAGGAGTTCCGTAGCAGCGTAAACTATCTATTCTTCCAGGAAGGGCAGGCCCTTCTGCAGCGCACGCCGCAAGCGCTGATGGAAGAATTGAAAACGACATCGCCCAACATGAAGCAGGGGCTTCCTTTGTTCCTGGGTGCTATCGACGCCGTAAAGGGAACGGCTGCGGGCAACCTTCAATCCGCCAACGATTATCGCTTCAATCGCGCTCCCGGATCGCTGAATACGTCGCCTCCGCCCAATCCTCCGGGTGGGGGGAATCCAAACCCTAACGGCTATGTGGTTGGCCACGTTTACGGCGGATTAACGTATCTCGGACCCGATCCCAACAAGCAGAGCAGTTGGAAGAGATAGAATGGCCGAGCCGTTCACTCCACCCCCTGTCAGCGCATGGCAGGGGCCATCCTCTTCGGGTGGATTCACTCCCCCTCCCGTAACCTCTTGGCAGGGTCCTGCGACTTCTACGGTTGATCCGAACGATGCGATCTTGCAGAAGATGGCGGAGCAATCAGGTGGAGGATTGCCGGATCTCCCTGGGCCGATATCGCAATTCTTTGGGACGGTTGGCTCCGACCTGAATCCTGTCACCATCGGCAAGTCTCTACTGCATCCTCTGGACACGCTGAAGAATACGTTCGGTCCTGGGGCATGGCTCACTCCTGAGGAGGGCGTTAAGAAAGGCGCGGAAGCGCCAATCCCGGAGATCGCAGGGCATGCGGCCTCGATCCTTCTGGCGCATCAACTGCCGTCGATGGCTAAGGGGAGCGTTGATGTAGCGCGCAAGGCTGGACCTGTGGTGGCTGGCGCTGCGAAGGGAGGATGGCAAGCATCTACAGCCCCGAGTACGTTCAAGTTTAGAGGCGTGCCAGTTGAAATCCCGGTTCCTGCGGCTCTCTCATCGGCAGGCGTTGGATACGAAATCGGGAGGCATATTCCCTTCGTAAATCCTGAGATCGGTGGCGCGGTAGGCGGAGCCGTCGGTGGTGTAGTTCCGGGGATACGCGGTGCTTATCGCGGCGCGATGAACGTACTAAGACCGCCAGAGATGCCTCCTCCGGGTGGTGGGGAACCGCCGCCTCCTGGATCTCCCTCTAGTGCCGCACCTCCGCCACCCGGAGCACCAGCGGCAGCGGCTCCCGCTCCCGTTGTTACCCCGCCGCCTCCAGGCGTAGATCCCGCCACGTGGGGCCAACTGACGCCGGAGATCCGGGACGCCATCTATCGCGGTGCAGCGGCCCGCAAGGGCGCGACTCCTGGCGCTATACCCGCATACTCCACGACGACCCCAGAGAACATCAGCGTCATCCCCGAGGCAGTGAGGGACTTTTCTCAGTTCAAGGTAGGGCAGAATGTCACGGTTAATACGGGCATGGGATCGAGGCTATCAAACCTCACAGGGAAAATTGTCAGATTCGTTCCTGATCCAACGGTTCCAGGCCAAGAAGTCCCCATTCTAAAACTTCCAACTGGTCAAGAATGGCCTGCGGCTGAACTGAGTAGACCCGCTCAGGGCGTCATTCCCGAGGGCGAGCACAATATCATCCGCAAGGTTGCCGAAACCAATCGTGGCAATAAGGACGTGGCGATCGCCCGTAGCCTCAAGGATGAGAACATCACCCAGGAAGGGCTGGATAAGATGTCGGATGCCGACCTAAGGGCGCGCGTCAAGGCGCTGGGGTACACGCCTTCCTACGGCAAAAACTACAGCCGAACGTGGGACGCATTCCGCCGCGACTTGCGGAAGTTGGTAGATCCCGGCAAGTTGAACCCGCCACCCATGCCGCCTGAGTAGCATTTTTACTCCCGCGAAATAAAAGCGCTTGCGTTTTCGCAATTTCTCCGTTACAAAGGTAGGGTGAGCAATCGCCCGCGCACTCCGCAAGAGGTAGAACTGCATCGCTGGTCCAAGGCGCATCCCGGCATCATCAAGAAGATCGCCGACAAGTGCAAGGTATCGCGCCCCATGGTGAGCCTCGTGATGTGGAAGAAGCGTAACAGCTTCGACGGAGCCGTAGAAATTGAGCTTCGCAAATTAGGTTGTCCGGGGTGGACCAAGTGATCCGAGACTTGGTTGGCACTCGTTACGGTCGCTGGGTCGTGCTTCGACGATCGGGGATGCAATACTGCATTTGCCGATGCGAGTGCGGAATCGAAAAAGAGGTTTTAATTAGCAATTTACGCCGAGGTAAAAGCCTATCGTGTGGTTGCTTAGCGAGGGAACTGGCAAGTTTCCGATCCAAGAATGCTGCCACGCATGGGCATACTCGCGATCACTCCATGACTCCTGAATATCGTGCATGGCATTCCATGAAACGAAGATGCACAAGACCAACAAGCCCTGAATACGCGAACTACGGCGGTAGAGGGATCAAGGTTTGTGAACGATGGATAAATTCCTTTGAGGCATTCCTGTCCGATATGGGCCTTCGTCCATCCTCTATTCACTCTCTGGAGCGCATCAATAACGATGGGAACTATGAACCTGGAAACTGCAAATGGGCCACTCTTAAAGAGCAACATAGGAATACCCGCAGAACGGCGCGGATGACTTATCGAGGAGAAACATTGAGCATAGCCGAATGGGCGGAGAGATTGGGGTTGCAGTACGCGACAGTTAATCAACGGTGGCATTCATGGAAAGATGCTCGTCGCGTGATCGAAACTCCTCTTATAGAGTGCTTCAGTAAGCTCAAGAGGTCCAGGGTGTAATGCGGCAGACTCCAATCTTGTTTATAGGGGATTCTCCTGACGTTCGTAGTGGATTGGCCCGTATTGGACGAGAACTGGCAGCGTTTACTTGCTCTCTCCCGGAGTTTCGAGTTGGGTACTTGGGCCGTGGTGGGCTCTCGACACGTCAATGCCCTTTCGTTCAGTACGTCTTCGACGTGCGCCACGGGTTCGGCGACGAAGATATCATGAGCCGCGTGTGGGGCGATTTCGCAGGCGACCAGGAAGGCGTAATCTTCGCCATCTGGGACGCCTCGCGCCTCGCATGGCTGGTGAACTGGGCGCAGAACCGACCGAAGGTTAAATTGTGGATCTACGCGCCCGTGGACGCTGCGGGGCCGCATGGCAGGCTGACTGCGTTCGAACGCTCGATCCTGCAACGATTCTCCCGTGTGCTGGCGTATGGCAAGTTCGGTGCGGAGGTTCTCAGTAACACCCTGGGTACTTCCATCGACTGGATACCGCACGGTATACAAACCGACGTGTTCCAGCCGCGCGATAAGCAGGCCGCGCGGATCGCCATGAATTATCACACTGGGGAACAGGTGATGGGCTGCGTGATGACCAACCAGATACGCAAGGATTGGTCAATCGCAGCCGCAACACTCGCGGAAATGCCGGACTGGAAGGCGTGGTGGCACGTAGATGTACTGGAGCGCCACTGGTCGCTGCCGAACCTGATCGACGAATACGGGATCGCGGATCGCGTCAAACTGACGTTCACTGGCAACCTGAGCGATACCGAGATGTCGTACTACTACAGCGCGTGCAACGTGACTCTACTTCCGTCCAGTGAAGGCTATGGCTACCCAATCGCTGAATCGCTCGCGTGTGGCGTGCCCGTGGCTCATGGTGCCTATGGCGGAGGAAACTGGGCGCTGCCTACTGTGCGCTACGTCAACCCCATCGCGTACCGTACTGAGGGCGTGTTCAACTGCACGCGCCCCGTGTTCGCGGCGGGCGACTGGCACCTCGCGATAGCGGGATACCAGGGGCCGAGCACGGAGGATTGCAGGGCGTCAGTGGAGTTTTTAGACTGGAAAAACCTGTGGCCTTCCCGATGGGTCAAATGGATCAAGGCGGGAGTGGAGTAAATGAGCGAATCTTTGGGCGAGGCGCTACCAAGGGAAATGGCGCGTGTGCGTGATGATGTTCTGCCTTGCTATGTCGAGATTGGACCACCCGGAATCTTTGCAGCCACTATGATGCGCGCGGATCTTGATGCAGCCGCTAAGGCCATGATTGAGGGAGACTTGCCAGAGATGATTCGCGTGTACAAGTCGCTGAAGGAATGGCACGTATGATCGCCGTCACCGCAAGCGTGGTTCGTGCTCCATCAAAGTGGCTAGGGGAAATGACGGCCAACGGCCTCAGCGTAGACGATGGGACACTCGGATGGTTCAAAAACTTCCCAGTGAATCTAGGATTGGTCAACGCCTATCAGCAACTCTATGAGGATCAGCGTGACAAGCACGCGATCATAGCGTTTTCTCATGATGATGTGACCATTCACGAGCCATGGGTCGCTCGCGTCGAAGCGGAGTTCGCTGATCCCAAGGTCGCCATTGTCGGGCTAGGCGGTGCAAAGGGCATCGGCGTGGACGATATCTACCGCACGCCCTACAAGCTTCAGCAACTCCAGCGTATCGACTACATGAGCAATCAGACGGATGCGGAGATTCACGGCAAGCGGTTCACGGGCGCGTGCGATGTTGCGGTTCTCGATGGTTTTTTTATGGCCGTGCGCACTTCGTTCCTCGACGAGATCGGCGGGTTCAAGTGGTTCCCGCATCGTTTCCACTGCTACGATACAGCGCTCTGCCTAATGGCGCATCGCCACGGCTATAAGGTGAGAATGGTGGGTATCAGCGCGACTCACTGGGGCGGAGGAACTTCTACCTCTGCGGACTATGTGCAGGACTGCAAGGATCGCGGCACGAGCGTTGCTGCTGAGCACACCGAGCCGCATCGCTGGATGTATGACGAGTTCCGCGATCTGATGCCCTTGAGGATTCGATGATTAAGTTTGAAGAAGTGATCTCCGCGTTTGGGTCCAAGGAAGCCTTCTATGAAGGGATGCTTCAATGGAAATCGTTTGGAAATGCTCTTCTCCCCAGTGAGATAACGGACATCACGAATCCAGACGAAGCGTGGCAGTACCTATGGGATTACTTCGCTGGCACAGAGTTCGACCGCTGGGCCATCGTTAGGATATGGCAAAGGCTGGGACGATGAACTATTGCCACATTTGCGGATCTACTGGAGCGATCAAGTGTGAGCGATGCCCCAACTCCATTTGCACGCGCCATGCCGTCCAGATCGTCGGTCCTGATGGAGGCGCGGAGGTAGTCTGCGGAAAATGCGGCAGGCTCGCGGCAGAGGGATACAAGGAATCTCCGAATGCTGGTTAAGGAGGTTATCGCGGCGCATCCAGAATGTTGGAACAAGTTTAAGGACGGAGAAGATCTTACCATCTACAATTCTCCATTGTTCAAGGCTTTGTACAGGCATTGGCTAGACGATGGAGAAATGCCTATAGGCGTGGCTAAAGCCAGGACTGGAGATCCAGACGTGTGGATCGCTGACAAGTTAGAGGAATATCTGTATGCCACAAGTTAACATCATTTTATTGGTGAAGGATCGCCCACGCCTCACGGAGCAGTGCCTCAAGACGCTGTACGCGAACACGCCAGAGGATCAGTTCAATCTGACGATCATGGACGACGGTAGCGCTGGTCCGACAATCGATGTGATATGTCGGTACGTCCATCCCAAAGCAAACTGCCGTCTTGTTAGTTTCCCCGAGTCCATCGGCATCGTCGGCTTCCTCCGCAACGTGGGCGCGGCCGCCAGCGAGCGATACTTCGGGCGCGGCGAGTATTTGTATTTCTCGGACAACGATATCTATTTCAAGCATGGATGGCTGAATTGGATGAAGGGCATGATGATGTTTGCGGAGCCCCAAGTAAAGGTTTTGGGTGGTTATCGACACCCCTTCCACGGAGTTAACCAGCGTCTAGGATGGTCCAGTTGGGGAGAAACCGAGACGACGGATGCTGTCGCTGGATATTCGATGTTGATGCGGTGGGAAACATTCGACAAGTATGGACCTTTTGACCAGCATTCTAAGGGCGTGTGTCAGTCTGAGGATTTCGCTTTCTGCCAGAAGATCATTAAGGATGGAGGATTGGTTGGATACTGTAACGGGCCAACGATTATCAATTGTGGCGTGACTAATTCCGAGGGTAAGCCCGCCATTGGCCACGAAGCATTCAAGCAGCAAGAGATACCGTACTATGCAAAGGGCATCATCTTTGAATAGAGACACTCCCGATTACCGCGAGTCCGTGCAGTGGGTCAAGGTATCCTACTTCACTGAGCAGCGCGGCATGGACATTCGCGGCATCCTGCACGTCGGCACCAACGACGGCTACGAAGTGCATCACTACAAGAAAATGGGGATCGCGCACCTTGCCGGCGTCGAACCCCTTCCCAGCGCCATCGAAGCGTTTCATGCCGCACACCCCGGCGTGCCGCTGTTCGAGTGCGCGCTATCCGACAGGCCAGGGAAAGCGATGCTGACTATCGTTACTCCCGGAAGCGGGCAAGGTTCGTCGCTGCTTGTCGAGTGCCACCCTCACCCCGACTACGACTACTCCACGCAGGTCGAAGTCGAGGTGAGTCGTGGCGATTGTCTGCCTATCGCGTGGGATAATTTCGATTGCCTGGTCGTGGATGTGCAGGGCATGGAGTTGCCGGTGCTGCGCGGATTCGGAGAACGACTACGGGGGTTCACGATGCTCAACATCGAATGCAGCCTTGAGCCGGTGTACCAGGGCGAGGCACCCGCCGCTGAGGTTGAGGCGTTCCTGGACGGCATGGGATTCGCGCGGATGACACCGCTAGAAACCCACAACGACGTACTGTTCGTATCGAAGGATCGCGTATGATTCCAACTTTTTCATTGTGTCATTCGACGGCGAGACTCCCCAACGGATGGCGTGCTGCTCACGATGCTTGGCGTGACAATGCCGATAATTGGGGTGCATGCGAGTACATCCTGGGTATCGACGCAGTAGATATTGAGGTGAGCCTAGACCCTAAGAGCATTGCGGTCCTGGAAGATTGCAAAGTAGCCGTGAACTACGGGCGGTGGTGTGCTGTTGACGGCTGGAACGCCGCAGGCAAGGCCGCTACGGGCCGATTCCTCATCACCGCTGCCGACGATATGTTCCCGCCGCCGCACTGGGATACCGAGTTGCTGAAGGTGATCCCGGATCTCGACGGCGAGTACGTGATTGAAGTGAGAAGCGGCACGTCACCCGCCGACGACGAGTGGATGCGTTGTATGCTGCATTCGTTCATGACGCGACCTTACTACGAGAGGATTGGCAATTTCTTCTATCCCGAGTATGTGGGAATGTACGCCGACGTGGACTTTGGAGACATGGCCCGCCGTGATGGTGTTGTTATAGACGCCCGCCACTTGACGTTCCAACATAGGCACTGGATGGGAACCAACGTACCGAATGATGAAATCTATCAGCGGCAGAACGCCCAAGCGAACTACGATTTAGGGATGTCCATCCTGGGAACACGCCGCATAAAGGGATTTGCAGGAGGAAACCGTGCTCCGGCTGCGGGGGATAAAATCCTGCCATGAGGTGTGTCGTCTCCGTCGCCACTGGCAAGCACTATTGCGCCAATCAGGACCACTTGCGGGAGCAGGTACGCCATAGCGGATTCTGTTTGTTTTGGCGCGACCACTTGCCGGAAGATTCTCCCACTCACGCTGAGAATCCATATGCGTTCAAGCCGTATGCCATCGAAGAAGCCGACCGTGCTGGTGCTGGCTTAGTGCTCTGGATGGATAGCAGCGTCGTGGTGCTCAAGGATCTCGAACCGCTGTGGCAACTCATCGAATCGCAGGGCTACTGGTTCAGCAGGAACTACGCCTACAATAACGGCCAGTTCTGCAACGATGAGGCGCTGGCGATCATGGGCATGACGCGCGAGGACGCATTCAAGGTGCCGCACGTCGTGGCGAGCTGCTTCGGTCTGGACATGCGCCAGCGGATTGCACAGGATTTCCTTAAACGGTGGAAATTGCTGGCAGAAGCGGGCGCATTCAAGGGCGATCGCGGCGATCTCAGCGGATGCGGCGACATGACCAAGTTCGTCGGGCACCGCAACGACCAGTCGTGCGCGGCACAGGTGGCCTACGAGTTGGGAATGGTGCTCACCGACCCGCCCGCATGGTTCGCGGAGCAGGGGCACCCGCAGAGCGAAGAAACGATACTCACACTGGAGAGATGATGACGAACAGCGATAACGAAGGTACGTTTAACCACGATCAGTGCGATATGATTCCGCATATGCCGTTCATGGAGGAATGCGCCTCCAAGGCAGGCATCATCGTGGAGATCGGCGTGGGCCACGGAAACGGCAGCACGCGGGCATTCGCACGCGGCCTGCTGCGATCCGATCACGCTGAGAAGATGCACATTGGCGTGGACTGGGACCCCGTGCGACCGCAGGTTGTTCCGGAGAACTACTGGCACATGGTCCACGGGCCGAGTGAGGACCCGGCAACGGCGGTAAGGGTGATCGAGATACTCGGTGGCCGCAAGCCGGACATCATATTCATCGACACGATCCATACCTATGAGCAGATGGCGATGGAGTTGCCGATCTGGGCCAATCTCGCGAAAGACGATACGCTCTGGATCTTCCATGATTCATGGATGCTCGGAGTGTGGAATCACATGAGCGAGGCGATCAAGGAGTTCGCATCCGCCAACGAATGGGAGTTTGTGGACTATGCACAGGAGTCGCACGGGCTCGCCCTGATGCACCGTAAGAGCGGCAGGTGGGCGTATATCGATCCGTTGCCGCGTATCGTTCTGGTGCCGCAGGTATGAGCGAACGATACAGCCAGAAGGATGAGCAAGATTGGGTGCTTCGATCCGTCGAAGGAATCACCAATGGAAGATTCCTGGACATCGGCGCTTACGACGGGATCAACTACTCGAACACGCGAGCGCTCGTTGAGCGCGGGTGGTCCGGGGTCATGGTGGAAGCGGGGCTGCACGCCTTCATCAAGTTGCTGGAGAATTACGCCGACAACGACAAGGTAACGCTGGTACACGGTGCTGTTGGCGTTAACGGAGCCGAGTTGCAGCAGTTCTGGAATTGCCCTACTACGTTCAGCACCACTGAGAAAGGGAACTTCAATAAGTTCATCCATGAAGGATTCTCGCGGCAATACTGGGTCCCCACGCTCACGATGCAACTAGTCATGGCCGTTTGCGTATCCATCGATGTTCTGAGTATCGACACCGAAGGCAGCAGCGTGGATCTGTTCAAGGTGTTCCTCATGGGCGGATTCTGCCGGCCACGATGTATCTGCGTCGAGCACGATGGTCGCGTGGAGGAAGTATTGGAGTACGCCAAGATGTACGGGTACGGCGTCATTATGCAAAATGAGGAAAACTACGTCCTGGGGGCCGCTTGAGGCTTAACGTCGGCAGTGGTCAGCGTCCCTTCGGAGAAGGATGGACCAATGTGGATTGCAACCCGCGCTGGTCGCCCGACGTTACCGCTGACGGCGCGCACATGCCGATGTTCGCGGACGGCAGCGCCGAGATGATCGTTCTGCATCACGTCTTGGAACACTTCGGTTGTGGAGAATCGGCTGTGATGCTTCAGGAATGCCATCGTATCCTTGCGCCTGGTGGTTCGCTGATCGTCTGCGTCCCCGAGATGCGCGAACTCGCCAAGATGTGGCTGCGTGGGCAGATCGATACGCAGGTTTACATGACGAACGTGTACGGCGCGTACATGAATGACGAGGCTGACCGCCATAGATGGGGATTCGATTCGTTGTCGCTCGCCACGTACCTCATGGAGACAGCGCAATGGTCGCGCGTGACGAGCTTCGATTGGCGCGAGATACCGGGAGCGTCGATTGCCAAGGACGGTTGGATCTGCGGGATAGAATGCCTGAAATAGATGGGAATTATATACTTGACTACCCCGCACAAGGAGAATCATGAAGATAGGGACTAAGAGCTTCTTGTTCGGGGCTCACTGCTTTTTCCTGCATCCGTGGTTCGTCGCGGCGGCATGGTGGAGGCTTTACGGCTTCCCATGGGACCCCCGCCTTTGGGTTGCGTTCTTTGTTCACGATATCGGCTACCTCGGCAAGCCGAACATGGACGGGCCGGAGGGGGAATCGCACCCGGAAGTGGGAGCGCGGATAATGCAACGGTTGTTCGACAGAGATAGGTTCGGGATGGGGGATGCCGCACGTTACCGCTGGCACGACTTCTGTCTTTATCACAGCCGTTTTCTTGCCAAACGTGAAGGCGCAACTCCTTCCCAGTTATGCCCCGCTGATAAATTCGCGATCTGCCTCACTCCGGCATGGCTGTATCTTCCGATGGTGCGCTGGAGCGGAGAAATTCACGAGTATATGCGACTTGCCAAGAACGGCGATGGCAAGTACGTGACTATGAATATCTCAACTGAAAGCCAGAAGGATTGGTACGCCGATGTTCAGAAATATCTACGCGCATGGGTTGCGGAACACAAAGATGGTCGAGCGGATGGGTGGACACCGGACGCCAGGATCGCCAAAACAGAAAGCGGGGTTTGGAAGTGAATGAAGGTAGTCAAGTATATAAGTCCCAAATAGATCAAGTCCGCGCCTACTGGGACGCGCAACCTTGCAACGTGCGGCACAGCACAGCTCCTTTCGGAACCCGCCGATGGTCCTATGAGGTAACGCAGCGCAAGTATTTTATCGAGCCGCATATCCCCACGTTTGCTGACTTTGAGCGATGGCGCGGTAAGGCTATCTTGGAGATCGGTTGCGGTATCGGTACCGATACTCAGAACTTTGCGGCACACGGGGCCTATGTTACAGCGGTAGACCTAAGCAAGAAATCCCTTGGTCTAGCTGCGTCACGTCCTGGTACGGCCAGAGTTGAGTTCATCCAGGCCGACGTGGAGCACCTCGACGAAGAACTACTACAAGAGCCCTTCGACCTGATCTACTCGTTCGGCGTGCTGCACCATACGCCCAATCCTGATAAGGCGCTGGCACAGATGCGGAAGTTTGCGGCTCCGGGAACCGTGCTCAAGGTGATGGTTTATCATCGCTGGTCCTGGAAGGCGTTGCGTATCGCTCTGGGATTCGATCGCCCTGAGGCGCAGGCCGGGTGCCCGATCGCGCGGACGTATTCGCGTAGAGCGGCAAAAAAGTTTATCGAGAACGCCGGTTTCCGAGTTACAGAGATGTGCGTCGATCACATATTCCCGTACTCGATACCTGAGTACAAGCGCCACGAGTATCGCAAGGTGTGGTACTTCCGCTGGATGCCGCGCGCCCTGTTTCGTTTACTTGAAAGGACCATAGGATGGCACTTGCTAATAACGGCGGAAGCGTGAACTGGGTGGTGGTGATCGCGCGCAACAATCTCCACCTAACCAAGAAGGCCGTCGCGTCGTTCCTGGCGCAAGATATCCCGGTGCAAGTGCTCGTCATCAACAATGCGAGCACGGACGGAACGGCGCAATGGCTGCACTCGCAGCCCGTGTACAACATCCATTATCAGAGCCAGAAGTCGGTCGCGGAGTGCTGGAATCGCGCGCTACGACTGTGCTTCAAGGATGGCACGGACCACGTCCTGGTAGCGAACAACGATGTCGAGCTAAAGCCGTGGACGTATCGCATGCTCATCGAGGATGGCGGAGGCTTCGTTACGGCAGTGGGCGTGAACGAACGGAAGCAGTTCGATGAGAAGCCGGAGCCGGAGAAGAAGCGTGACCACCCGGACTTTTCCTGCGCCTTGATCCGCAAATGGGTATTCGATCAAGTGCAGTTCGATGAAGGATGCTTGATTGCGTTCACGGAGGATAGTATTTTGCACGTCGAGATGCACCGTAAGGGCATCCACGCCTACTGCATTGGAGTACCCTTCCTGCACGTTGGGAGCGCCACGGTGAAGCTCGCGGACCCCGAGGAGGCCCAGCGCATACGTGAGCAGGCGGATCGCAACCGCGAGCGTTTCTACGCCACCTACGGGGCGCGCATCGGTACGCCCGAGTACGAGAAGCTGTTCACCCCTGAGACGTTTGGGATGGACGCACAATAGTGATATAAACAAGGAGAAGTGGCGTCACTCCGGTAGGAACGGAGCGGCGAGAAAGTGGGGTAGGTAGGAGGCTGGCGGGAGGCAATTCTCGGTGAGACCGTAAGCGTCGAGTCCTAACTTATGGTGGAATTATCGAGGCGGTTGCCGTCAGAACCGATGGCGCTCAATGCTGGTAACAGCGAGCGTGGCCGATTGTACTACCGGCTTACGTGAAGTCGCGACCCAGGACGCTAACCGGCGTCGGTCGGAAGGACCATGATACGAAGACACATGGGAATACGTCGGGCGGGTGAGAGCAACCCACTGCCACCGGACCCGTCAAGATGGTGAATGCGTGGCAGGTGCCTGCGAGGGCCGGTAAGACCGCGATCCCTAATCCATCACGCCACTTTTTCGCTAAGCCTTCGCGGTAGCCGCAGCGGTCGCGGCGTCGATGCCGCTGAGCACCGTCTGCTGGTCGGCAAGCGGAACAATCGTTGCGGGATCTACGGGCGGCTGCGGAGCGGGGATCTTTGCAATAGCGTCATTCAGGGCTTGCAGCTTGGTGGTCGCGTCGTCTATGAACATGGTGAGCCTCCTGGAGAGTTTGTAGACGAAGTACGCTAGCAGGGCTAGGATCACGACCAGGGCGTAGATCATCTGGAAACTATGATATATTAGTTCCGTCACGGAAACATGTTTTTCGGGGTGGTTGCTCAGAACAGCCACCCCTGCCTTTCTGAGAGGCATTATGCATACCACCGCTGCTGAAGCAGTCTTCCCAACCAAACTCTCAAAGGCTCGACGTGTCTCTGTACGCGGGGTGCGAGAGCAATCCCTGGCGCACGAGCCTTCCCATTACACAGGTAGACCATCCATCGAGGCTCATCCAGTTGAGAGAAATGACGGCATGGAGAACCCACCCCCAACGGGGTACGCTGGGCCACCTTAGCTGGAAGCTAGGGGTCAAAGAGCTTGAGGGCTATCGCCGTATGTGGGGAGCGGTAGACCAGAACCTAAACGTCACCTCTCTTTTGCGAACGCTGCAGAACACCGCAGAATGGGATTCCCCCAGAACCCCACGGCTAGATTTTTGTCTTCGCTTATCCGAATCTCTTCCGTTCCTTTAACTTCTGTCACGTAAACCGTACAATCTATGGTAATCTTCCACCATGGCACTCTACGCAGCTACCGTTACGCTTGGAGGGACGGCCCAATCGCTTGATCCTTCCCCCGTCATCCCCAAACCCATCGTCTCGCTTCGCATCGAAAGCGACACCGGCAATGCCGCCGTGTACGTGGGCAAGGATAATACTGTTTCCTCCACGGTTTACGGCGCTTCGATCCTCGCTGGTCCCGCTGCCGCGCTGAATATCGGCTACGGAGACAACGGAAAGTTCAACCTCCAGGACGTGTGGGTAACGGGCACGAATGGCAATAAGATCCGACTGCTGGCGGTGACCCAATGAGACTAGCCTTGCTGCTGGTTTCTGCGCTCGCCATGGCGTCCGACGCCGTTGCCCCTACCGTTCTCACCGACGCCGAACAGAACAGCGTCCTGAAGCTCAGGAACCGCGAGATCACGGCCAACGCGACCATGATCGACCTGCAACGCCAGTTCGAGAAAGCGCAGCGGGAATTTAGCGAATCAGAAGCGGCGGAACGGCAGTTGACACAATTACTTGGCAAGTCCCACAACTGCGAGAATTGCACGCTCGACCAGGATTTGAAGTGGGTTAAGCCGACAGCAACCAAATAAGGGGAGGCTCCATGCTCTCAAAGTTACTGACTCTACTAGCGTTAGCAGCATTACCAGCGCTCGCGCAGTACGAGGTTAAAGACGGCTATTGCGAGCAGGGAGGTCAGAAGGTAGTCGGACCCGGCAATCAATTATCGACCACCTACGCCCAGCGCAGCTATCCATCCTGCACGGTCCAGGTGACGCTTTCGGCCGGCGGATCAGCGACGATCTTCTCCGACAGCACCGGAACACCCCTGGCGAATCCGTTCACGGCGGCGACCAACGGGTACTATTTCTTTTTTATTGTCCCGAATGTCCATTTCAACGTAACGATCTCAGGTGGTGGCTTGGCGGCTCCGATCACCCACTCCTATTACCTCGTGGGCGGAAGCGGTGGAGGCGGCGGTACGCTCACGTCGATCAACGCCCAGGGCGGTCCTGCGGTTACCATCGCGGCAGGAACGGCGGGAACCAACTTCGCTGTTTCTGCGGCTGGGAACACGGTAACGCTCAACCTGCCGAGCGCCAGTGCGACGAATCGCGGGGCTTTGTCGAGCGCGGACTGGTCCACGTTCAACTCCAAGGAGAACGGTTTAACATTCAGTTCTCCCCTTTCGCGTGCCACGAATACCATTTCGCTGACAACGGTAGGAATTACCCTAGGAGGAACCGGGCAGACGACCAAGACCCCCGCGTTCAATGCCCTCTCGCCTCTGACCACCAAGGGAGACGTGATCGGTTTCGACGGCACGAACAACGTGCGCCTCGGAGTGGGAGCGAACAATAGCTGCCTGATCGCGGACTCGACGCAAACAACCGGCCTGCGATACGACGCTACCTGCCACATGGCGATCGGCGGGACGATCACCAGTTCAACTTCTGGATCGCTGCTTTATGTATCGGCGGGACTTCTCGCGCAATCTTTGATGTCGGGGGGCGGAACTCAGTGCGTCCAGGTGGACAATAGCGGCATCCCGAGCGGAACCGGAGGTCCTTGCGCGGCGACCGGATCTAACGTGGTCAAAACTGACCAATCCAATACCTACTCCACAGGTAATCAGGATTTCCGCAATGCCACGGCTTTCGAGACGAGGGTAGCAGCAGGTGGAACTACCACCGTAAATGGTGGACTCGTCTACGATTCAACCGGGAACCAATTGCATGCTGGGATCAGTCTCACAGACCGCATCCTGGTATTCAGGGCCTCGGGAAGCACTCCTACAGCCGGAAACTGTGTCCAATGGGGAGCTTTAGGAATCGTATCGGATGCTGGGTCGGCGTGCGGATCGGGCGGTAGCGGCATCACCACTCTAACGGGAGATGTTACGGCTGGCCCTGGGTCCGGCTCTCAGGCGGCCATCGTCGTTAACCTGCCATCTGGAGTAACGCAAGCCGGACACCTTCTGGCAACTGCTATAGCTGCTCCAGGAACCCCATCGGCTGGAAAAGGCGCAATCTACGTTGACTCTGCCTCGAAAAACCTTTCAGTCAAAGACGATGCGGGCGTCATCAAGCATGGCGTTCAGACCGACACGGGAACGGCCAATAACTACATCTCGGCGATCTCAGACTCAGGCGCGATAACCAAATCTCGCCCCGCATGCGCCACATTAAGCGATTCCGGTACGGGATGCTCGGCGGCGGCTGGGATGACTCAGCTTACAGGAGACGTGACTGCTGGTGCAGGCTCAGGATCTCAGGCGGCTACCGTAGTGAACCTGCCTACGGGTGTAACGCAGTCAGGATACCTCCAAGCCACGGCTATCGTCGCTCCCGGAACTCCCGCCGCTGGAAAAGGACGCATCTACGAGGACTCGACCAGCAAGAACTTAGCGATAAAAGATGACGCCGGGATCGTGAAGCATGGCGTGCAGACGCAGGCGGCTGTGGCGGGGAATTTTGTCACGGCGATCTCCGATGCTGGCGGTGTAACGATCAGCGGTGGAGTACCTTGCACGGCTACCTTAGTCACCTGCACGATCTACGATTCCACGGCGACCACGGGGAAATCAAAACTAGCGGTGAGAGCGGGTGCGGGGCAGACCACAGGCGACAATCTACAAGAATGGCAGCTCAATGCAGGAACAGTCCTGCTAGAAGTTACCAATGGCGCTAACCTGCAAGCTGTAACTTCAGGTGCGGGTAAGGCTCAGTTTGGTCAAGGTGGATTAGCCTATTCGAGCGATAGTGAGGCCAAATGGTTCAGCGGTACCGACATTAACGGGGCAGGTAGCTATGATTTGGGGATATGCCGAGGAGCAGCAGGGCAACTCAACATCAACGACGGCAGCACGACCTGTACGAACCTCGCGGCACTCGCGGCGGCCTCCATGAAAACCGGATCGTCCGCACCGACCTGCACGGCGGGCACTGGCGGTCCTATTTGCTTGCATGAGGGTACGGCGGTAACGGGCGAGGCCTCCGCAGATAACTGCTACGGAGATTCGACCGATCACGATATCAAGTGCTCGTTCAACAACGATACGATTGCGCCGCTTGCGCGCGGCCCATCGAGCGCGACCACTACCGGGCATTGTGTCCAGTTCGCGGATACCAAGGGCAGCAATCTCTCCGATGCAGGAGCGGCGTGTGGAAGCGGCAGCGGTGGGTCCGGTTTCAATGGGTCCGTTTCTCTAGGGACCAGCGCGATCACATCTGGCACCTGCGCCACTGTTGTTACCAGCACGCAAACCGGGATGGCGAGTACCGACACGCTCGCATGGACGTTCAACGCTGACCCCACGGGAGTAACTGGATACTCTCCGAGCACTAGTGGGATGCTCACGATCATCGCGTATCCCACCACAAACACGGCCAATTTTAAGGTGTGCAATAACACGGCCTCCAGTGTAACTCCTGGCGCAATTACGCTCAACTTCTCGGCCCGCCAAGGTTCTATCGCAGCGGGCACATCGGCGCTTGGCACGGGAGCGATCACCTCGGGTACGTGCGCCACTGTGGTTACCACGGCAGCGAGCGGAACGGCCACGACGAACACCGTGGCGGGTTCATTCAACGGCGATCCTACGGCGGTCACTGGGTACAGCCCGACCACTGGAGGGATGCTGACTATCATAGGCTACCCGACTGCGAACAACGTCAACTGGAAGGTGTGCAACAACACGACGGGAAGCATTACCCCTGGGGCGATCACGCTCAACTGGAGAGTATTCTAATGCGCGTAGCTCTATTTCTTTTAGGTTCGGTGGCGTTTGGGCAGATACTTCCCGGACCTGGCGGAAACGTCACGGCGAGCAGTTCCACCACCGGCAGACTATTCAACGGATCCTCGGACAACTTGACCAACAGCACTTGCTATCTCAATATCGCAATCAACCCATTCACCATCTCGTTCTGGTTCCAATCCGCCGACGTAACGCAAACCAACGCCTACGTCATGATAGACAGCATCAGCGGGAACCAGATATCGGTTATTTACGGATTCGTGAACGATGGGTCCGGGCACGCACAACTCGAGCTATTCGTTACCGGGGGAACGGGTGGAAACTTTAGGACGGGCTCTCAAATCACAATCCTGGACACGAATTGGCACCACGTAGTTTATCGTTGGGATGGAATCTCCGAGTACGATCTATTCCTGGATGGTACCAAGACCGTCATCAACTCCAGTTTCACGGCCACCGTCCCCAATGGATCTTGTACCAGTTTCACCTTAGGTGCGGCTGGTGGCGGTAACTTTTTCCATGGGTCGCTCGCGCGTGTGCTTATCAGCAACGCAGCCATCACTGATGGGCAGGTAACCGCTCTGGCGGGTGCGACGTGTAGCTCCTCGGGCGTTTCCGGCACTGAGGGCTATTGGCTTCTCGCAGGAGCAAGTCCCGAGCCAGAGCACTCGCCATCGCCTAATACCAACTCGCTTACTGTAAACGGAACGACCACGACGCCGGGGCCGACTTGCTCAAGCAATTAAACTATAGGGATATGACTATGATAAAGACTTTCCTTCGCAAGTTCTGGGACCGCTGCCACGCTGATTGGATGAAGGCTTACCGGCCATAATGCGTACAACACTTCTACTCTTGCTCGCCTTGCCTCTGTGCGCGGCCGTCACCAATCTCCGCGTGATCGGGCAATCCGCCACACAGATCTCCATCGGGTACACAGCGCCGGATTCCAACCCTTGCAAGATCGAGGCTAGCGAATCGGCCACTTACTCGCCTTTGGTGCATGATGTAGACGGGGCGCTCTTCTCAGGAGAGAACCTGGATACCCGCTCCGGGGCCTTTAACAACGCTAATGATCGTGTCTTCATCATCGGAACCCGCACGGTTACCTTGGCCAGTGATGGCCGAAATTACTCACGAGCGCTTCAGCAGTTGACGCCGCACTACATCCGCGTGAGTTGCGCAGCGGGCTTCACCGACCAAGCCACCATCACAGCGACTACGGCATATCCAACTACAGGACGCTCGGCGCGCGATCCCTGGATAACCGACTCAAACCACCTCCCATTATGGCCGGATTTCTCCTTGAGCGACCGTAGTGAAGTGGTCATTGAGCCGATGACAGGAGCGCGGATCAAACATTTCGGAATGCCCGCCGATGCGCTGCGAATCTTCAACAATACCGTCCTTTCAACTTGCACGAACGTCACGAGCGGATGGAGCATCGGGGGAAACTGTACGGGCGGAAGCGGAAATACTACCTTCACGTCATCATCCTGCACGACGGCTTGTGGATGGCTCGCGCTGTCCTATAATTTCACATCGGTTCCGAGCGAGGCTCTTGAATCCAACAACCCATCCATAAACTGGCTGAAAACGCACCTCACCGGAACATGCTCAGGAGTCAATACAGCCACGGCGGATTGCAAATCCCAAATATGCTGGTCGTGGGATCAGGCGACGTGTGCCGGGCCCATAATTGATATAGACATACCCACCAGTGCGGGCACCGTGTCCTTCTGTGACCACACTGGATCGGCTACCTGTACCATTGGCGATCTGATGGGAGCCGACTATCGCGGCATCTTCACGACGGCCTTAGGAACAGGCTGGATCTACAACTCCGCGAGTAGCACGACGGTCAACTTCACCGATTCGGGCGACTGTAACCGAATGCGAGTGGGCGAGATTTTCAGCGTGAGCGTAGCTGTCGCCACTTCCGATCTTACGGTGGCTACCTTGTCTTGTGGGTCTTCTCCACCGTCGATCACGGTAACCACCCCTATCGACCTCAGCGCTCATGGCGCGGCGGCAGGGTATGGATTTCTGTACCACAGCAGTTGGTGGCGTAACCCGCGATGGGGAGTCCTGATCCGCAAGAAATCCCTCACTGCGAATAACACGATCACGGTTGGAACCCCGCTGTTTGACATAGTCTTAGGCGGCGTTTCTTCCAATACCAGCGCAGGGTATAACGAGCCATGCAGCCAGTTCCTCGACTCTAATGGTTTCTACAAATGCCGGATGAC
>Ga0105238_10000918_pt1 | contig 30114 bp, 20 predicted proteins | sample KBSC34metaG_FD_81526 | JGI IMG/M metagenome (GOLD analysis project Ga0105238, IMG submission 81526) | Corn rhizosphere microbial communities from Kellogg Biological Station, Michigan, USA - KBS C3-4 metaG | ecosystem: Host-associated > Plants > Roots > Rhizosphere > Soil | place: Michigan, USA...
CCCGTGTTGAAGTTTGTGCTCGATCAAGGTGTCAAACTTAGTGCGGAAACGTCTCAGGCTCTGCGCGACGTGATGCCCCAAGATCAAACGGCCGAAGTAAGCATGGAAGATGACGCAGTTGTTGCTGAGCAATCGGATCAACTCGATGAAACCGATGACGAACATGAAGAACAGGCGAAATAACCTGGAACCCGGGGTCATCCCGGATCAAGACATTCAGAATTGAGATGCCGATGATTCGTCGGACCGGGACGCTGTTCTGGATCTGGCGTTTGACTGAATAGCGCCATCAGGGGGCCGTCCTGCTGGTGATTGAACAATTCAAGGCCAAACGGAGTTGAGACAAGCCCATGGTTGCAGCGTCCCGCGCTAAGGCGTCAGATCGGGCAGCGCTTCTCAAGAAGCTGTTTCCAGTCGTCAAGAAGAACTACAAAGTTCAGGTTCCCAAAGGTGGAAAAGCGGTCCTCGAGACGATGCTGTATGCAGTCTGCCTCGAAGATTCGACCGTGGACGAAGCCGATGCCTCGTTCAAGAAGCTATTCACCGACTTTCCGGACCTGAATGAAGTGCGCGTCAGTACGGTCGGCGAGATCGAACGGGCCTTCCTGGGTCAAACGGCATCGGAATGGCGAGCCTATCGTGTCATCTCGGTCCTGAAGTTCGTGTTCGATAAGAACTATGCCTTCGAGTTCGAAAGCCTGCGCAAGAAAACTCTAGACCTCGCCACCAAACAACTGGCGAAGATCAAAGATCTGACTCCGTTCGTTCGTGACTACACATTACACGATGTCACGGGTGCGCATCTGATTCCGATCGACACGTCGCTGTCGCGGTTGCTGGTCTGGCTGGGACTGGTTCCACCAGGATTACCGGTAGATCAGGTCGGCGAAACGATGAAAGCTGCGGTTCGCAAAGCCGAAGTGGAATCGTTTGTCTTCACTCTTCGCAACCTGGCGACCGACGCCACCATGAACACGGCTTTCGATCCAGTCAAATACGCGGTCCCTGAAGGCGGACATGACTTGGATACCGCTATCGACCGGCTGAATTTATTATTGAAAGTCGGGCCTGAAAAAGCCGGCAAGGCATCGGCAGCCAAGCCAGTTGTCGACAAGAAACCGACCCCCAAGAAAGCCGCTCCAGCGGCCAATACCAAGGCGGCAGAGAAGCCACGTAAGAAGGATTCCGTTTCTGCGACCGCAGCGAAGAAGTCCGCACCAGCCAAGAAGCCTGTCAAAAAGGGACACTGATCACCGGTCAGACGAGGCCTTTGACATTGAGACAGTGCTGGCAGCACGCGTAACAAATCGGACAGCAGATTGAGCTGGGGTTGACAGAGATCCCGCCGAATTGGAACTTCAAGCGATCGAGACGGCTTGACGGGTCGTCGAGACCACTCAAGGAGATCAGTTTGATGAGTTCCTCACCGCGATTTTTCACAGCCATGGCTGGCCTGATGTTGGTGATTGGCGCGATACCCGCCGACGCTCAGGAGGCGCCTGCCTCAGGCGACAACAACGGCGACGCCGCTGCAAAGCCTGGCAATTCCAACCCACCTGAAAACGCCCTGAAGACCGGGTATCGACTGCAAGAGTCGGATGACATTGCATTGCCTTTGGTGCCGCTGGTCCCACGCAGCGCTGCCACCGAAGTTCGCAATGAAGCCATGGCCTGGTATATGACCGGTCGGCTGTTCATTTCGAGCCCCCGGAATGAAGCGAAGAAAGCACTAAGCGCTTTTCGCAAGGCCGTTCAGTTGGATCCGCAAGCGATCGAAATCTATCGCGGATTGATTCCGCTTGAGATCGCTTTCGACAATCTTGAGGCAGCCGTTCAATTGGCGACCAAGGCCATTCAATTGGATCCGGATGACTTCGAAATCCTGCAAATGCTGGCACGACAGGCGGCCGAAAATGGTCAACTCACCGAGGCAATCAAGTATATGGAGCAGGCGACCAAATCGCCTCGCATCGATAAGTCATCTCCACAGTTCATCATCCTGAACCGGTCCTTGGGAACGCTGTATTCGCGCACGGGCGATCGCGACCACGCCGCCGATTGTTACGAAGTCATCTTCGATGCGGTGAAGTCACCCGAAAAATATGGCATGGACGCGCGCGGCAAGAAGGCTCTGTTGGCCGATACCGAAACCAATTACGAACAAATTGGTCAAGTGTTGCTCGACGGAAAGCGACTGAAACTGGCGTTGGAAGCCTTTGAACTCGCTGGCAAGGCGTCACGTTTGGGATCTGGAAATCTCAGCTACTATCGAGCTCGGATTCTGTTCCTGTCAGACAAATATGACGAAGCGCTCGCCGAACTACAGAAATATTTCGATGCTCAGCGAATTTCCAAAGGGCGTCTGCCGTATCAATTGCTGTCAGACATCTACAAGAAGCTGAATCGATCTGACGAACTGATCGGCAAACTGGAAGCAATGAGTGAAAGCGATGCACAGAATGTGGCGCTCAAGTTCTTTCTGGCCGATCGCCTGGCCGACGTGAAAGAATTCGAACGGGCTCGCGCGTTGTACGATGCCATGTTACGCAACGGAGGCGATGCGGCTGGTTACGCAGGCTTGGCGCGCGTCTTGCGCGAAATGCAGAAGTCGGATGAACTGTTGGAAGCGTTAGGCCGTGGCGTTGCGCGCGGTGAAGAAGCGTTGGCAGCACTCGAGCCCGAGTTGCAGGCGTTGTCCAAAGACAAGCCCTTGCTGAACGCGTTGCTTGATGCCGGACGTGCTCGAGGCAAACTGGGGCAGTTGAAATACGAAGAAGCGTATCTGCTCGCAAAATTCGCCGCGACGCTGAAAGATGCAGACAGCGCTGGTGAGTTCTATCGGTTGGCTATTTCTCTGAATCGCAACGGCCGACGACCCAGCGTATTGGATCAATTGGAAATGGCCGAGATGTTTCAAAAGCTGAAGAAGCATCGTCAAGCCGTCGAAGTGTGCAACGAGATTTTGGCCACCCGACAGCTAAACGAAGTCGGTCAGTCGATGATCTACAACTTGTTGGCTCAATCTTTGACGTCGCTCAATCGCACGAACGAAGCACTCGAAGCGATTTCCAAGGCGATTGATCTGGCCGATGATAAGGCGGGAGCCCGGTTCTTCGAGGCTTGGATCTACAGCCACGCTCGCCGTTGGGATGAAGCCATTAACAAGTTCAATCAGTTGATGACCGAATTCCCGGAAAAGAAGAATGTCGTTTTGTTGTGCCAGTTCAGCTTGTCCAATGTTTACGTCCAGAAAGGTGAACTGCGACAGGGTGAAGAAATCCTCGAAAAAGTCCTGGAAGTCTATCCCGAGAATGCGCAGGTGAATAACGACTTGGGTTACTTGTGGGCCGATCAGGGAAAGAACCTGGACAAGGCCGAAAAGATGATCCGCAAGGCACTGTCGATGGAGCCCGAAAACGGCGCGTATCTCGACAGCCTGGGCTGGGTGTTGTTCAAACTCGAAAAATACGACGACGCACTGCCACCGCTGGAACAGGCAACAGAAAAGAGTTTGGGTGGAGACTCCACGGTGTGGGATCACATGGGAGATGTTCTGCTGCGCGCGATGAAGGTCGAAAAGGCGATCGAAGCCTGGCAGACCGCCATTGACCATTCTGACGACGAAGGAAACAGTGATCCTCAGTTGATCGAACGCATCAAGGACAAGTTGAAACAACACGGAGCGACCGCTCGAGCCAAGCCCGCCGAAAAGGGGGCGCCCTGACGGCAGCAGCGAGTTCCACGGATTCTCGACCAGTACGACCATGCAGGGTAGGATACAGTCTTGACGGTCCTGCGAGCAGTTCGCGATGCCGACGATGTTCGTTCGAAACAATTCCATGCAGCTCATCAGCAACGTGATTGCTGCAGTCTTCCAACTCGATAGACAATTCACAGATTATGGCCGGACATTCCCACTGGGCGAACATCGCATTCAAGAAAGGTCTCGTCGACAAGAAACGAGGCAAGCTGTTCGGAAAACTGGCGCGTTACATCATTGTCGCAGCACGACGTGGTGGTGGTGATCCAGCAGCCAACCTGGCCTTGCGCTACGCCATCGATCGGGCCAAAAAAGCGTCGATGCCAAACGACACAATCGACCGGGCCGTGAAAAAGGGCACTGGTGAACTTGAAACCGAAACCTACGACGAAGTCATGTACGAAGGTTACGGACCGAATGGCGTTGCAGTTTTGTGCGAAATCCTGACGGAGAACCGCAATCGAACGGCAGGCGAGATTCGCAAGATATTCGAAGTCAACAGCGGCAACCTGGGCAGCACTGGTTGCGTAGCGTGGATGTTTGAGCGGAAAGGGATCATTCAGATCTTGACCAAGTCGGTTCCTGAAGATCGACTGTTTGAAGTGGCACTGGAAGCAGGTGCCACCGATGTGCGCCAGGTTGGCGATGTGTATGAAGTCATCAGTACGCCTGATTCGTTTCAGGAAGTGTTGTCGGCGATCGAAGCGGCCAAGATTCCTACCGAATCGGCCGAAGTGATGCGCGTCGCCGCGAACACTGTCGATCTGGATGCCGACGCCGCTCGGTCTGTGCTGAAACTGATGGAAGCACTCGAAGATCATGACGACGTGCAAAGTGCGACGGCCAACTTCAACATCTCTGACGAAGTTATCGCGGAACTCGAAGCGAGTGCCTGATGCTGTTGTTCGTTTCACGGCGCAATCAACATCGCTGCCGTTGCAGCGAACAAATACTCCCAGAGTTAATCCCAAGCGGCTGCTACGGCGTTCGAGAGTCGCGATAGGAATTTTCCGGACGGTTCTTGCGGTAATGTGGTCAGGATCAGTGCAAAGTTATTCGTGTCGGGATCGATCCACAAGATGGTTCCGGTCGCACCCCAATGACCAAACGTGCGAGGTCCCAGTAGATCTCCAAAGTTCGCACTGTGAGCTGGCCAATCGAGTCTCCAGCCGAGACCCCAAGGGCGGCAACGACGCTCAATTTCTGGTACGTCGCGCATGCAATCCAGTTGATTTCGTGTGGCTGCTGCGATGCCGGCAGGGGACAGTAAACACTGGCCGCTCGATGACAGACCTTTCCGCAGCATGAACTGGGCAAATGTCGCCAAATCGCGGGCGGGTGTCAGCAAGCCACCCCAAGGCGCACCCAATTGTCGCCAGTAGCGACTATTCCAGTTCCAGTCTGTTCCGGTTGCGTGTTCGGTCGGCACCACCGATGTGGGTATGCGATTCGTTATCGGCATGGAACCGGCGAACCACTCATCGGGCGCTCCCAGTGCCGAGTCGTGCATTCCCAACGGGACGAAGAACTCGTCGTGCAGATACCGCGCAGCAGACTTGCCAGTAACTCGAGTAATGATCTCACCCAAAATCGCGAATCCCATACTTTGATATTGCACGCCGCGGCCTGGCGGAAACGTCAGAGATTCTTCACACGTGCGTGCGACAAACTTTTCCAATGACACATTTGCTTGACGCAGTTCCACGTTGTCGTGAAGCATGTCTGGTAAGCCTGACGTGTGCGTCAGCAGGTGACGCACTTCGATGCCGTATTTGCCTTCACGGCCGAACTCGGGAATGAAATCGATGACGCGATCTGCCAGGGTGAAATGTCCGCGTTCAATCAACTGCAACACGGCCATGGCTACGATCGGCTTGGTGATCGACGCAATCAGAAAGATGGCGTCTTCTGTCAGCGGAGATGAATCGTTCGTTTGAGGTCGACCTGCATACGCTTGACCCTCAATTGAATCCGCCGTTCCCGTCACGATTGCCGCACATGGCAGATGACCTTCGGAACACAATCGATCTGCCAGATTCGTTACCAGTCTCCATCGTTCCGGGTGAAGCGAGTGATGCATCCGCAATTCCATTATCTGTGGCCACGAACCGAGTGGGGTCTCAACGGTGCGAGTCTACGCTGCTCAAGAGCGATGATAACGCCCAGCGTGTCTGTCGTCGCGAAACTGGACGATGGGGGACCAATGTCCTAGTCTCATCCCATCACGTTCGGGTGGGAATGCCTGACCTTGCCAAGGATTCGTCGATGAAACTGTCTTCGTGTTCAGCAATTCTGTTTGTGGTCTCTCAAGCGGTCTGTTGGGCTCAAACACCGACCGATCAGTTACATAAACTGCTAGAAGAAGAATGGCAATATCAGCTGCGCGAGTCGCCAACGATGGCCTCCAATCTGGGTGACAAGCGTTACAACGACAAGTGGCCTGATATCAGCCTGACCGCGATTTCTCGACGAACGGAACATCAAAAAAATATTCTCAAACGACTGTCCGAAATCGATCTCTCGAAACTGACGCACGGCGACCAGTTAAATCTGGACCTGTTTCGCCGTCAGACCGAGGTCGAATTGGATGAGATGCCGTTTCAATGGTATCTGGTTCCGCTGAATCAGCGAGAAGGCATTCAGGACGACAGCTCGCTCGCGGATGCACTGTCATTTCAAACGGTGAAAGACTACGAAGACTGGTTGGCTCGACTGAAGTCATTCTCCCCATACATGGATCAGACGATCGGATTGATGCGTGCGGGCGTCGCGGCGAAGATGGTTCAGCCACAGATTGTCATGCAGCGCGTGCCAGCACAAATCAAACGTCAGATCGTCGAAGATCCAACAGCGAGTCTGTTTTACAAACCATTCAAGTCGTTCCCGCCCGAGATTCCGCAGGAGGCGCGCGAGCGACTTCAGCGCGAGGCTCAGGCGGCGATTCGCGATCAGATCGTACCGTCATTCCGAAAGTTGTTGGGCTTCTTCGAACGCGAATACATGCCAGCCTGCCAGAAAGTCATCGGTGCGTCACAATTGCCTCGCGGTCAAGAGTTTTACGCGTTTGAGGCACGCAAACACACCACAACGCAGTTCTCACCTCAGGAAATTCACGACATCGGACTGTCCGAAGTAAAACGCATTCGAGCCGAGATGGAGAAGATCAAGCAACAAGTCGGGTTCGACGGGACGCTGTTTGAGTTCTTCGCGCATCTTCGCACGTCGCGTGAGTTCTATTTCGACAATCCAAACGATTTGATGACGGCCTACATGGCGTTTTGTAAACGAGTCGATCCCCAGTTGACGCGGGTGTTCCGCAAACTGCCGCGCATTCCCTATGGGATCGAAGCGATTCCTGCTCACATGGCTCCCGACACGACGACGGCCTACTACCGTCCGCCGTCGGCCGATGGACTGCGACCAGGAACCTACTTCGTGAATCTGTACAAACCCGAGACGCGACCCAAATACGAAATCGCCGCGTTGTCGCTGCATGAAGCGGTTCCTGGGCATCATTTGCAAATCGCGCTGGCGACGGAACTGGATGACGTGCCTCAATTCCGCAAGTATTCGCAGTTCACGGCCTTTGTTGAAGGGTGGGCGCTGTACAGCGAGAGCCTGGGAAACGAGATGGGGTTGTACGACGACCCATATTCGAAGTTCGGCCAATTGACGTACGAAATGTGGCGCGCAATACGGCTGGTTGTCGATACCGGCATGCATTCCTTGAATTGGACGCGTGAGCAGTCGATCCAATACTTCAAGGACAACGCAGCGAAGAGTGAACTCGACATCATTAACGAAGTCGACCGCTACATTTCCTGGCCTGGTCAGGCCTTGGCCTACAAGATCGGTGAATTAAAGTTCAAAGAATTGCGTGCACTGGCCACCAGAAAGTTAGGTACCAAGTTCGATCTGCGCGAGTTCCACGATGTCGTGCTGAAAAACGGCGCGGTCCCACTGGATCTGCTGGAACGGATCGTGAACGAGTGGATTGAGCAGAAGTGAAGGCACTCAGAAGCCTGGGTTTTTCTTGCTGTTGCCGCCGGTTGGCGGTTGAGTCGGTTGCTGTGTGGAACCTGTCGATGATGTTGATTTGACGTCTTTGACAATCTTCTTACCCATCAATGCATCATCAACGACGCGCGTGTCGGCACCAACCGGGAATCCGCCTTGAGCCCATGTGGCACCGATGCAATTGGAATCGAGGGCAAACGAGACCGGCTTCAAGTTGATCCATTTGTTCGGCAAGAGGTTATTCAGTTGTACGCCCTTGCTTCCGGTCAACAAGCGGATATCGTTCGCTTCGCCCCAGGTCTTCTGCCAGTTAACAACACTATTGATGGGGACTGCATTCGACTGTCGCACGAATGTTTTGATCTCTTTCGCAATGCCGTTCGATGTCCCCCACCACTCGACCTGCCTCTGTTCCAGGACTGGACCCGCAAATTCGACGGCCGCGGCATCGGTGGCATCACCGGCCTTGAATTCCAGTGGAGGGACGACGGCACAATATTCGGCATAGACACGAACAGGTGCGGACGCAGGCTCGGGTCCTGCCATCGAATCCAATCGAATGGCCGCCTTCGACGTTGAGAATGTCACGTGCTCCAGGTCGAGGACCGCCAACAGTTTGTTGTCGGCTCGGATCGGCAGTAGGTTTATGCCATTTCCTCGGACAGCGATGATCGAATTTCGCAGAAAGATCTGCCCCTGCACGCACTCGGCACGAATACCGTCGCCCGTACTGAGTAGCAGGCAATCATTGATCGACAGGAACGGCACTTCGGTTCCCGCGGTAGATTGACCGGTGCCACTGGTTGTCCATTGGATCAACCCCTGATGCTGCTCCAGATCCTGTTGCAGCGGTCCATTCAATTGGCAACCGCGCAAGATGACATTTGAGTTCTTCGCATTGATCATCCAGGGAGGCGCGGCGCCTTTGACCGTCTGGATCGCTTCCAGAGTCACACCCTGCAAATCCAATTGAGCTGAATCGAGATTGAACAGGCCCAGCGAATCAGGCTTCGCCTTTTGGTCTGGCACCTTGGGTTGCAGCTTCAAAGGGGGCCCGTCGCCGCGAACAGCCGAAATCCGCAGCGATCGTCCTGAGATCTTGGCGGGCGTCATCATTCGCAATCCCGTGCCCGAGACCTCGAACACAGTGCCGCTTTGCCAGTCGTTCTTATTCAGGATCAGGCCCAGATCCTCTTTCATGGCATCGACTTTTTTCACCTGAGGTCCGTCAGCCGGCTTCAGGACAACGACCGGCAACTTGGGCCGCTGACTCAATGATCCCATCCGCGCGGCGGAAACAATTTGTGGCACATTCAAGCGATTCGCATCGCATCCTGGCATCGTCCCTTTGGGAGTCTTGATGTCATGGTAGGGCAGTCGTGCGGTGTCGAAATCGTATGGCAGTGCGGAACTCAGATCGGGAATCAACGATTCTTGCCACAACAGCGGCTGGAATTGATTGGCATCGAATCGTTTGCTCCAGACGCGTTGCCACGTGTCGAGGCCGGCAACTTTATAGGACTTATCCAGATCGATCAGACGATCAAAACCAAGATACAGGGACGACAGCGATGTCCAACTCAGATTCGTCAGCCAGCCGGATGTGGTTGATGACGCGCTAGGCCATCGTTCTGCCGACAAAACAACCGCCGAATTCCCTGATCCTTCCGCAGTACAAACGGAATCCTGTAGCAATACCGCGGTGGTGGGTGGTTTGGGCGCCTTCTCTGCTGAAAATTCGAAAGCCTGTTTTCGGGCACATAACGTTGATCGCAGAATGCGAATCGTTCGCCGTGGTTTCAGCGTCAAAGCGTCAGCCATCGCAGGTATCAGCGTGGCCGAGACTTCCAGTGCAGGGCTGCTGCCGGTGGCAAACAGCGAATCTTGAATCACGATGTCGGACATCGTGCGACCCACCTGCAATCCGGTGAGGGCATTTCCGCGGACGGTGACGCGATCAAGCAACACCTGTGGTTCGGTTGTCGGAACGTTTTGAGAATCATCTTTACTGGTCATCGCACACGCCACTGTCTCGACAGACTCGTTGCCAGTGGCCGTAAACGAACAATTGCGGACGAACAGTTGGCCGTCCACCACCGAGATCATGGCGAATGCAGCAGTGGAATTGGCCGCCCGGTCAACGGCGAAATGAACGCTTCGCAGGTCGAGTGACCCGTTGTTCAGTTTCAGCCCGAACTCGCCTCGATCATTGGTCTGTAGAATCACAACCGGCAGATCCTGTGGAGCGGCTGCCGTGATGACAATTCGCTTGGCATTGTTCAGTTCAACGGGCGCAGTGACAAACGGACCTGTTCCCAGCAGGCGAATCAGCGCACCGCTCTTGTCTGCACTCTTTAGAGCGTCTTCCAGGCTCGTAAAGTGGGTGTCGGTCCTGGCTCCCGGGCCGACAGAAAATACGGCCAGATCGCGTGGTTCCGAGATGTCGGGTGTCGCCCATGCGGGCAAGGGCTGTTTCGCGATTTCGTATTCGATCGACGGCTTTTCGGTCGGGTTGGTGTTCTTCGGGGGCTCAACGACATTCACGGTCACGTTATTGGAATCGGGTTCAACAGGAGTCGTCGCCGTATTCTGCTGAGGTACAGGGTCTGTCTGCGTCGGCGGAATGTCGCCAGGCCCCTTGCCAATATCAAGGGGCTTCGACCAGTAAGAGACCAACAAACCCAATCCAACAACGACACCCAGGATCCCGCCGATGATGGCCAGATATTTCAAGGGTTCCAGGTTCGACTGTTTTTCCTCATTGGAGGATGGTTCCGGCGCCCGTTTGGGGGGCAACGGCCGAGCGACATTCTTAGACGCCTTCTTGTCCGAACCACTCGATGAGGATTTATTGTTTCTCGAAGGGACTCGTTGCTCTTCGACAGGCAGCGCAGCGCGCCGGCGCTTGGACGACGGTTCTTCTGGTTCGTCTTCCTCTTCGTCCGGCGTATAACTGGATCGCTTGGTCGACCGCGGCGCGTCTTCGTGATCTGAATTGGCGTTGGATTTGTATCGCGGGCGCGCTGTGGGCGATTCGGCCTCCTCATCGTCCGAATCCGCTTCCACAGAACGTGATTTACGACGTCGCGATTCGGGCTGATCTTCGTCTGCATCGTCAAGACGTGGACGTGAACGGCGACGAGCTGTTTCCTGTGGCGCGTCCTCATCCGCCTCTTCTTCGACGCGCGAACGTGTGCGTTTTTTTGACCGCCGATCATTCACAGGCGCATCATCGGCTTCTTCACCGTGGTCAGATTCGTCGGCTGAATATTTCTTGATCGCGTCGACGTCATAGTCACTCAGATCGCTGAAGATCTCTTGTGAGAATTCCGCTCGAGTCAGTTTGGAATGTTCGAGGTCGTCCAGCAGTTCCGCCGGGCTTTGATAGCGATCGTCTGCCTTCTTTTCGGTCATCCGCCGCAGAATGGCGTACACCCCCTCTGGAATGTTTTCGTTCTTATCGCGCGGGTCAGGCAACGGCTTGATCGCGTGTGCCTGTAACTTGTTGGTCAGGCTGCCCTCAGGGAAGGGAGGTTCACCCGTCAGCATCTGGTACCAAGTACATCCCAGCGAGTAGATGTCGCTACGAATGTCGGCGGATTTGCTGTTACGCGCCTGTTCGGGCGCCATGTAATCGACAGTGCCGACGGTCGTCCCGGCCCGAGTGATGTTTGTTTCCAGCGTGTCATCGATCGAGCGGGCAAGCCCCAGATCGGTGACTTTGACCGTTCCGTCCTGTCGCAGCAGCAAGTTCGATGGTTTGATGTCGCGATGCACGATGTTCTGTTCGAAGGCGTGCTGGAGCGCGGACGCAACCTGCTTGATGATCTCAATCGAATTCTTGACCGGTATGACACCGCGGCGCTTCACCTGTTCGAACAGGTCGATCCCGTCGACATATTCCATCGCGATGTACAGGTAACCGTCCGCTTCACCCGTGTCATAGACCGCGACGATATTCGGATGCTCGAGTTGTGCGGCGGCTTGTGCTTCTGCCTTGAATCGGCGAACCAGGATGGGATTCTTCGCCTTGTCCTGTGGCAGGACTTTCAGGGCGATCATTTTCTTGAGATCGGTATGGCGGGCAAGATAGACGGTGCCCATCCCACCCTGGCCCAGTCGGCGTTCGATGACGTATTTGCCAAGCGCCTTAAGCGGGGGATTGCCTCCACCGCTTTTGACAGCCGCTTCCGATTCACTACTCATCGCGGTCCTCCCGTTTCGTTGCGGGTGAGACCACCGGTTCGTATCGCCACAGTCCTCGCGCGACATAACCAGCGATGGCGGTAGCGGAATCCGATTTCATCGGCATTTCCCACAGGTCGATCAGCGATTGAAAGGATTACCTCGAAATGAGTTTCGGTCTTGAGTCTACCAAACCAATCGAACAGCCGTCAAAACTTAGACGGGAGGAGTCCAACCGACTCACAAGAAATACGACGCACACAATTCAGGTCCTGATCAACCCTGACGGACCGCTCGCATTCGTCGCGGCGGAATGGCGGCGACCTCGGCAGGGAACGGATGGATCTCGGGTTCGATCTCCGTCTCGGGCTTTTGCGCGGCCACGGGTTCGGTCGGTGCCACGGCGGCCACCTTCGATCGATAGGTAGGCAAGCAGCACAACATGGCTGGTAACAGGACCAGTTCGCCCAACAGCGACGCAGCCATCTGACCGGCCATCAGGCATCCAAACCTGGCAGTCGGAGCGAAAGTGCTCAGGCACAGGGCCAACATGCCCAGTGCTGAAATTAAGGTTGAATCGAGCATCGGTTCACCCGAATGTTCCAGCGATTGAATCACCGCTTCGGTCGACGTGTCGCCCTTGCGATAGGCCGTCTGATACTTCACCAGGAAGTGGAAGGTGCAGTCGACTGAGATTCCCAAGGCGATGCTGCCCGTCATCATCATGCCAATATCAACCGGCATTCCCAGAAAACCGACGGCTCCAAATACCAGCCAAATCGGAATGATGTTTGGAATCATCGCGATAATAGTGGCGACAACCGATCGCAGCGACAGCAGCATGACTAACGAAATTGTCAGGACTGCCGCGCCAAAACTTTGCCAAAAACCATCGAAGATCTGCTGCTGAGCATTCTTCAACAATGGTGTCAGGCCGGTGAAGTGGACTGGCTCGTCGGCCAGTTGATCGGTCAATTGATTCAACACTTCCACGGGACTCATGCCAGAATCGTGGCGGATTCGAGCCGAAATGCGCCACAGCCGCTGACGCCCGGCAACAAATCCATCATCTCCCGAGTACGATTTGGCGTGCCCCAGGATTCGAGCGGCCGCCATGGGATTATCGGGCATCTCTTCAGGGAAGAAGGACGACAGCGACAGCGTGTGACGAACGCCAGGATGAGCTGCAATCTTGGCTTCGATCCCCCGGACACGAGCCAGTTGATCGACGAACGCCATTTTTTCGCCGGCCAGATCAACAACCGCTTCGATCGAATCGATATTCGTGACATCGTTTTCGATCCGGTGCAGGTCTTCCAATACCTTGCTCTTGCGTGGCAAGAATTCTGTCGGATTGATGCTGGGCTGCAATTGCAGAATGCCAATCGCCGTCACTCCCATGAGTACCGCAGCACTGGCCAGCAGCGCCCACCGATTGCTGGCAACCAGCGTGCCCCATTTCCGGAAGTCCAGGTGGAAGCGAACCGAGCGAACAGTGCAGTTCGGCATCACGGTCAGCAGAGCAGGAGTCACGCCCAGTCCGACCACCAGCGCGACGATCGAACCACACGCGGCGGCGTAACCAAACTGACTGACAGGCAGAATCGAACTGACATTCAACGAGACCAGACCCAACAATGTTGTCAGGGTCGACAACATGCAGGGATTCCACGATTCCTTGACGGCGTTCGCCAGCGGTTCGGAATGTCCTTCCTTGCGAGCCGAGTCGTAATAGCTGACGACGTGCACGGCGATCGACAGGGTGAAGATCATGACCATGATCGACAACGAACCCATGATGAAGTTCATTTCGCCACCGCACAGCATCATGATCGACTGGTTGACGAAAATACCCCACAGAGCCGTTCCCAGCACCGCGAGCGACAAGCCCCAGTGACCGAACGAGTAATAGAGCAGGCACAGGCTAATGCCGCAGGTCAGCAAAAAGAACTGACGACTCGATTTCTGGCTTCCCAATCGGTCCAGTTCGGTGACGATGACGGGAGCGCCGGTCAAAGCGACGCGGTCAAGCGGAAACTGACAGTAGGTCAACGCCGATTTGACGTCTTCGACGACCCGCGCGCGATCCTTCACACCCGATTCTGACAGCGACGCTACGACGCCGATCATTTCACCAGATTGCGATGTCAGCAGACCTTCAATCCGCTTGCGAGCCACCGTTTCATCGACGCCGAATTCATGCATCCGGGCAATCATGCGGTCGGGCGTCCAGCACTGCCGGATTCCCGGCAGGCGTTCCATCCGGCCGGCGAACGCTTCGATCAGCTTGTATGTCTCGCCGCTCCCCTGCCACTCTGCTCCCGCGACCATGTCGCGGGGGAGCCCGATCACGATGATCTCTTCTGCACCGAAGTCTTGCTTGAATTCTTCGTACAGTTGACGAACCGGCGTATCGCGCGGCAGCCAGGTTTCGATGTCGTTGTTGGAACGCATCTGTTCCGACTGGTACCAGAACCAGGGGAAGGTGAGAGCCACCATCCACAGGATCGCGACGCTGTATCGTCTGTAAAAGTGCGAGATCATCGGGTACGGCGTCTTTCTGGCGAATCAACGGGTGTTGGTCTTGTTCTGGCCGGAAAGCTATTCATCATCCCATGACAGTCCGCACGTCAAATCCTTGACAGTTTCCGAGGATCGCGCCTCAAAGCGAGAACGACCCGCAAGTCTTGTGACGGCATTTGGCCGCAACCGACCGACAGAAAATCGGTAGACGGTCCGGCCAAGTCGGCTTCGCGCAACTCACCTAACAATTTCTCGACGGTTTCACGCCGTGCTTTGACCGTTTCACGCTGACGATTGATTAAGCCGTGGAGTTCCGCGGCGAAAGACCGAACCGCGTAGACTTTGACGGACAAATACGAAATGCTCACGCATCCAAAGCTGGATGGATTCGCACCGATCCACAGTCCAATACGTCGTTTGCGATGCGACGACTGGTCGCTGATCGATCAGTCAATTGACCCGGCCGCGGGTCGGCGGAGTTCGCGATTGAGTTGGGTTCAGAATGGTTGGATTTCTCGCGCGTTGTAAATGGGTGTCACGCTGTTTGGCTGTCACCCTCACGGGTGACAGCAATTTGGAGTCCTCGACAAAGTCGTGTCTTGAAGAATCTTCTGGCCGCAGTGCGTCTTCAATTCAACCACGTTGTGAAAATCGAGGATCCAGCCCGTATGATCCGGCCGCAACAGTGCGCCTTTCCAGAGGGTCGCTTCAAAGCGCATCACGACCATGGACTAGACCAGGTCGATATTGTTCGGCCTCGCTGGCTTTTCGGATGGGTGTATTTCGCGACGACGAGCATGCTCGGGGTCGTCTCAATACCAATTTGAAGCGCCAGAGCGCCAGCTGGTGCTCTGGCGCTTCGGGTTACAACGCGCGAGCGACAACGCTATTAGAAACCCATCATGCGACGCGCATCCGCCCCGCGTCCGGCGGGAAGTGCTGATTGTGGAAGGGCAGGGCGGTTATTTGAAACTGTTGGGATTGTCAGATTGGTTACGTTGTGGCATGTGTCGAACGGCAGATCAGTCTGGAGTCGAATGTGTAAGCCGATTTCGACCCAAACTGCACGCAAAGTCTGCCAGTTTTGCTTGATCCGACTATGCCGGATTCCCGATGAATCGGAACGCAATTGTCTGTTCTTCGACAAGCGGGTAATAGTCGTCCTCTCCAACTCATTCGCTTGTTTGCTCTTTGTTCGACCTTCAGTGCGAAATCATCCAGACGTGGGAAGAGGCGAGATCTGTGCCTGACACGCCGTCGTACTTTTGGTCGCAATCGGCCTGCCACTGGTGGTGGATCGCACTTCTCGTGTGCTCATGCCAGGTTGGTTGCGCGATGACGCCCTATCGCTATGGCCGGTTCTGCCCTCAGATTGACGACGAAACAAAGCAGGTGCAGGTCGCATACGGTCGTCCACAAAAAACGCTGGACAATATCGCCTGGGCGATGGGCCTGTGGTCACGGCTGTTACCGCTGAATTCCAACGTCAATGTCCACATCATTTCCGACAAGACTGAAGATAAGTTGATCGCATACCTCGAAGACAATGATTTGAGCGACGTTCTGGTCCGCGTCAATCAGTACGATCCCAAAGGCGAATGGCGGCGATTGCGCGAGAATAATCGGATTGGCCCGGGTTGGAAATACACCGCGGGACTGTTGAGCATGGCGCACTATACGCTGATTCCCGGTCGGGTGTTCGGCGGTGATCAATACAACGCATTTACGAACACGCTGTACATCAATTCGGACGTGCCCGCCGTCGTGCTGCATGAAGCGGCGTATGCTAAAGATATCCATTCGCAGTCGATGCCCGGCACGTACGCCGTGTTTAACGAATTGCCGCTGATTTCGATGTGGCGGCATACCAAAGGCGTGAACGATGTGTTGGGCTATGCTCAGATGAACGACGATTGGAACATCGAACGCGAAACCTATCGAGTCGTCTATCCGCAGATGGGAGTGCAGTCGACAGCCGTGGGAGGGCCGTTTTTACATTTTTGGGATGGAATCCTGCTCTCGGTAGCGGGGGCCGCGATCGGCCATGCCACAGGACAAGTCGCGGTCTCGCAACGGACACGAGAACGTGAAGCCATGGATGTGGCGAGTTCAGCGAAAGATGACACGGAATCCCGCAACGGATCGTTATTCCGATCGCAGAATGATCCGGTGGGAAAAGTTCAATTGACCAGCTTCGAGACCGAGTCGGACGATGAATGTCCTGGTTTTTTCCATCTGACGCACGCGTTGAAGCTGGACCAATGAGCACAACTAAAATGATCGGTGTCGAGAAGGGAGTCTCACACGATGTGGAATCAAACTCGATGGTTGCCGGTCGCAATCTGCGTCAGCTCGCTGATCGGTTGTGCGAGCTTCGGTAACAAAGACGTGTCTCAGGCCTGTGTGCGACCGCAGATTGAACGCGGTGAACGGCGCCCGGTGATTGATGGGATCGGCTGGGTTGTCGGCATTCCCAACAAGATCATCCTGTGGGACCGGCGGGTCGAGAACCACAATGTCTCTGAACAGACCGAAGCTGTGATGGCTCAGTATGTCAACGATTTGGGCCTGGCCGACACCAAAGTCCGTCTCAACCAGTATGCCCCGATTGATGAGTGGCGTCGTTTGACGCAGAACAAGGAAGTGGCTTGGGGTTGGCGGTACACGATGGGAGTCTGGTTCTGGGTCGATGAAGCCGTTTTCCCCGGCCGCATTTTTGGCGGCGATCACTACAACCCTTACACCAACACAATCTCGATCTATTCCGACGCACCATCGATTGCGGTCAAGGAAGGAAGCCGTGCGCGTGACATCCGCTCGCGACGAATGCCCGGTACGTACGCGACCGTGAATACGCTTCCGCTGATTTCGATGTGGCATGAGACGATCGCAACCGGTTATGCGTTCGACTATTTGCATACGGAACTGCCGGAAGCGGAACAGGAAGGGTATCACCTGCTGTATCCGGCCTATGGAGCACACTTGGGAAGTGACTTGGCGTCATTTACTCCCGTGCCAAATCTGGTCGGGGCAGCGATTGGAGCAATTCCGGGACACCTCGCCGGACGCTACGAAGGGCAGGAGTTCGCGACAGGTACCGATGCGGAGCCAGAAACCACCCGGGCTCAATCGGACGATTGATTCGGTGCGCAGGATTCGCTGATCTAGTCACGCTGCCGATCGAGTGTCAGTTACTTTCGAAGCGACACAAACGTGATCAGGGCGACTTTTCGTTTGCGGACTGGGCAACGTCTTCGGCGTGCAACGCCAGGATCAATGCCGACAGGGCGAGGCCCGTCGTCGCGCACAGCAGGATCAGACCCAGGTTCTCACCTGCGATCGTTTCGGTGAGGCCATATTGACCACGAGCCCCGTTCTCACCCAGGACCAGCAGGCTGTGTGGCTTGGCGGATGGCGGCGCGGCATTCTGGTTCCACACACGGTACGTGCCGACCGTCTTACCAGAGTTCACTTCATACAGCCCGGTCTTCAAGTTCTTGACCGCGAAGTTCCCCTGCTCATCGGTGGTCGATTGAGCCACTTCCGTTTTGCCGCGTTTGACCACGATCCTGGCACCCGTCACGGGTCGTCCATTGTGATCAATCGTCCGTCCGGTCAGAGCTCCGTCCTTATCGAGTTTCACATCGAGTACCGAATTTGGCGCGACGATCTTGATCGAATTGCGAGTCTTCGTTTGAGACTGGATCGAGACTGGCCTTTCGGCGCCGAGCAGTCGTGCTTGAGGAAATGCGACGCCGATTGTGGCAAGTGCCACTGCCGCGTTCGCGATCACGCTGTGTCCTCGCATGGTCAGTCAGCTCCTTCCGACGTGATTCACAGAAGCACAACAGGATAGGTGTCCCGGCAGGCTTCAATGGCAATCTGGATCCAGGAATCGATCAGGTCGATTCGGACCGGATTCTGGCTTGCCAAGCGAAATTTGTCGTCAGAAGAATCTGTGAAACGCCCTGGAAACCGCTGAAAACGATAACGGGGAGCGGGCAGGCAATTGAACTAGCGCAGAAACTGCCGCCATGACGAGAATTGCCACAGCGGAATGCGTGGCGATGACGTCCACTGCTTGCGGTGAGTCAACAAAAACAGTGGGGCGTCGCACCAGACTTCGCCGATGCCAATGGCTTCAAGAGTGCTGTCTCACTGCGCAGCGGCAGCGATCCAGGAGCGGGCGCGTCGGATATCAAGAAACACCGTCAGAAGGTGCGACATTCTTCTGACGGTGTCATTCTCAAAAAGAGAATCTCATTCCCGGATCATGGGGAATGGAACGCATTGTTGGCCGTGTTTCGCGCGTCATCGGCGATCACGATCGCAACGATACCCAGGGCAATCGCCGCGGCGCCGATGGCAACCATGATGATTCCCGAGCCGTCTGTCGCACCAATCTGGCCACGAGCACCGTTTTCGCCCATCACCAGCAAACCATGAGTCTTGGCTGATGGAGGAGCCGATTTTTCCGACCACAGTCGGTATGAACCTTCGGTGTTGCCCGAGCTCACTTGATAGACACCGGTCTTCAGGCTCTTGACCGAGAAATTGCCATTCTTGTCCGTCGTCGTCGAACCGACTTCGGTCTTGCCTTGTTTCAGAACGACCTTGGCACCTTCGACGGCATTGCCGTTGTGATCGACGGTACGTCCCGAGAACGTTCCGTCCTTGCCCAAGCTGACGTCAAGCACTGAATTGGCGGCCAGTACTTTGACGTTCTTGGCTTGCACTTTTTGTTCGCCGGCCATCAGCTGTGTTTGTGGAAACACAACGCCGACCATGGCGAGGGCCACCAGGGCGCCCTTCAAAAAAGTTAGTCCTTTACTCACGTCCCGACTCCTAAACTGACATGAAATTGGTTGGTCGAATACCGTTCACACAAACGGCATGAAGAGGGCCGAACTTGTCCGACGATGAGTCACTCGCATAACAGCCCTTTATCATTGCCAATCGGACTATCGCAGTGGCTTCGTGCAATAGGACACGATTCACCGTTAAAGTCGATCAAGTCCACCACGCTTGCGGCGGAATCTGCGATCACCGCCAGAATTCACTCAAGAACTCACGCGGTACCCACGCTGGAACGGCGGTAGAAGTCGGTCCGTTGAGTGAACATTCGAATCATCAGTGAACGGGGAATCACTGAAAACGGGGGTGGTTGGGTCAATATGGCCCCTGTTGCAGGGAGCAGAAATCAGTGGCGGACCGGTCGTGGGTCCGTTTGCGGGTGACAGGTCCTGACGCTTTGGGAAGGGCGTGATCTTGCAACACCCTTCAAAGATTCAGGGCATGCGACCCCAAGCAGACAAGGTTTTAAGCTGACCCACAACCGAAGTACCCAATTGGCCGCGATAACCTTCATTGAGTCCGAGGTCCTTCGCGACTATTGGTAACATGAACCCGTCAAGAAAGGTCAAACCGCATGGTCAAGATCGCGCGGGGCGAGCTGTTCCAGAATCGCAGCATAGTCCTTGATACTACGACCATTTCCATCCAATCGGGCCGAACCATTCAAGAATGCCTGTTTCCAGGTCGTTCGGCCTTGAGCGAGATCAGCGTAGGTAGCGATGTCCAACTGGCATGTCGCCAGACGATCCGCGTGAATACCGGTTTCGACGCCGACCAAGTCGTGACCGCGGACAACCAATTGCCATTGGCCACCACCATGGCCCAGGATTTCCAGCCCCAACAGCCGCTCGTCGTCCTCGCCAACATGAGCGAGTCCGGCTTGTTCAATCAGCGGCTGCAAGTGAACTTCCGCGTCGAATTCGGGATCGATCGGTTTCTTGCTGGGTGTCGGGAAGCCACTTTCTATGGCGATTCGTGACAGTTTGACCAGCATGTCACGATCGACGTGCGGGCAGGGCAGATGAGGCGCTGCCGTTTCCGTCGTCGTCGTATCGAATTCTGGATCCATCTTCCAGTACGAGTTGTATACGCGGATGTGTTCGTAGAACAACATCTCGGATTCTGATGGATTCACGGGTTGTTCACCGCTTCCACAGAAGGTGGCTCCGTAGAAGCCTGCCGACTGTTCCAGCACATCGCGAATCAGTCGGACGGTGACGGGATGTTTCGGAGTCAGGTGATAAGTCTTGCCATGCCACATGGCGTGAGTGATCACATGGGCCATGACGGCTGAGACCCAATCGACCGGAACCAGATACTTCGTTTCGTTCCCCGAAAGTGTCAGTCGAGTCTTCTCGCCACCGACCAATCCGGTCTCATTCATCGGCAACGCTTTGACCAGCGTATGGCACAATTGCAGCGCCGCGTAGTAACCGTGATAGGTCGTGGTCATACCGGTTTGCGAATCGCCAATGATGATGCCAGGACGGAACACGGTTGGTTCGTCCAGGAAATCGGCCTCGCGAACCATGGTCTCGGATTGCAGCTTGCTACATTCGTAGTCGTTGGAGAATTGCTGACCGACATCCAGTTCCGATTCCAGTACTTTTCCTTGACGTAGTCCAGCGACGTATGCTGTCGAAACATGATGGAACTTGCGGACCCCGGTGCTACGGCAGAAGTCGAGCACATTGCGGGTGCCACCCATGTTCGATCGCCAGGGTTCACCTTCTTTGCTGGTGGAATGGAACGTCAGGCTGGCCGCATTGTGAATGACGACAGAGCAGTATTCGGCTGCCCAGCGAATGTTGACGGCATCCAGACCCAAATCAGGTTGAGCGATATCGCCTTCCAGCACCACAGGGCGTGGGAGCGATTTGCCGAGTTCTGCATCCCAGGCACATAACGCCGCTTCGATGCGTTGACGTGCCGTCTGCTTGCGATTCGGCCGAACCAACACGGCAACTGGAACGTCGCGCAGTAACAAGTCTCGCAACAGATAGTTGCCGAGCAGGCCCGTGGCCCCGGTCAACAAATGATAACCCATAAGGGGATTTTCCGCTGAGAAACCAAAGGCCCGTACGTCAACCGAGAGGAGCCGACTCGGATTCTGGTAACCGTAAAGTGTACCTCTCTTAACGCGAGCTTTTCAATCGTCTACCGCTGTACCAAAACCGTGTGCAACATCAGGCTGGCAAGAAAGTTTCGCCACATCCAACAATGATCAGAATGAGCGCCACCCGACTTCTTGGTTTGTTCGACGCGATTTTCTGTACCATTTTGTCGGTACAGCAGTTACGTACCGTAAATTGAGTCTGTTGATCCACCGCCGAACGATCCAGATTCATTCCATTCGCACGTTTCGGTCCGATTTTCGAGAAACCGCGTGTCTGAATCATAACTATTTTTATGGAAAAGACTTTACGTCCAAAATGACCGTTTCGGAAACGCTGTTCGGATTGCTGGAAACGTTACAACTGCCAGAACTGCGCTGTTGACTGTCGTAATTTAGACAATCGTTGATGCATCGGCGCGGCCCGCGCAGCAGTCCGGATCGGCTATAGGGTCTCGCCTTCCATTGCATCATTCTTACGAGCGGGACGCATTGGCGGTTGCTGATCCTCATTGCCTGACAAGGCATTGGCGGTCGGCAGAACGATCTTCTGGTCCAGGGCAAACTCTGTTTGAGTCGTAACCGACGTGGGTTCGTCAATGGTCGACAACAGATGCAGATGAGGATTGGCTCTGATTTGATCCAACCACGTTTTCGCGTTTCGTCCAAACACCCGATCAAGACGCTTTGATGCTTCGTAGCGCTGAACGGGATCAAGATGCCGCCACTGTCGGCGCACGCTGTCCATCAACTTGGCACTCGACCGATTGGCCGACAATCCTTCGATCAACCGTTGCCAGGCTTCGACCGGATCCTGGCGTTGCTCGGCCTGCCGCGCCCAATCCAACCAGGCACCTGTTAAAGACGGATCCCATGAGACCGCACGTTCCAGATACTTCTCTGCGACATTCGGCCGATGAATCGTGCCCAGGTACCAATTGTAACGGCCACTCCAATACGGATTTATCGCCAGGAACAAACCTGGCAGCATCCAGAAATGGGCAATCACAGCGACGACCCGATAGAGCACTCGGCGAGACGATGGGCCAACAGTCGAGGCCCCGATCAAGGCGCCGTAGGCCAGACCAACAAAATGCGCCGTATTCGCGATCGAGACGACACCGCCGACTGTCAGAAACAGACACAAAACCATGCCGCCGACGCTGAAGGTAATCACTTCTTCCGGCACTTCTTCAGCCAGTTCCCGATCGTAAACTCGGATCACAGCGACCGCCCCCAGCATGGCGCTGATCGCTCCCGAAAAGCCTACGACGGCATTGCCCAATGCAACCTCGGCCATGATGGGCAAGAACGTCGCAGGGATTAGAAACATCAGCATGGCGAAGCTGCCCCAGCGTCGCTCCAGGTACCAGCCAAAGTACCAGGCCGAACCAATGTTCAAGACCAGGTGCAACAGATTGCCATGGTGAAATGCGGTCGCCGGGATGCGCCACCATTGCCCATTCCAGATGTCGAAAGGTCCGGCCAGTTCCGCTGACGGGTCACGCCGAATTCCATCTCGAAAATCGAGGTGCTCAAGTTTAACGACCGCGCCCCATGCTCGTTGTACATTGTGAAACGGCTCGCGCCGGGTCGCAGACTGATAAAGACAGCACGCGAACAATGTCACGCAGACAATGATCGATTCGGCGGTGATCGGAGCTTGACGGATCCAGCGCACAACAGACCTCAACTCAAGAAGTGCGTGTGAATTCTAACAATCTCTTGTGACTCGGACAGTCGTGATTGCCCGCAGCGAATCATTTACCGTATTCAAACAAGTCACCGTCATTCGCGTAGTTCCTGGATGGCTGTGGACGGCGGCTTTGTGCAGCCCACAGAAGTCGCACCAGTCTGGGGGTTCGAAGACTCGACCCCAGCCACTCGCAGATACCGGGGTAAATCCCCCGGCTACAGAGACGCCACGAGCTTGATCTGGACAGACTTTGCCGACCCAGCGACAACAGTCGGCTGGACCGAACGCGGACGGCGTTCACGGAGGATCGTTGGATGTCGACAGTCGAACTCTTGCGACGCATTCCCTGGCTGGTCGTGGCCTGTGCCATGGGATTGCTGGCCGTTGGTTTGACTGGTATTGCGCGCGCCGACGAATTGAACGAAGGTCCCGACTTGTTTGCCAAGCAGATCACCTGGGCACTGATCGCACTGCCGGCCCTCGTGGTCACTTTGGTGATACCGTACCGCACTTGGATGTCGTTCAGCCATCTGTTGTTTATCGGGTCGCTGCCGCTGCTGATCCTGGTGCTGTTTATGGAAAAACGTGGTGGTGCACGCTGCTGGCTGCAATTTGGCTATTTCGACATCCAGCCGTCCGAAATCGTGAAGCTGACATTCATCCTGGTGTTGGCTCAATACTTGATGTACCGCGACAACACCCGCCAGTTGACGGGACTAATCACACCGATGGTGATGACGTTGGTACCCCTTGGTCTGATCCTGTTGGAACCTGATCTTGGCTCGGCGCTACTGTTCGTGCCGGTTGTGTTCGCGATGTTGTTCACGGCGGGCTTGCGCTGGCAACATCTGGCCTGCATCGGATTGTTGAGTGTAATCGCGTCACCCGTGTTCTGGGTGAAGATGAGTACCGAGCAGAAGTCGCGGATTACAGCGCTGTTCTCGCAGATTGACGGCGGGAAAAACCCAGGCGGTGACCTATGGCACCAACATCAGTCGAAGGCAGTGCTGGCATTGGGCGGACTTTGGGGCAGCGAATTCGCCGGCCAACGCATCGACGACTCGGAAGCGTACCGACTCTACGCGTCTCAAAGTGACTTTGTCTTCTGCTTGATCGGTGAACGCTGGGGATTGATCGGCACCGCCGTCACGTTGTCCCTGTACATTCTGTTCCTGACCCTGGGACTGAGAATCGCAGCGCGAACGCGAGAACCATTTGGCCGCTTGATCGCAGTCGGCATCGTGACGCTCTGGGGGACTCAAACGATCATCAATACTGGAATGACCGTTGGTCTGCTGCCCGTTGTGGGGATCACCTTGCCATTGATGAGTTCTGGCGGTTCAAGTCTGGTGATGACCGCCATCTGCTTGGGACTACTGTTGAACGTGGGAGCTCGGCCGGGCTATGAAGTGGCGGGCGAACCGTTTCAGTACCAATAGCGACGAGTGAGCAAACTCACTGAGTCGACATCGCCGTTGAACGACGAGACGCTTTCCACTTAATCGTGCGCATTTCGACCGTTGGAGTCGGCGCAGGTTCTTTCCGTGCGAACAAGCGAACGAGCGTTGAGCCTAAACCGATCGTGAATTGAATCAGCGTGTTCATGAGGGGCACCTGAATTCTACTTAAAGTTGAGTTTGACCATTCTTCATGTTTGAAGGCATGCATCCCGTTTTGCGTGCGTGATGTCTTCTCAAACTCAACAGTCACCACTCCAATCCCAAAACCGCCACAACCCGGTTCACACATCCAAGAGTTCAGCCCGAATAAAGGTGCAAAAGATGGCGGCGATCCGAACGAGCTTCACACAGCCGCCTATCACGCGATGCACGTCGAAGCAGGCCGGAACGGTCTGCGTCTAGACCAACTTGTCATCAAGGTTTCAACGTGCGAGCAACCTCAATAACGCAACCCGTCATGCGACGCGTACCACTGCCGCCCGTGGCTGCCTTGCGATTGAATGGCGTGTTGTTTTTACTGGGAGGGGGTGATTTATCGCGGATGGGAGGTCATGCGGTGTCTCGATTCATTAATGGTTTGGCCGTTTGCTTGGTTTTCTGTGCGAGTGTTCGGGGGGGCGACTCACCGCAGTTTCGCGGGCCTGGTGGAGAGGGGCATTCGACGGAAACGAATCTGCCTCTGACGTGGAATGGGACCGACAACATTCGCTGGAAGACCGATATCGAAGGGCTGGGTTGGTCAACTCCGTCCGTCGCGGGATCTCAGGTGTGGATCACGAGCGCGCTGGACGAAGGCAAATCGTTGAAGATCCTTTGTCTGGATCTGAAGACGGGTGATGTCATTCACAACGTCGAGCTATTCCAACACGAAACCCCCGGTCCCATTCATGGCAAGAATAGCTATGCCTCGCCATCGGTGTTGGTCGATGGAGATCGTGTTTATGCGCATTTCGGCAAACTGGGCACAGCCTGTCTTGATCGTCAGGCCAAGGTGCTGTGGAAGAAGGAACTTACCTATAACCATCGGCACGGTCCTGCAGGAAGTCCGATTGTCGTGGGGGATCTGCTGATCCTGGCCTGCGATGGCACTGATGTGCAGTACGTCACCGCACTGAATAAGCGGACGGGCGACGAAGTCTGGAAGACGACGCGTGATGGCGCGATGGCCTATTCAACGCCGCTATTGATCACGGTCGATTCGAAGCCGCAAATCGTGAGTACGGGGGGCGAGTGGGGAATTGGGTACGAACCCGATACAGGGCACGAGATCTGGCGGTTTCGCTATCCCAAGGGGTACTCGAATGTGCCACGACCAGTGTATGGACACGGGCTGATCTTCTTGTGTTCGGGATACGACAAACCGTCCCTGTATGCCGTGAGGCCAGATGGAAATGGAGATGTCTCGCAGTCACATCTGGCTTGGAAACTCGATCGCAACGCCCCCTTGAATCCCTCACCATTGCTCGTCGGCGATGAATTGTACTTGGTTTCGGATGATGGCATTGCATCGTGCCTGGATGCCAAGACGGGTGAAAATCTTTGGCGGAAGCGGATCGGCGGGAACTATTCCGCGTCATTGCTGTATGCGGACGGTCGGATCTACATGCTCGACGAGAATGGTAAGACCTACGTCTTCGCTCCGAATAAAGAAGAATATCAAGAGTTGGCAATCAACGAGGTACCTGGACGCACACTGGCCTCGATTGCTGCCGCCGACGGCGCGCTGTTCCTCCGAACGGACAAGTCCGTCTATCGGATCGAAAAGGTGTCCACTCCTTCAGGCAACTAGCTAGCTAGTGTGTGTCACACGGACGTGACGCGTCGAAACATGTGTTAGACCCTGTGAATTTAGACTCACGAGACGCCACACTTAATTTGGATGCGATCTAACGAATCCAGTTCGCCAGACAAACGCCCGAGTTCATGACGAAGCAACCGACCAGCACGGCGACGACAACACGTACGACCGCGGTTCGCTCGAACCTGCCGCAATAGGATGCCAACCGATAGACGATCCATCCGAGCATCGAGGTCTGCAGCGCGGCCAGGGACAGCGTCAGCCCACTGATCGAAGCCGGATTCCACGCGATCCAGCATGACAGCGTGACGACTGTCGCCACGCCGACAGCGACAACGGTTCGCAGTTCAGGTGACCGCCGAGATTGTTCGCTGTTCAGCTGTGGAATAATCGACTTCGATGACCGTGCCTGCCAGAAACGCAGGCTCAAACGCAGACCCGACACCAACATGCCCGCTCCGACCACTGTCGCGACGATCGTTGCGGGCCAGATGTTGTTCAGTCGCGAATCGTTGATCAAGCGGATCGACAACCCCACGGCGGCGGCACCAATCACGACCAACTGCACAGCATCGAAACTGCTCAGCCGTGATTCAAACGCAGGTCCACAGTCAGAAGATTTGGTCCCTGAATGGACGATCCTCTCACCAACCGTGTTCACCGAATGGCAGACCACTCGTACACGATGCCAGATACGGCCAGCGTGGAACAGCAAGCCGGCGGACAGTCCGCCGCTCAGCAAGACCATACCCCATGGTATTTCAGGCGTTCCGATGACGAACGCCACGGTCAACAACAGGAACAGCGACGACCAACCGATGGCCGATCGAACTTGTTGTCGCCAATCGACAGGTGGCGTCGTCCATGTCCAGCGTTGCAGGCAAAACGTCGGATTACCGTACAGATCGGCTTCACCCAGACTCGAGAGTGCCTCGGCCACCCACGCGGGCTTCGATCGCGCGACGTAGAAGGTCAAACAGACGGCGACGGCCAATGACACCCAACCGCCCAAAAACAGATACGTGATCGCGGGCAACGATGCCGCAGCGAGGCCCTTCAGCGAATTCGCCAGCGTCACAGTCCCCGCAGCCTGGGTCGCTGCGCCGGCTGATGTGATGACAGCCTGCGATGACCGGAACTCACCCGCCACGGCCCGATCCTGCATGATTGCCATGATTGCAGGTGCGCTGGCCGCATAGCCGGCTTGCGACAGTCTCTCGCGCAGGTATTGCAAGGCATCGCGCATCCGGCGGCTGATCGTCGATTGGTTCACGCCCAATTCGACGGCCACGTCTCGTTGTGAACGTCCACCGAAGTAATGCAGCATCATTGGTTGACGCAGATCATCCGGCAGTTCGGTGAGTGCTCCATCAATGATCCGCTGCAATTCGGCGATTGCCGGATCGGAGATGTGACTTGCGGCATCAGCGTCGTGACTGACCGCCCTCTCACGCACTTTGCGTCGCTTGCGACTGCGCAGGACATTCAACGATCGAGACGTCGCTGCACGGTGTAGCCAACCGATCACGGAGGAATGCACTTCGCCAGCGTGCCGAGCCAGTTCGAGAAAGCATTCTTGCGCCACCTCTTCGGCGTCATGCGAATTACCCAGGATGCGAATGCAGACGCCTTTGACCAGCGCCGCGTGGCGTCGCGCCAACTCTTCAAACGCACCAGCATCCTGCGTGCTCGCAAATCGAGCCAACAGCGTCTGATCATCCATCATGCGCACCTTGAACCGGACGAGAATTCGACTCTCCTTAGAGTAAAGACACCGCTCCACTACGCTCAATGCATCTTCGTCCCATCGAAAACTGCCGCGATCAACTTTCAAGTCGGTCCAATTGACGCAAATTCATGCAAAATAGACTGTTGTGAAGTTTCTCTGCGCCGGGGCAGGCCCCGCTTAGAACTGTTGGTTTTCTGTCAGATTCCAGTGTCGGGCGCGATGTCGCGACAGTTAGTGTTAAATAGGGAAGTTCGAATTCGAAATTCGGAATCAAAAAGGCATCGTCGTGCAGAGTGGTTTTTTGGCGTCGCTGGCCGATCGACATCGGGCGGATGGATCTCGTCGTCCGCTATTGAAAGGGCTACTCGATCGCATCGACGGATCGAACTTGATCCACGCGCTGTCCAGCGGCTGTCGACCTGTCCAGCACCTGGTCTGGCAACGCCTGGTGAATCTGCCCGAAGACAAACTCACCTCGTTCGTCTTGCAGTGCCTGCAAGTCGATCAGGATCAATTCCCGCAGGTGACGGAGTCTATCCTGACTGCGGTCGCTCATCCCGCACTGCCGTTGTCTGATCAGATTCTGGCTCGAATCGAATGGCTGATTGAGTCACCGCGTCCCGGCATCAGAACAGCCGCTGCCAAAGTTCTGGCGTTACGCCAACCCGATTCGATTGGAAAGTTGCTCGATCGATATGACGATCTCGACACCGGCGTCTTACGGCAATTCTGTTTGGCTGATGATCCGTCACTGGTCGTGCCGTTGATGATTGCGTTTCAGTTTCCAGGCCGCTCACCGCCACCCACGATCGGCTTTTTGGTGACGCCCGAGTGGCTGGCCGAACACCATGCCGACGAACCACAATTCGTTGAATGGCTGATCCGCCAATGCGGCTATTGCGATGACGACGTCACGCCGGCCGTGTTGAACTTGTTGTCGTCCGGTTTCTCGTATGTGACAACGCACATGACGAGTGAACCGCGGATGACCAAGATCGCGCATCGCTGGCAGCGCCGCAGTCGCGCCTTTGTCTGGCGATTGTTGCCCGACGAATTGGATCTTGAACGCGACGATGCCAAACCGTTCGATCCGAACGATCCGTTGGAAGTCGACCTGTTCATCACCGCGGTCCGCGATTCCGATCGATTATCGTTCCGCGAACAACTGCAGCGTCCACCTTTCGATCGACATCAGACAAGTGGAGAGTCCGCGCCGGTTTGCTTTCATGCGACATCTCAATACATCCGACGTTTGATTCTAGAACGACCTCTCGCATGGGCAGTCGAGGAGGGGATCCCAGAGTCGGATCGCGGCGACTTCCTCCTGGAACACGCTCGAGTCATCCTCGAAACAAACGAGGAAACTCGACGAGCCGCAGACTTGGCATTGCGCGGTCGCTGGCAGTCGCGGACAATCAGAGTTGTTGGCTCGAACTGGTCTCGCGAACGTTCGACGGACCGCGACACCCGGTTGCGGTCAATAGTGCTCGGTGCGGATCACAAGGCTTTGCCGCCAATCAATGAACGATTGTCGCCTGGCGCGAACTCCGTCGTGGCTATCGCAATGATGTGTGGATTGGGCCATCCGCGATTGTCGGATTGGCTGGTTGACTGCGAGCAACGGTGGTCGCAACGCCTGGTACCCATCGGAATGGAGGTCCAGGTGCCGCAAGTCGATCCGAGCCGCTACGCCGGTTGGAAGGCCGCGCTACCGTGGTTGGGCATCCCCTCGCCGGCGCGTCCAGAGTTCGGCGGCACGGTTGAGGCGGCCTTCCAACCCGCTCGATCGTTTCACGCGCTGGCGATCGGGCCATTGTTGCTGCAACGCATGGGGCTCTGTACCGAGCCTCAGGACATGGCCTTGCACATTTCGGTGCAGACGGAATTGGATGACGTCGCGCGCACGATTGCTTTTCCCCAATTGTTCATCCATCCGTCATCGCGACATCGGAACCGACCGGGCCGGTTAATGTCACGCG
>Ga0105238_10000922_pt1 | contig 30088 bp, 30 predicted proteins | sample KBSC34metaG_FD_81526 | JGI IMG/M metagenome (GOLD analysis project Ga0105238, IMG submission 81526) | Corn rhizosphere microbial communities from Kellogg Biological Station, Michigan, USA - KBS C3-4 metaG | ecosystem: Host-associated > Plants > Roots > Rhizosphere > Soil | place: Michigan, USA...
GCTCGATCGACGCGTAGACCATCCCCTCGCGGAACGTGTCGAGGCCGAAGTGCGCCTTGCCCGTCGTGATGTCGCGCAGGTCGTAGATCTCGCGCTCCTTGCCGACGAAGGTCCAGTCCGCCTTGTTCTTGAACTTCAGATCCTCGTCCTTCGGGACCGGCAGCTTCGCCGCCTCGGGCACGACGGTGGCAAACGCCAGACGGCGGTTGCTCTTACCGTGAATCAGGATGCTGTTCTGGATGGTGATCTCCGACGCCGGCACCTTCCAGCGCGCGGCAGCCGCCTGCACGAGCATCGACCGCGCGGCCGCGCCGGCGCGCCGGAATGCGTCGTAGAAGTCGCGGATCGAGCGCGAGCCGTCGGTGTTCTGGTCGCCGTATTTCGTGTCGCCGAGGCCTTGCTCGATGGTCACGAAGCTCCAGTCGGCGTCGAGCTCGTCGGCGGCCACGAGCGGCAGCGACGTGCGGATGCCCGTGCCCATCTCGGAGCGGTGCGTGATGATGTAGATCCGTCCGTCGGTCTCGATGCCGAGATAGACACTCGGATTGAGCGGTGCGCCCTGGGCCCGCGTGCGGACGCCGGGATCCTGCGCGAAGGCGGACTTCGGCAGCACCTGCGCGGCCAGCACGAACGCGCCGGTCGTGAGCGTGGTGCCGAGGAAGTGACGGCGGCTGACGTTTTCGATGAGACTCACGCCACACCTCCCTTCCGCAGCGTCGCCGCGGTCTTGATGGCGGCGCGAATGCGCTGGTAGGTGCCGCAGCGGCAGATGTTGCCCGCCATGGCGCGGTCGATCTCCGGATCGCTCGGCTCCGGAGTGCGGGCGAGCAAATCGGCGGCCTGCATGATCTGACCGCTCTGGCAATAGCCGCACTGCGGCACGTTCTGCCGCGCCCACGCCAGCTGCACCGGGTGGGACCCGTCAGCGCTCAGCCCCTCGATGGTGGTGACGCTCTTGCCCTGCGTCGTGCGCATCTGCGTCTGGCAGGCGCGCACCGCGCGCCCGTCCACGTGGACCGTGCACGCACCGCACAAACCGGCGCCGCACCCGAAGCGGGTGCCGGTAAGCCGCAGTTCGTCGCGGAGATACCACAAGAGCGGCATGTCGTCGTCGCCGTCGAACGAGCGCGACGTTCCGTTCACTTTCAAGCTGACCATCGATGCAAATCCTCGCGACGTCTCTCGACCGTGATTTACGACCCGCGCAGCATGGACAGGGCCTGCGTCAGCATGTCGTGGCTGTCGCTCGTGACCTGGCCCTGCGGCGTCAGGTGATTGATGACTTCAGGCAGCAGCTGCGCCAACGCGCCGCTGGCTTGCCCATGATCCATTCCGAGCTGCGACGCGATCTGGCCGATCGCGCCGGAGCCGAACACCTGGGTGAGCTGATCGCCCGAGATGTTTTGGTTGGCACCGGTACCCACCCATGAGGCCGCCTGCGCACCCAGCCCGCTCTGTTCGAATTGAGAGATGACGTTGCCGAGTCCGCCATTCTGCTGCAGCAGCATCATGACGGCCGACAGCACGTTGCTCTGGGCGCCCCCGCCTCCGGCTCCGCCCAACAGCTGCCCCGCCGCTCCGCCAAGAATCGAATCCAGAAGTCCCATGACGGCCTCCTCGGGAATTGTATTGCGGCCGAGCACCAAGGCCGCCTATTCGACCCGGTAGAACCGGATCACCACTTCGGTCGGGTAGCGCTCGCCCATGCCCACGAACAGCGACCTCGTAATCCACTGCAGTTCCGGCGCCGACGTCTCGAACTTCGGCTGGGTACGGAAATATACGAGGGACGGGTCGACCACCTCGCCCGCGAGTAGCTTTTTCATGACGTCCGGCGGCGCCGAGCGGACGCCCGGGTTCTGCACGTAAATCAGCTGCCCCTTGTCGGTTTCGAGCGTGTAGCGCGTGTCGAGCTCGGTGAAGCCGTCGGGCCGCACGATCTGCCAGTCGGCGCCACCCGGCCTGACTTTGCCTTTGATCTGGCCGTCTACGGTCCCGCCCGTGATGTCGATGATGCGGCGCCGGCCGTTTGGCACCTGGCCCAGCTCCGTGGGCGCCGCCACGGTGGCGTGCAGCTCGAAGGCGTAGGTCAATTTGGGTGCCGCTGGCACGGCCTTCGACGATTGGGCGCGCACGACCAAGGCATCTCCCCCCAGGCAACAGATGGACGCCGCGAAGGCGACGACGAGCATTCGTCCGAGTGTCATGTCACTCATAGTACTGCGGCGACTTCTTCAACGTCGCGTTGGCGGCCCACTCATGCTCGATCCAGACGGCAGCTTTCGACGCCTTGACGTACTCCTCGATGCGCGCGCGCGACGCGGCGGACTGCTGCACGCTGAACTCGTTGTCCGGCGGCGCGCGATGGAATGCGCGCTCAGGCGGATAGTGATAGAGGTCGCCCGCAACCATCACCTTGCCGCTCTTCGCGAGGTTCAGCACCAGCACCTGATGACCGGGCGTGTGCCCAGGCGCCGCCTTGATGATCGCCGCGCCGTCACCGAATACGTCGTACTCGTCTTTGTCGAGCGGAATCCATTTGCTCTTCTCGAGCGCCGAATAGAAGCGCCGTTCCACCCGCTCGTTGTTCGGCCGGAACATGAAGTCGCGCTCCGCTTTCGGCGTCAGCCAGGTGGACGCGGCGAACTGATTCAGATTCGCAGTGTGGTCCTTGTGTGCGTGCGAGACAGCCACATACGTGATGTCCGCCGGGCGATAGCCGATCGCCGCGAGCTGGCTGCGCAGCGTCCGCTTGACGACGGCGGCCGCCGTGGGGTTCACCTCGTATTTCGCACCGCCCGCCGCGGCCCTCTCGACGTCGTCGTCGGGGATGACGCCGGCGTCCCACATCAACGTGCCCTTGGGATGCGCCACCAGGAAGCACGGCACCGGCATTCGCGTCTCCCCCACTTCGGCCGTGGTGACGTGATAGCGCTCGACGCCTTCACGCGAGATGTTCAGCAGCCCGCAGTCGAACACATACAGGCGCATCGACGTGGGCGGGGTGGCCTTCGGGGTTTGCGCGGCCGGGAGCGTACCGGCGGCGAGCATCAGGACGGCGAGCGCACTCCATCGCATGGCGGCCTCCAGTGAAACCGCCTGATTGTGCCAGGAGTCAGTCGTTCCAGTGCAGAAGGATTGGACCGCTGGATTTCCCCGGCCAGTCGAGTTCGACCCGGCGGCCCATGCCGGGTTCAGGCTCCGACGCCGGCCATGTCACGTGATAGGTGATGGGCGTCGGCGCGTCGAGCCCCTGCCCGCGCGCGGCAGCGTCGGCCCGACGGGCGCGAGCCGTGCGCGGCTCGGGCGGCTCGGGCGGGCGCTTCGGCATGTTCTTCATGGCGGCCACGAGCGCCGCGATCGTCTGCTCGGCGGCCTGCCGCGCGGATACCGAAATGGTGCGGGCGTTGGCCGATCGCGCGCCGCCAGGCGTGGCGCCCGAATCGCCGTGAGTGTTGATTCCCGGCGCGACGACTGGCTTGGACGGCGCAATTACGAGAGCACCCGTCGACGCGCCTGGCGGATTGACGGCCATCGGCTGCCTGGCGGGCGGCGCCTTCTGGGCGCCAACGGGCACGACGGCCAACACCACGAGACTCGCGACGACGACCGCGGTGATGCTGCGTCGCATTACTTCTTGCCCGCCGGCGGCGGCACCGGGGCTGGCACCGGATCCGAGAACATCACGCGGCCGCTCACCAGCTCGTAGTAGCCGCCGACGACTTCGAGCTTGCCGGCGGCCACGAGCTTGCGCAGGACGGGGCTCTTGGCCATCGTGTCGTTGATCACTTCCTCGACGTTGGCCAGCACCAACGCCTTCAGGTCCTCGCGATCCTGCCCGTCCTCGCCCGTCGGCACCTGGCGGCGCGCCGCCTGGATGGCGCGCAGCAGGTATTCGAGGTTGCCGCTTTCGGTCGGGCCCTTGGCGTCGGCCGCGGCTTTCACCGCGTCGCACGATTCATGGCCCATCACCACGAGCAGCGGAATGTTCACAGCGGTGGCGCCATATTCGGCCGTGGCCAGCACCGACCGATCGACCACCGCGCCGGCCGTGCGAATGACGAAGAGGTCTCCCAGGCCGACGTTGAAGATCAACTCGGGCGGTACGCGCGAGTCGGCGCACGACAGCACCATCGCCATCGGGTGCTGCCCTTTCGCCAATTCCTCACGCCGCAGCACGCTGGTCGTCATCGGCTTCGACGCGTTGCGCGCGAATCGGTCGTTGCCCGCCTTGAGCGCCCCCAGGGTCTGCTTCGCCGTCAGCGGCGGCGCGGCCGGATCCGTCCCCGCCGCCGCCAACGCGGTCGCGAGCAGCAGGACGAGAACGGCGATCGAGCGAATCCGGGCAGTCATGGGCACTCCGGGCAGATTGAGCCTTGTGGCAAGAATCGGCCCGGGCGGAGAACTCTTGAAGGCCTGGTAGGTCAGGTAGGTCGGGTGAGTCGGGTAGGGAAAGCCACTCAACGACTTACATACCCGGGCCTTGCCTTCACCGTGGCCCGGCGGTTCTTGAGCCGCACCTCGAGGCGGTGCCAACCGGGCGCCGGCGCTCCGGCCGGCGTGTAGCTGAGAAGATAGCGGTGGCGGAATTCGTCGAGGATTGCGACGAACCGGGCGGAGAGTTCTTTCAGCGAGTCCACCTCGAATGCCGACCCGCCGGTCTGCCCCGTCAGGTCGCGGAGAAATGACATCGACCCGGCGTCCTTCGGCGACAGCGCATACACCACCGCATCGCTCCGTTTCGCCGACTCGAGAACCTGGGCTGGCTTCAACCAGCTCGCCGTATCGATACCGTCACTGAACACGAGGACCAGGTTGCGCGCCGGGTCGTTCACGCCCGCGAGCAGGCTCGCGTAGAGGCCGTCGAAGAGCGACGTCTGCCCTCCGGGCATCGAGGCGTCGACCGCCGCTGCCACCGACGCGACGTCGTGCGTGAGCGCCTGCTGCAGCGCCACGCGATGACTGAAGGTGATGAGCGCGGCCTGGTCGCGCGGCGCAAGCCCCCGCAGAACGGCCTTCGCGGCGTCCTGCAGCTGCGTCAGCCGCTCGCCCGTCACGCTCTTGCTGTGGTCGAGCGCCAGCACCATGTTGACCGGCAGCGTCTCGTAGGTCGCGAGATCGACCTTCTGCGGCATACCGTTGTCGAGCACGACGAAGTCGCCAGGCATCAGCCCCTGCACCGGCCGGCCATTGTCGTTGACGAGTACGTCCACCCGCACGACGTCGAGACGGCTCTTGAACGTCGGCTGCTGTGCCGCGATCGCGATGCGTGCCGCGAAGGCGATGGCACACGCCAGCGCGACGCGGCGCCGCCACGCGGTCATTTCGGCATCTCCATGCGCAGGTTGTCGACGAGGTCTGTATGGGACGGTTGAAAGAACCGGCCCGCCGTGGCGCCGTAGAACCACCACGGGTCGTCGTTCTCGAGCGCGGGTAGTGTCGCGACACGCGCCAGCAGCGCCGCCGCTTCATCGGCGTCGCCGCGGCCGTAGGCGAGCTGACTGAGCGCGATGAGCGGTGATTGCGCGGCTGGCATCAGCTGCGCCGCACGTTCGAAGGCGGCCCGGGCGCGCGCGACGTCACCAGTCTCCGCGCCGGAACGGCCCAGGAACATCTGCGCGTAGTACTGGAACGTGTGGTCCTCGATGGCCGGAAGCGCCTGTGTCAATTCGACGAGCGCTTCCTTGTGCTGCCCCTGCTCCGCAAGCACGTGTGCCAGATGCAGACGCGCCTCCGGGAACGCGGGGCTCCGCTTCACGGCGCGGCGCAGCAGGTCTTCCGCGACGCTCAGCTCGCCTTTCGCGGAACGGACACGCACGGCCTGGCGAAGGTTGGCCGATTTCCGGAGCGGCTCCTGCACCGTGTCCGCTGCGAGCGTCTCGTGCAGGACGCCCGAGATGAACAGCACTTCGGGATCGTCGCGGAACAGTTCGAGCCCGCGGTCCGCGTCCATGACGTTGAAATGCTGCTCGCGCAGCATGTAGGCGATCAGCGTGCGGTACCACCGGCGCACCCAGTCGTCGCCTGACGGCTTCGGCCGGAAATCGTGCGGATCGGGGCGGACCTGCTCCAGCAGGAAGCGGGCGAAATCGATCTGCCCCTGGACGTCCTCGTTGCCGAGCCCCTGCCCGTCGTCGAACTTCAGGACGAAGAAATCAGATCGCCCAGCGCCATGCAGATCACCGCCGGTGCCCAGCGTCACCGCATCCATGTGGAGCATCGCGCCGCGCCGCAGCAGGTGGTTCTCGCCGAGCGGCTTGAGCCGCGCGGCCAGCAGGATCAGATCGCGCAGCTCGTCGCCGCTGTAGAACACTTGCGTCGGACGCCCAACGGGCGCCGGCGGGCGCATGAACGTGCGGATGTCGGGATCGCGAATGAGCTGAAGGGCCGAAAAGAACGTGACCTTCAGCTCGGCGAACTCGCGGGCGTTCCAATCGCCAAACGCGTCGAGCGCACCGTCGGCCTCACCCGGCTGGTGACGTTCGAGCGCCGCCGTCCACTGTTCGAGGCGCTGCACGCGGGAGAATTTCGCGGGTTTGTCGCTCTGGGTCCGCACCGGAGCGACGGCACATGTGCCAAGGCACACGACGGCCAGCACGAGACGAGCGCGGCGGCCGGACGCAGGCCGCGGCATCCTTCAATCCCACGGAGCGGCCGGACGCCCGAACCAGATCCAGGCGATGAAGTCCACGAGCGGCGGGTCGCCGCCCACGGCTCGGAGCCGCGTATTCGCCTGCGCGCGATGATGCGTCGAGTGGCTGACGACTTGGAACGCGGTCTCGCCGACGGTAGCGACGTCGAAGGTGCGACCGAGCTGCTTCTCGTACTGCGCGACCCACGGCATGACCAGCGGTCGCGACAGCACCTCGGGCGGCGCCGAATCGAGGAAGCCGCGCGCCTGCCGGTAGTACGGCTGCGCCCAAGCGCAGAGCTCCGGCAGCGTGAACTCCGAGGGTTGCCGCCGCGCGATCGGCTCGGCCGGCGCTCCGGTCCAGAACGCGAGAAAGAGCTGCTGGGTGAGGTGCATGTGGTGGAGATAGTTCCGCAGCGTCTCGTCGGTCTGCGCGGCGGGGTTGGCGAGCGCGGCACGCCACAACGTGGCATCCGCCCACTCCATGTGCTTGTACAGCTCGCTGAACAGCGCCGGCGAAAAGTGGCTCATCTCACGACCATCGCAATCGCCCCGCGCCCGGCGGCGACCGCCGCAATACACACCAGAACGCTCACGACCACATTGAGGGCCGCGAGACCCGTCGCTCCTGAGCGCCACACGGCGACCGTTTCGTTCGCAAAGGCGGAAAACGTCGTGAAGCCACCCAGGAATCCCGCCATCAGCAGGGCTCGCGTCTCGTTCGACAGCGGCCCGTGCCGCTCCCCGATGCCAGCCAGTACGCCCGCCAGGAAACACCCGATCACGTTCACCGTCAGCGTGCCGAGCGGAAACAGCGACCACGGGCCGGTCGCAGGCACGGAGCGCTGCGCCACGCCCGACATCCAGAACCGCAGCAGTGAGCCCGCCGCGCCTCCGACGGCGACGAGCAGCACGCTCACGCCTGATCGAACAGCTTCAGCGCCAGGGTCCCATGCGTGGCCGCTGCGCCTGCGCGCAACGAAGCCGCGAGCAGCGACGCTTCGACCACCTCTTCTCGCGTGGCGCCGGCCGCCTTGGCGGCACGCGTGTGCGCTTCGAGACAGTAGGGGCACTGCGTCGTGCACGAGACCGCGATCGCAATGAGCTCGCGATACTTCCGCGGGATGGCGCCGTCCTCGCGCTTGGTGATCGCGTTCAATCCCAGCCAGGCTTCGAAGTCGGCCGGCGCCAGCGTGCGCATGTCGCGCAGCAGCTTGGTGTCGCTTGGGTCGTGATAGTGATCGGCCATTACTTGCCCACCATGTGCTGGGGATCCTTGTTGTTCTCTTCGCAGATGCTCTCGATCAGCTCCCAATCGGGCTGCAGCGACCACGACAGCTGGACCGTCCACGGCTTGGTGTAGGTCTTGGGATCGTCGATCGTGACGTCGATCAGCATGTTGCCAATCGTCTTGCGAGCGTAGCGCTCCGTGACCTTCAACGCGTCGCTGCCCGGCAAGCCGCGCATGTCGAGCCACGTCTTGCCGTTCTGCCCGATCGTTTCGACGATGAACGTATCGCCTTCCCACCGGCCCACCGAATAGCCCATCCACGCGGGCTGCGGATCCTTCGGCAACGGCCGTCCGTCGGTGAAGACCTGGCGATAGATCGTGCGCGACTCGTGCAGGAACAGCATCAGGTCCGGAGTCTGCACCAGCTTCAGGCCATCCGGGATGTTCAGCTTTTCTGGAATCCCAGAGGGCCAGCAGCGTACGCCGGGATGATCCTTCCCGTTGGTCTCGATGCGCTCCTGCAGCACCTTTTGCGCCGCTGGGTTCAGCGGCACATCCTTGAGGTCCGCCGCCAGATTCAGCAGGTGCTTCACGGGATTGGTGGGCGTCCAGAATCCCTGGAGATCGATCTTGCCGTCGGGCGTGCGGCGCGGCGGCGCGTTCAGGTCCACCTTGCCGTTGGCCAGGCGCGGCACGTTCTTCATCGGCCAGTTGTCCCACTGCGCCGCCACCGGCGCGGTGGCCATCAGCGCCAGGGCAGATGCGACAGCGGCACCAGCCGCAGCGCGCAGAGTCAATCGAGCGATCGTCATGGAACGGTGTCTCCCGAGGAGGAATTCTACGGAATGTAGGCGATGCAGTCGATCTCGATGCGCAACCCTTCGGCTGGCAGCGCCGCGGCCTGCACCGTGGTTCGCGCCGGCTTGTGGCCGGCGAACACGCGCTCGTACACGGTGTTCATCCGGCTGAACTCACCCATGTCGATGAGGAACACGCCGCACCGGAGCACATGCTGCAGACCCGAACCCGCGGCCACGAGCACGGCCTCGACGTTGCGCAGGCATTGCTCCGTCTGCGCCTCGATGTCGAGGCTCGCGAGCGATTCCCCAGTGGGCACGCGCGCGCCCTGCCCCGCGACGAACACCAACCGGTCGAAGATGGTGGCCGGCGAGTAGGGGCCGGCAGTTGGCAGATGGTCGGCCGCAACGAGGCGATGCATGGGCATGCGGGATTGTACGTAGTTGCCGGTCTTTGCACCGGCCTTGACCAACCGTCAGGCCTCGAGGTGCAGCTCACTGGACCGGCCGGTTACTCGCAGCGCGATTGCGATGACGATGCCGATCGCCAGCCAGGTCAGCCCCCCGATCTTTGCGTTGGCATCGGCGTTCATCAAGACGTACACGATGACCGCGAAGCCGAGCGCCGGCGACAACAGGTGAACGCCCACCCGGCCGCCGCGCCGCTTCACGACGAAATACGCGACGAGCGAGACGTGCAGCATCAGAAAGGAGAACAGGGCGCCGAAGTTGACGAGCGACGACAGCAGCGCCACCTGGCCCACGAAGAAGATCCCCAGCACGAGGCTGATTGCCGACACGAGCAGCACGGCCCGCTGCGGCACGCGACGGACCGGGTCGACATGCGCCAACAGGCGCGGCAGCTGGCGGTCGCGCGCCATTGCGAAGAGCAGCCGTGCGGTGGCCGCCTGCGCCACGAGCGCGTTGGCAATGCCCGCCGACAATGCCGTCAACAGCGCCGCGGCGAATTTCAGCGCGGGCCCGCCGGCGACCGCGGCCACGGTGTAGAAGGCATCGTTGATTTCGGTGTCGCCGACGAATTCGGTGCGGTCCGGGACGAGGAGCGCCGCGATCCAGGTTTGACCGATGAAGAGCGCCGCCGCCAGGCAGAGGCTGATCATCGTCGCCTGACCGACCGCGCGTCCGCCGCCGGTCGCTTCTTCCGAGAGCGTCGAGATCGCGTCGAAGCCGAGAAACGACAGCACCGCCACCGACAGCGCGCTGAACACGACGCTGACCTGGAATGCCGCCGGATTCCACAGCGGCTCGAGGCTCCAATGCGCGCCGCCCGCACCGCGCGCGATGGCCGCGACGCCGAGCACCAGGAACAGCGCGATCACCACGAGCTGCAGCGCGAGAAACAGCTTGCTGGCGCGCGCGGTGGTCTCGATGCCGAACAGATTGATGGTCGTATTGAAGACGACGAACAGCAGAATCCACAGTAGCTGCGGAATCGCTGGCACGATCGCGTACAGAGCGGCGGCGCTCACCACGTAGGCCAGCGTCGGCAGCAGGAGGTAGTCGAGCAGCACGGCCCACCCGGCAAGGAAGCCGGCCGACGGGTGCAGCGCGCGCCCCGCGTAGGAGTAGACCGACCCGGCGACGGGAAACGCGGCGGCCATTTCGCGGTAGCTGATGGCGGTGAACACCATGGCCACGAGGCCCACCACGTAAGTGAGCGCCACCATGCCGTGCGACGTGTTGAAGACGACGCCGAAGATCGCGAAGGGCGCGGCCGGCGCGATGAAGACCAGGCCGTAGACCAGAAGGTCGACAAGGCTCAGGCTGCGCCGAAGCTGCGCCTGGTATCCGAACTCTGCGAGCTTCGCGGCCTGCGCCTCCTCGGAGACTTGTGATCGGCCGCTCATGTTGCTGCAGAGCTTACCTCAAGCCTCGCGTGGATTGAACGTCGAGCTCACCTCGTGGAAACGCTTTCGATCGTCCACTGCCCGGCCACACGCCGCAGGGCGATCGTCCAGGAGGCGCGGCGGCGACGCAGTGCCGGGTCGCCGGTACTCGACACGTCGCTGATCGAGCCGTCGCACGAGGCCACTGCGTAATCGTCGGCGGTCACCCGGGTCTGGCACCGATCGAATGAGAGGTGCTGGTATCGCAGCGCCGAAAACGTACTCGCCAAGGTGTCGACGTCTGCGCCGGGCCAGATCGCGGTGATCGATCGGGCATCGAGCGTATCGAAGGCGCGGCGATACGCGTCGAGCGTCTCGCCGATTCCCGCCGGTAGTTCCGGCGAGGGCGTAGCGGGCGCCGCGGTAGGAGGGGGCGCCGTGCTCGCAGCGGGCGCCGTCGGCGTGACGGGCGCCGTGGCCGTGCCGGGCGCCATCGGCGTGACGGGCGCGGTCGGCTCGACAGGAGGAGGGGCCGGTAACGGAACACTCGGAGCGGGTTGGGCGCTCGAGGGAGCTCGATCGGGAACGGGGGCCGCCGGCCACGCAGAGGCCTGCGGCTGGGGAGACCCACCCGGTGTCGCCGCGGGCCTCTCGCGGCCGAGCCATTTGGGCGCCTCGGACCACACCACGACCGATACGCCTATGACCGTAACGACAATCAGCAGCGATCCGACGAGGGCCACCCATCCGCTCGGCGGCTCAGGCGCCGCGGGACCAGCGCCGAACGTGGGCCTCTCGCCGAACGTTGCCCGCTCGCCGAACGTTGCGGTCTCGCCAGGAGCGCCACCCTCCTCGGGAGCAAGGCCGTCCTCCGTCGAGGTGAACTCTCCCAGACCTGCGGTTGCTGGCTCAGAACGACTGCGCGGCACGACGACAATTTAGCAACAAGCGGACCGTCGCGACAGGGCCGATTCAGCCGTGACTTGCACCTGCTTCCGGATCGGCCTCCAGATCTTTGCGATACATGATGCAGTCGATCTCCAACAGCCGCGGAAAGGTGCCGGCATTATTTGGCACCATGGCGCTGAGCTCGAAGCCGCGGCCACGATAGAACTCCAGCGCCTCCTCGAACCGAGGGCTGTCATCGTAGAGGCGTTGGACTGCCAGCTCGCTCTGCAGCCCGACGAAGTGCCTGAGGTATTCGCCGGCGCCCCTGGCGACGGCGACATCGTGCCCTTGTGTGTCCATCTTGAGAAACGGCCGCTTGAACCCCAGCTTTTGCTCGTACTTCTGCAACTCGATGGCGACAGTCGAGGTTCGCACGTCGATCCGGCGGCGCAGTTGAGTCTGAGTGTGGAACAAACCGGCGCCGGTGGTGGACACCGAGTGGAGCGAGCTGAGTTGATCGACCGCCAGGATATTGAACGTCGCCTGTCCCGGGTGCTCGTCCAGCGCAACCTCTTCCACGAACCAGGAGCGTGCGTGCGCCGCCTGGGCGCGCAAACGTTCGGCGAGTTCGGGGATAGGTTCGAACGACACGATGGCCCCTTCGTAACCGACATCGGCCCGCAACATGCGCGCGTACTGGCCCGCGTTCGCGCCGACGTCGAACACGCAATCTACGTTGAAGTGTGTCAAGAACTCGTGCAGGTGATCCTTCTCGAATACCGGCCCGACCGCGCCGCGGTAAACGAGATGAACGCCGAATGTTTTCTCGAACATCAACCGAACGGTCCGTTTCAACCCCATTCGATCAGCCCCTTTGGTCGCGCGATGAGTTCGAAGTCGCAAGCAAGACACGTTCACGACGTCGGCGCTGGACATCTCGCAGCTCGTCCATGCGTTGGACAAAGTTGTCACTCACGAAACACAGCGTGGAGCGTACGGTACACTGCCTCCAACCACTGCGTTCCCCTCCGGTGGTCGCTGCGTCCTGATGCCGGAGACACTTCGAAACAAGAAGATCGGGTTCGTCTTCTGCAAGTACCCGCTGGGCGTCTCGAAGATGCCTCTCAACAGCATCGCGCTGTTGGCGCAGGACAACGACGTCGAGGTGCTGATCAGCGAATCCGATCGCGACGCGATGCCTGTCGACGCCTGGATGGAGCCGCTGCTCGTCACTTATCCGCGCTTCGCGTACTGGCTTCCCGTGCGCGGCCTGCGATTTCTGCTGATACGGCTGGCGCGGCGGGTGCGGCTGCCCGAGATGATGGCGGTCTGGGTGCTGGGCAACCTCGAGGTACTGCTGCTCGGGCGTTGGCTGTCGCGGCGCGCCCGCACGAAGCACTACGACATCCTGATCCCGGTGGAGTGTTTCAGCCTGATTGCGGTCGATCGCGCCGCGGTGCCGAACGCCGACGTCATCTATTACAGCCTCGAGCTGCTCGGTCCCGACGACATCACGGAGAACATCACCAAACACGTGCTGAAGCGGCTGGAACTGCGGGCGCTCACGCGGGTCGCCCAGGTGGTGACCACGACGCCAGGGCGCCGCGTGATGTTTGCCCAACGACACGGCTTTCCGGCCGAGCGGGTATCGGCCCTGCCAGTCGTGCCGCTGCGGCAGGCACCCACTCCGCGTACGCGATTCTTTCGCGACAAGTACGGCATCGGCGACGACCGCGTGCTGGTCGTCTACTCGGGCAATTTCGAGTCGTGGGCGCAGTGTCTCGAAATCATCGAGAGCATGGACCGCTGGCCGCCGGATGCCGTCCTCGTGATGCACACGTGGAATGCTGGAGCGCTCAAGCGATCGTATTTCAAGCAGATGACACAGGCCGCGGAGGGCAGGCCGGTGTACTTTTCCACCGAGTACATGCGCCCTGCCGATCTCGTACACGCGCTCGCGTCGGCGGACATCGGGTTGCTGTTCTACACGACAGTCAGCGCCCACTTCTCCGAAATCCTGTTCTCGTCGAACAAGATGGCCGAATACATGACGGTGGGGCTGCCGATCGTGTGCTCGCCGATCCCGGAGCTGAAAGCATTCGTCGAAGAGGAGCACATCGGCCTGGCCGCGGAATTCGACCGACTCGGGGCCGCCATCGCGCGCATCGCGGCCGACCTGCCGGCGCACCGCGAGGCGGTGGCACGATGCCGTGCCCAGCATTTCGAATTCGAGCGCTACTTCACCGAGGCGCTCGTCGCGCGTACCGGCGCATAGACGCCGCATATCTCGCTCAGACAGTGCAACCCCCATCTGGACTCACGCGCTCCGCAATCTAAGCCAGGGCATGGCACGCTTCGGACTGGCGCTCGTCACATCCACACTGGCGTGCTTTGCGCTGACCGCTGGTCCTCGCGGATTCGAAGGCCGCGTGGACTGGCCATCACGTATCGGCAGCGACATCCTCGCCAACCGGCGCACGTCCGCGGCAGCGACACTGTCATCAGAACGCGCCGAGAGTGCGGACACCTTCGTCGATACGATCGGGGTCAATATTCACCTCGGCTATCTCGACACGGTTTACGGCTCGGGCTTCTCGACAATCATCCTTCCAATGCTGCAGCGCTCAGGCATCCGCCACGTGCGCGACGGCGGCACGGTGCTCGACGACCCGCAATGGATGCGAGTGGTCTACGACCGTGCCAACCAGCTCGCGACGACACTTGGTCGCCGCATCGGCTTCACCGTGGTGATGAATCCGATGAAGGGGAGCTGCGATATGACCCATCCGCCGGTGGCCGCTCTACTCCAATATTTGAGCGTCGCCAACATCGACGCTCTGGAAGGGCCGAACGAGCGTGACATCAATCCACCCTGCACCGACACCGGCCTGAGCAACCAGTGGGCCATCGAGGCCAGCACGTTTCAGCGGGCGCTCTTCGAGACGGCCGCTGCTTCTCCAGTGACGAGGCACATCCCGATCGTCGGTCCGAGCCTGGGCGCCGGTACGTGGAGCACGAGTGCGCGAGTCATCGGCGACCAAAGCGCGTTCGTGACTTACGGTAATCAGCACTCGTATCCGGGCGGCAGCTATCCGTCAAAGGATGTGACGAACAGCCTGACAGCGCTCACGCCGGTGTTCGGCACGAAGCGGCACTATGCGACCGAAACCGGCTATCACAACATGACCACGTACGAGCCGCGGCTGCAGCAGGGCGTCTCGGAGCTTGCAAGCGGCAAATACATGAGCCGCCTGTTCTTCGAGTACTTCAACCACGGTCTCGTGCGCACCTACGTCCATGAATTCATCGACGAGGCTGGCATGCCCGGGTCTGAAGCGCATTATGGCCTCTTACGCGCCAGCGGCACGGCGAAGCCTCAGTTCACTGCCATTCAAAACACGATTGATATCTTGCAGGAGCCTGGCGTGAATTTCGTGCCGGGCTCGCTCCGCTACTCGCTGGGTGCTATTCCAGATAGCGTCCACCACACCCTGTTGCAGAAGAGCACCGGTACCTTCTACCTGGTGCTGTGGCAGGAGGTCACCAGCTACCGGATCGCAACTGCGGCTGCTCAGGGAGCTGACATCCCGATTCCACCGGTCGACGTCACCTTGACCCTCGAGTCTCCGGCGGCGCAGATCCATCAATACAATCCACTTGGATCGACGACCGCCTTCCGCTCGGTGTCGAACGTGCAGACGATGCTCCTCGCGGTGCTCGATCAGGCGTTGATCGTCGAGATCAAGCCATGAATGGCCTTCGGACTGGAAGAGACTGTGTTTAGCCTCGATCTGATGAACCGGGTGCGACGCTCGCCACCGCTCTACAACGCAGGTGTCGCCGTTCGAGATATCGCCTCGCTGCTGACGGGCATTCGTAACGGGACTTTTTCACAACACGGTGAAGATCGGTACATTGCCCACTATTTCGAAAAGCGCGACAAGGGCTTCTACCTCGATATCGGCGCATCGCATCCTTTTCGGATCAGCAATACCTATTCGTTGTATCGGGCGGGCTGGCACGGCGTGACTGTCGAGCCCATCCCGAGACTCGCGAAGTTGCATCGTCGATGGCGAACGAGGGATGAGCTTCTGCCGGTGGCGGTGGGGGCGACGAACGGCACGGTGGACTTTTTCGAAATGACCCCGTCGGTGTTGTCGACTCTCGATCACGCCGTTGCAGATCGATACATCGCTGAGGGAAAGGCAGTGTTGTATCGCCGCTACCCGATCGAGGTCGTGGCGGTCAATGACGTGTTCGAGTACGCGGCGGCCAGTGCTCCCATCGATTTCGTTTCAATCGATATCGAAGGCCTCGATGTGTCTGTACTGGCCGCCGTCGATTTCGTCAGGTTCCGTCCAGAACTAATCTGTATCGAAGTGAATGACGCGGCGGTGAGACAGGCGGCGATGGAGCTGTTCGCTCGTGCCCGATACAAAATGCTGGATCAATTGGGCTGCAACTTACTGGCAGCCCGCATCGAGGCGACGAGCTGAGATGACACGCTCGACGGTTGCCACGACGTCAGACTGAATGTCGGTCGAGGTCGCGCAACGGACACAAGGCTGGCGTCGCCAGCGCTGGTGCAGCCATTTCACTGATCGCGAAGCGGCCCGCCACCGATCAGTTCGCGATACACCTGCATCGCATTGCGAGCCATCGCACCAGCGGCGAACCGCCCGGCTGCATGCGTCGCCGCAGCTCTGCCCATGGCCGCTCGTTCTGCCGGATGATCGAGCAACCACCGTAGACGATCCGCCAGGCGGACATCGTCTCCGACGTCGAAAACGAAGCCGGTCACGCCTTCTTGTATCTGGTCGCGTGCCCCGCCGGTCGACGTACGAAGCGGGACCAGGCCGCACAGCATGGCCTCGGCGACGACCAACGCGAACGCCTCGCGCTCGCTGGGATGCACGATGGCGTCACCGGCCGCGTAAATCGACCGCACATCGTCCACGTTGTTCACGCAGCGCAATTGCAGCGTCGCCTCGGGATCAGCGGCTCGCCGCAGCGAGGCGACGTGGTCCTCGCAATCGCCCGTTCCGGCAATCACGAGCGCTACATCGCGGCCCTCGCGGGCGAGCCGCGCAAGCGCTCTCACCGCCGTGTCGTGGCGCTTTCCAGGGTCGAACCGCCCAACCATGACGCATGCAAAGGTACTTGGGAGCAAACCAAGTGAGGCACGCGCCGCCGCGCGGTCCTGCGGCGATGGAACGGTGAACTGACGGGTATCACAGCCGTAATAGACCATCCGGATCCGTTCGGCCGGGAACCGCATCACGTTCGCATACCACTCCGCTATCTCCGTGCTACCGGCGAGCGCACGCTCGGGCAGGAGCTTGCGATAGATCGGCGTCGCCAGCTGCAACAGTCGGCGTTTCGCACGGCTCGGGTCAGGCGTGCTGGTTCGGGAGGGGTGAGCCATCGCCGCCATCGGCAGGCGCCAACCCGCGGCCAGCCTCACCGCGGGCACGAGCCTCATTCCATGCAGGTGAAGGACGTCGACCGGATTGCGAGCGATCGCGCCACGCAGCCACTGGGCGCAGCCCCGAACCGACGCGAACGATCCGCGTTCCCAGGCACGCGTCGCCTTTCGTAGCGACGCCTCCCGTTGTTCCCAGACCGGCGAGTTCGGAACCGGATATGAGACCGGTCCAGACATCAAGACGACGTCGTGGCCGGCACGGTCCAGTTCGGTGACCAACGTGTCCAAGTGCGAGGCGACGCCGTCGTTGAGGTCAACGCGGCTCAGCACCATCCCGATTCTCATTCTGTCCTCAACGCGCGACGCGGTACGAGTTCGACCATCCTTCCTCGAACAGGGGCGGCGGCGTCTCGAGATGGATAGGTATGACCAGGAATTCACCCACAAGTGGTAGACGAGACGCCATTTTAGAACACGCGCAAGTCATCGCGATTACGAAGTAGCACCGCGGGGACCGACTCATCTGGCCGTGCCGCGCGACGCAGTCGCAGCTCTCCGCCGTTCCCAAGGGAATCACCGGCTGCGTGAGAGCCAAGCGGGGCCGATAACTCCTCCGAACCCGATTCGTTTTCCCGAGGATGTCCCCCAGCATGATTCGCCTGCTCGCCGCGTGTACGCTTCTCGCTTTTCTCCTGCTCTCCTCGTCGCCATCAGCCCAGGGCCCCGTTGCCATCCCCGCGGATCGCCTCGCCGACTCGGTTGGGGTCAACGTGCATCTGCACCACCTCGATACGCTCTACGGCAACTTCCCTGCGGTGCAGTGGTTCCTCGGCCAGCTCGGCGTACGCCACGTGCGCGACGGATTGATCGACACGAGCTGGCAGGGATATTACGACCGCCACAACGCCCTGGGGACCATGGGGATCAAGGGGATCTTCATTGCGACGCCCACGGTAACCGACGCCGTGCTGCGAAGCTATCCTTCGAGGATGTCGTATTCGTTCGAAGGCTACGAACTGCCGAACGAACTCGACGCCAGCGGCTCGGCGACATGGACCGGCACGCTGCTGCAGTCGTTGACACAGCTCCACGGCCTCGACGTCGACCCGGCGCTGACGCAGTTTCCGGTGATCGGGCCGTCGCTGACGTCGGCAGCGTCCTACGCGGCACTCGGCGACGTGAGCGGGTTCTACGACGCCGGCAACGTGCACGACTATCTGTCCGGCCGCAATCCCGGCACGTGGGGATGGGGTGCTGACGGCTACGGCAGCATCGACTGGAACCTGCGGCTGGCGAACCACTATGCCCCGGGCAAACCCATAATCGCCACAGAGACGGGGTACACGGACGATCCCGCCGTCGTGAATTCGATTCCGTCCTTGATTGCCGGGCGCTACCTGCCGCGTCTCGTTCTCGAGCAGTTCCGCAACGGCATCACGCGGACCTACATCTACGAATTGCTCGACTTCCCGACGACGGGGCTGCAGCAGTTGAGCGGCTATGGCCTCGTGGCTACGAACGGCGCGTGGAAGCCGGCGTTTCACGCGCTGCGAAACCTGCTGCGGCTGTTCTCGGATCCGGGACCGGCGCCCGCCGCGGCGTCGCTCGACTACGTCCTCACCGGCGGCGATCCGACGGTGCGCCAGATGCTCTTCCAGAAGCGGGACGGTACTTTCCTGCTGGCGCTGTGGCAGGAAACGTCTACCTACGACACCGACAGAAAAACCTACACCCCCGTGGCACCGACGGCAGTCCATGTCCACGTGCCGGTCACGGCGCCGTTCATGCGGTCCTATCAATGGCGCGACGGCGGCGTCGTGGAGGAGGGCAGCGCGTTCGCGGGCCAAACGAGCTTCACGGTCATCGTCAGCGATTCGCTGCTCGTGCTGCAGTTCGGCGCGTAGGCGGTCTTCGACTCGGTGGCGCAGCGAGCGGCTGCTCACGCAGCCGCTGCGTTGCGACCTGCTGTTGCGGTCGTTCGTCGGCTGGCAATTTACTCGCAGCTCGGAAACCGACGCGCACTGAAACGCGCCGTCGGCGATTGAGCCGCAGTGCGTCGATGCCGTGGCAGGACGTCCCGTGAGACGAAACGAGCCCAGCCATTGGACACGCGTCGTTGTAACGAAGCCGCCGTGCTATTCTCCGCTTTGTACCCGCTGCGGCTTCAGATCAGTCCCCCCAGGGAAGCTCCTATAGCGGCTCGCCGTCGGCCTGCCGATACGTCGAGAGGACGATTCGCTTCCCCCGATTGCATCACATGGTTGTGTTCCGCACGGCGCTCGCGCTGGTTCTGGCTTGCGCGATCGTGTCTCTACCGACGGCTCAGGTGTCGACACCCGCATTCGCCGATCGATTTGCGGACTCTGTGGGCATCAACGTGCATCTGCACTACACCGACACGCTCTATAACAACTTCGACCTCGTCCGCTCGCGGCTCGCCGAACTGGCCGTGCGTCACGTGCGTGACGGGTTGATCGCCACCTCCTGGCAGCCGTATTACGACCGCCACAACGCACTCGGAGCGATGGGGATCAAGGGCATGTTCATCGCCGCTGCCGGGATGTCCGACGAGGCACTCCGCGAATTTCCGTCGCGTACGAGCAGCTCCTTCGAGGCGTACGAGGGCCCGAACGAATACGACGTCAGCGGCGTGGCGGCGTGGACCTCGAGCCTGCGGCAGTCGCTCGTGCAGCTGCATGCGCTCAAGACGCAGCCAAGCCTCTCGTCTTTTCCGGTGTACGGCCCGTCACTGACGTCGGCAGCCGCGTTCGCCGCCCTCGGGGACGTCAGTGCCTACGTCGACGCGGCCAACCTGCACAATTACATGCAGGGGCGTTACCCCGGGACGCCCGGCTGGGGCGACGGCGGCTACGGCAGCATCGACTGGAACCTTGCGCTGGCGCGGCGCTACGCCCCGGGGAAGCCGGTGGTCACCACTGAGACCGGATACTGGGACGATCTCGCGGTGCCCGATTCGGTGCCCGCGGTGATCGTCGGGCGCTACATGCCACGGCTGCTGCTCGAGCAGTTCCGCAAGGGCGTGCAGCGAACCTACGTCTACGAGCTCATCGACGATCCGCAGAGCGGGATCGCCGGCCGCAGCGGCTACGGGCTGGTGCGGGCCGACGGCACTCCGAAGCCGTCGTTCCTCGCCGTCTCCAACCTGCTCCGCCTCTTCACGGATCGCGGCGCCGACGTGACCCCGCAACCGTTCGCCTACATTCTGGAGGGTGGCGACGACAACGTGCGCCAGATCGCCTTCCAGAAGCGCGACGGCACCATGCTCCTGGCGGTGTGGGTCGAGGCCAGCGGTTACGATCTCGGCTCGCGTCAACCGGTGGCGGTGCCGCCGCAGACCGTGCGTGTCTCCTCGCCCACAGCACTGCCGCTGGCGCGGTCCTATCGATGGCTCGAAGACGGCAACGTTCTGGAAGACACGACCGGGGCGGGGCACGTCAACATCAGCCTGACCATCAACGATGCGTTGACGGTGCTGCAGTTCGGGTCACCGCGGCGCGCTGTGCCACGCGCGGTGCAGAACGTGCGGATCGTGGACTGAAGGACGGCCGCGTCGCTGCGGATGGCGACGATGGCAGCATGTCCCGCGCTCACGCAGCCTTGCGAATCGCTTCTTCGATGTGCGACGTCTTGCGGTCGACCATCGTCTCGACCGTGAAATGCATGGTGGCGTGCTCCCGCCCCTTTTGCGCGACCGCCGCGGCGAACTGTGGATCGGCCAGAAACCGGGTGAACGCGGCGGCGAGCGCCGTGGCGTCCCCCGGCGGCACCAGCACTCCCGTCCCGTCGATCACGATCTCGGGTACGCCCCCGGCGCCAGTCGCGACGACCGGGCGCCGCGCCAGCATCCCTTCGACGACCACTCGGCCGAAGGGTTCCGGCGCTGACGAGGTGTGGGCGACGATGTCCACCGTCCGCATCAATCGGGGGACGTCGCTCCGGAAGCCGAGGAAGTGCACGCGGCCGCCGAGCCCGAGGCGGGCGACCTGGTCGCGCAAGGACGCCGCGTAGGCCTCTTCGCCGAAGAGCGCGTCGCCGACGAGCAGGAGATGTGCCGCCGGCACGCGGGCGAGCGCTTCGACCGCGATGTGCTGACCCTTCCACTCTCCCAAGCGGCTGAAGATGCCGATGAGCGGTTCGTCGGCGACACCGAGCTCGCGCCGGGCCGAGGCGACGTCGTCGTCGCTGATCGCGTCGAACGGGGCGGCCGAGATACCGTTGTGCACGACGCGCAGCAGATCCGGCCGCCCACCCTGCTCGACGAATGCCGCCGCCGAGGCGCGCGAATTCGCGATCACTCGAACGGCACACGTGTTGGCCAGCGTTACGTCGATCTTGATGTTCGCACGGCTGAAGTGATCCGCCGTCAGCAGATCGTGGAGCTCCCAGATGACCGGCCGGCGCGCGACGGTGCCGACCATGCAGGCCGTGATGAAGGCCTTCTGCGAGTTGGCATGCAGGACGTCGTACTGGCGGGCAATCGGCACGAGGCGGCGCACGAGCGAGAACAGCCCGGTGAGCGCGCCAATCGACGGCAGACGGGTCTCACGCTTCACAGCGTGGAGCTGCCGGTTGCCCTCCACGACCTGCACCCGGATGCCCTCGCTGGCCAGACGTCCGCGAAAGGGGCCGTCCGCGAAAAGCACGACCGCAGAGGTGTCGCGATAGGCCCGCGCGACGTCGAGGATCGCCAGCTCGGCACCGCCCAGGACGCCGGCGTGGTCGAGGAACAGCACTCGCGACTTCAAGACACCGCCTCCAGATACGTGTCGCGGACGCGGCCGGTGACGACGGACCAATCGAAGTGGGCCTGAGCGTGCTGAATGCAATCACTCAGGGGTGGGAGGGGCAGGGTGCCTCGCAGCGCGTCCACGATTTTGGCGGCCAAAGCTCCGACGCCGGGCTCGTGCACGATACACTGCGGCGCCAGCTGTTCGATTGTCTCCGGCAGACCGCCCACGTTCGTCACGAGCGCCGGAGTGCCGGCGGCCAGCGACTCCGCAACGATCAGACCGAAACCCTCGAGTGCGAGCGATGGCACGACCGAAAGGTCGGCGGCGCGGTAGGCCGACGGCAGATCACTGTCCGGCAAGAAGCCCGTCAAGCGCACGTTCCGCGACAGGCCGTCCGTCTGGGCACGCCGCTTCAACTCGTCGCTCAGCGGTCCGGCCCCGGCGATCATGACCAACACGTCGGGAACGGCGACCTTGACGAGGCCGACGGCCGCGAGCAGATCCTCGAGTCCCATGCGCCGCACCAGGCGTCGCACGACGAGGACGATCGGCCTGTCGGTGGGCCAGCCGAGCGCGCGGCGGGCGTCGGCGCGCGAGCAGGCCGGAAGGAACCGGCGGGTGTCGATAGCCCCTGGAATGACACGGATCCGATCCGCCGGAACGTTGTAGCGTTCTTCGAGCAGACGCGCGAACGCGCGCGACAGAACGATCAGGCGCGCGGCGCGCTTGTAGACCTGTGTTTCCGCCCAGTGCTTCGCGCGGGTCACCAGCGGCGCGTCGCCCTCGATCCCGCCCTCCGCCGACCACGGGCCCTGGAAATGGACGACCCACGGACGGCCGCGCTGCAGGTCGATGCACGGGGTGGCATACAGCGCGAAGTGCGAGACGAAGAGCGCGTGCGGGAATTCGGCCAACGCGCGCCGCACCGACGTACGAGCTCCCGTGAGTCGGGTCGGCAGCCTCGAACCCAGCGGGGCAAACGGACGCACCGCGCCTCCCGTCTCGATTGCCACCCGGTCGGATCCGACGACCAGTCCGCGTACGCCGACGCCAACGCTCGGCAGCTGCTGCACGAGCTCGGAGTAATAGCGGTTGAGGCCCCCAGCTGACTCCGACACCCATTCCGAACCGAGCTGAATCGTCTCGACGACTTGCGAAGGCGGGCTCGCTGGAACCATGTCGCGCGGCGGCGCGTCGACGTTCATCTGACGGCCCTCACCACGAGGTTCTGCGAGAGAATCGCACCCCACGTGCCGGTTTCCGCGGCAAGGAGCAGGCGATGCGGTAGCGTGCCGGCCTCCCACAGCCCCCGGCGCACGAGGCTGCGCAGCCCATGGACCACCGGCCGCTCCTCGAACGCCGTGACGGTACGAAAACCCACCGCGGCAAACGCCTGCGCGATCGATCGGGATGTGAAGGCCTGCTCGTGGGTCAGGTCCCCGTAGCGGATGCGCATGCCATAGAGGCCTTCCGCATTGGGAACGTGGGCAATGCACACGCCGCCGGAACGCAGCACGCGCGCGACGCCGTCGAGCACGGCGAACAGCTCTTCTCGCGTCAGGTGTTCGAGCACGTCGATGAGCAGGATCACGTCGAACGAACGATCGTCGGCGCTGGCGAGAAACGTGTCGATGTCGCCGCGCCGGACCTGCGAGAGACCCAGCCCGTGCGCCCGCTGGATCTGCTCGTCCGAGACGTCGATCCCGATGACGCGGCGGTAGCCCGCCTCGAGAAGGAAGTGCAGAATCGCGCCGTCCCCGCAGCCGAGATCGGCAATCCGGGCTTCGCGATCGGGCGGCATGTAGGTGGCGATGAAATGCCGCACCTGCGCCGCAAATGGTGCGAAGACCGCCGCCGGAGAGTGCGCGGCAGCGACGGTGGGTCTGGCGGCGGCCTGTCCGGTCGACACATAAGCGTCATAGAGCCTGCTCTTCCACGGCTTGCTGGAGAGCGTCCCTTGCGGCGCGGTGCCTGGCATATCTCGTCCCCCTGGTCGGTCTACTCGACGCCGCCCGGAGCGACGGCGGGCCGAAGTGTGACGACCTTGGCGGGGCTCAGCTCACTCTGCACGGCGTGTCTCGCCAGCCTCCGGGCCCGGACCGGCACCGTCCCCAATCCCGCGGCGATCCAGATGAGAGTGCCCACCGCGCCCGCCGTCTGATTGCCGCCCAACATCATCGAAAGCAAGCCGATCGCGGTGGCTCCGAGCGCCATCCCCTCGCGCGTGGGCGCGTCCCGGTAGTAGCGCCACAGTCGGAACAGCAACGCGATCATCGCCAACAGGTACACCGTGGCGCCGAGAATTCCGAACTGCACGAAGACGGCGATGATGAGGCTGTCGCGAGCGCCGATCACCTGCGACAGATTCTGCTCCTCGATGCCGATGCCGATGCCCAGGGGATGATCGAGGATCACGTCGAACACCTGCGTGTGACCCGTGGCGCGCGACACCGCGCTCTCGTCTTCGGACGGCCTCAGAAGCGACATGAACCGCTTCGACGTGACCTCCGATACCTGCGGCGGCAACTCGACGGCCGCGATACACACGGCGAAGAACAGCAGGCAGGCGACGAACGCCACCCGCTCGCGGACGCCGACGCGCCACAGCACGAGGCAGGCGGCGACCAACAGCGCCAACCACGCCACACGCACCTCCGACAGGGCGAGTGCCCCGAGGGCGGCGGCCACTGAAGCAATCTGCCACAGCCGCGGACGCGCCATCCACAACATGATCGCTGGCAGCATGAGGAAGGCGAGCACGGCCGGAGACGCCGTGGTACTGAAGGACCGCAGTTCGAATTCGGATGCGTACCCGACGCTCGCGATCTCGCTGTTGACAATCCACTCCTTGTCCCACACCGGCGGCGACTGGAACTGGTAGATCCCATACAGTCCGACGAAGAGCGAGCTGACCATCAGCGTCCGCGCCAGCGCGCGCTCGACGGCTGCCGGATCGGTGGTGCGCAGGGCGATATAGGCGCCGAACGCGATGGGCCCCCACCAGTTGAGCGTCTCGACGACCGCCCTCGACGGCGCGGTGAGCATGCCAAGCGGAATGCCGAAGCCGGCCCCGATCGCCGCGACGACAAACAGCCCAAGGCCCTCGAGGCGTGGCCAGGCGCGTATCGACCGGACAGTCGCCACCAACAACTCGCGCGCGGGCGGCCAGACGCTGGCCGCATACGGCGCCAACAGAATCAGGCTCGGCTCGTGCCAGCCGCTCTGATGATCGGCCACGCGGCGCACGAATGGCGTCAGCATCCACAGCCAGATGACGAAGCTGAGATACGCTGTCAACGAGCGCCGCTCGAGCACTACCGCGACAGCGAGCGCGGCGGCTGGGAACGTGTACTGCAGCAGGCCGCCCTGACCGGCCAGCAACGCGGTTGCGACCACCGCGGCGAGTCCGAGCTGCAACAGGCCGGGCCTCAGCACGCCTCCTCCTGTGCGCCCGTCGCGAGCTCGTTGCGGACGCCGTTCGCCTTCGAGAGAATCGCCTCGTAAGTGGCCTCCAGGCGATCGACGGTCTTCTCGATATCGAACAGGCGCTCCACCCTCGCGCGGTTGTACGTACCCATCTCGCACTGGCGCTGCCTGGACTGAAGAACCTCCACGAGGGCGGCCGCGAGAGCGTCGGCGTCACGCGGCGGGACCAGCCGCCCGCCCTCGCTCGACACCAAGTCCGGAATGCCACCAGCGCGCGTCGCCACGACCGGCAGACCGCAGGCCATGGCCTCGAGTACCGTCATGCCGAACGGCTCGCCGATCGACGGCAGGCAATAGACCGAGTGGTCGCGCATCACGTCGCCCACCTGCTCGCGCGCCACACGGCCGGTGAACCGGATCGTGCAGCCTTCCATCCGCTCTGCGCGCCGCCGCACCTCGGCCAGGTCCGGTCCGAGACCGGCGACGACCAGCTCCACACCTGGCACCGCTGGCGCAACGCGCGCAAACGCGTCGAGCAGCGTGAAGATGCCCTTGCGGTACTGCACGCTGCTGAGGAACAGGACCGATGGCCGCGACGGCGGCGCCGGGCGCACCGGGAAACGCGACAGATCGATGCCGTGCGGCACCTCGAAGATGTGGTCCCGATGGCGTTCGGCGTCGTGGATCCGGCTGCGCGCCCCGGCCGACGCGACCACCAGAGCCGCCGCACGCGCCTGCTGGATGCGCGCCACGACGTGTTCGGCGCGCTCGACGAGTCGGGCTCTCATCGACAGCCTCGCCGGATCGTCGGTGGTCTGCCAGCGCGGGACGAATGCCCCGAGAACGAGCGGCGTCTCCGTTCCGGCCAGCGCCAGGCTCAGCCCCGTGAAGACCGGATTCATCTGATGAATCACGTCGAAAGGCGCTTCGAGCTGCAGCCGTTGGAACAGACGCCGCATCCGGGTCATGAACACCAGCCGCTGGAGCGGCGACGTGGCGTCCGAACGCGAGAGAGGGTGAATATGGAGCGAGGCCGGCACCGGGTCGCGGAGCTCCACGCCCTGGGCCGCCACGTGCAGCTCGTGGCCGCGCGCGGCCAGACGCGAGAGGTAGCTGAACGCGACGAGGCCGTCTCCATGTGGCACATGGTCGGTCAGCATCTCGGAAGGGTGAGCCACGAAAATGCGGAGACGGCGTTTCATTCGGCGGCTCCCGAGCGAAGCCAGGCGGCCGGACCCGTGCGCAGCAGGGAAGAGACGCGCCCGACGATGTCGGCCAGATCCGTTCGCTCGAGCCAGATGCGAGGCAGTGGCGCACCCAGCCACAGGCGGTAGCTCGCCAGCACCATCCCCAAACGCACGATCGAAACCGTGACCATGGCCATCGCCGCGCCGCGCGGACCGGCGGCCGGCACCAGAACGAGGAACAGCGGAACACTGAGGGCCAGTGCGGCGAACTGCGTCGTGGTCACGATGCCGGGCCGCCCGGCGGCGAGCACGCCCTGCATCAACACCCACGTGGCACCCGAGATGATCGTGTCCAGCACCAGAATGGGCAGTAACGAGCCCACGGCCGCATAGGCACTCCCGTACACGAGTCCTACCAGCACGGGCCCGGTCGCCACGATGGCGAGGCCGATCACCGTTCCCACGACGGTTGCCATACGGGCCGACCGTGCGATCGCAGCGGTCAGCATGTCGGTTGGATAGCCGACGACCGCGGGCATCATCAGCGTGGCCGTGCCGAAATGCACGGCGCTGATGATGCGCGCCAGGCTGAGCGCGACGGCGTAGATGCCCATCGCGGCCGGCGGGAGCAGCCCCACGACGAGCGCTTGATCGAGGTAGAGCGACAGCGCGCCAAAGAGATCCATGCCGTACGACCGCGCACCGTACTGCAGCAGCTGGCGCCAGTTGGCGCGCAGCCCCACCAGTGCCAGTGGATGATGCGCGCGCAGCGCCGCGAGCAGCCAGATCAGCACCGGGACCGTCGCGGACACGTAGGCGAATGCTGCCGTAACCGGCGTGAGATGTCCCGTGAGAGCCAAACCTATGAGACCGACGATCGTCACCACCGGCGCAGCCATCTGCGTGAAGTTCGACGACCGGAAATCGCCGCGTGCTTCGCACGCCGCTCGAGACACGAGCGTCATCGAGCTGAGGACCGTGCTGTACAGGCACAGCCGCGTCGCCAGGATCACCTCGGGCGGATGGTGACGCAGCCACGACGGGACGAGCGCCCACGCGATAGCCGTGCCGACCAGGCTGGCGATGGCCGACAGCGCGAGCGCCGATGCCGTCAGCCGGCCGAGCCTCGAAGGCTCGCGTCGGCCGTGATAGATGAGGGCAGTCGGCAGCCCCAGTGTCGTGAGTGCGGCGACCAGCCCCGGCCAGATGCCGATGGCCGCCAACTCGCCGCGGCCTTCCGGGGCCAGAAGCCGCGCCGTCAGGATTCCGGTCACGGCATTGAGCCCGATAATCGCGAACCGCGACCCGATCGTCTGCACTACGGTGGCGGCACTCGCCTTTCCGGGAAACTGGTTAGCCATGCACGGACTCGAGCGCTCGTTGCGCAGAGCGCGACGAGGCCGCACGGCGCAGAAAGGCGCGGATCCGGTCGATGAACAGCTGCCGATCGAACGCCTCGGCGTGGCGGCGAAGACGCGCGGGGTCCCACGAGCGCTGTTCGAGCGCCAGGATCGCCTCGGCCATCGATTCCGGCGTTGGGTGGTTGAAGAACACCCCGGTCTCGCCTTCGCGGACGCTCTCGAGCGCCCCGCCGCCGCGCCACGCCACGACGGGCCGGCCAGCCGCGTTGGCTTCGAGCGGCGCGAGACCGAAGTCCTCTTCGCCGGGAAACAACAGCGCTCGGCTCCTCCCGACCATCTGACTGACGATCTCGTCCGATGCGCGGCCGAGGAACTCCACCGTCGGTCCGGCCAGCCGTTCCAGCCGTGGGCGATCCTGGCCATCGCCAATCACGACGAGCCTTCGCCCCAGCCGTGTGCACGCTTCGATCGCGAGATCGATCCGTTTGTAGGCTATGAGACGGGACACGACCACGTAGTAGTCACCCACCAAATCGCTGACGGAGAACCGCGCCACGTCAATCGGCGGATGAATCAGCTCGGAATCGCGTCCATAGAACCGGCGAATCCGTTCCGCGGATGTTTGCGAGTTGGCGATGAAGAGGTCCGGCCGCTGCGCCGCCCGCAGATCCCAACGCTTCAGCGGTTCGATGAGCCAGGGCAGCACCGTGCGCTTGATCGGGCTCAGCGCCTCGCGCGCCACGTAGTCGTCGTAGCGCCAGGCCCAGCGCGGGGGGGTGTTGCAGTAGCACACGTGCAGGGCGTCGGGACGCGTATGCACCCCTTTCGCATATCCCCAGCAGTTGCTCACGACGATGTCGTAGTCGCGCAGGTCGACGGTTTCGACGGCCAGCGGATAGAGCATGAAGTAATGCCGGTACCAGCGGTCGGGTGCGGGGAGATACCGCATCCACGTCTGGCGCGGATGCATGGCGCGCAGGTCGGCCGAGAGCTTCCACGGCGCCGCGATGGTCGTGTGCAGGGTCGCCCCCGGCAGAGCCGCCGCCAGCGCCTGCGTCACGCGCTCTGCCCCGCCCATCTGGACGAGGTTGTCGTGAAAGATCGCGATCCCGCTCACGTGAATTCTGGCCGGCCGCTCAATGGGCCCACGCCCAGGCGAACGGGCTGAGCAGGACCAGACTGGCAATCGGAACGTAGGGCTCGACGTAACTCAGCTTGTTGCGCGGCACCACGATCATGTCGCCCGGCTGGAGGCGGATATCGTGTTCGGGATCCCCGGCCTTCTCGAGGTCCTTCGCATTGATCAGGCGCGCCGTGGCGCGTTCGCTGTCGTACCGACGCAGCAGTACCAGCTGCGAGGCCTTTGCACTGCGCTTGAAGCCGCCGGCGATCGCGACCGCCTCGAGAATGCCGACGCGCCCGCGCAGCTCGAACTGACCTGGTTTTTCCACCTCGCCGCCGACGGTGAAGAGCGGCTTGACGAAATCCTTCAACACGAACGACATCTCCGGATCCCGCAGACGCTGCCGCGCGACTTTCAGGAGAATGTCCCGCGCCTGGTTGATGGTGTACCCGGCCACCATGACGTCGCCGATGATCGGCGCGCTGATGAATCCATCGGGCTGAATGCGGCCGCTGAAGTTGAACTCCGGCGTGTAGCGATAGGTGAGCTCGACTTCGTCGCTCACCTGGAGGACGTAGCGTTCGCGCGGATCCACGACCAGCGGACCGCCTGCTGGCGCGGGCGTGGCGGACGGAACCGCCGGCGCGGAGGCGGACGGAACCGCCGGCGCGGAGGCGGCGGGAGGCGCCGAGGAGTCTTGCTGCGCGCGCGCAGGGGCAGCGACCAGCAAGAGTCCCAGCAGGACGACTGACTTCGAGATCATGACGGCTCCTCGTTCAGGCTTCGCCGTCCACGGCCGGCGTGGCCGTGCGCGCAAAAGCGGCTCGCATCCGCCGGCTCGGGACGACACCGTCCCCCAGCCAATCGGTCAGCAGGGCGGCGAGCAGGCCCAGGAAGAGCCCGGCGATCCCGCCGACGATCAGCACGAACACCAGGGGCGGGCGTGTCGAGGCGAGCGCCGCCACCGGCGCCTCGGCCAGCACGACGTTGGAAATCTTCTGCGTGTCGAGCGCGTCGGCCAGCCGCGCCTCCTCCGCCTTCCGCGCGTAGGTCACGTATTGCTCGCGGGCTTCGTTCACGCGCCGCACGAGCGTTTCATACCGGGGCGTGGCTTCCGCCAGCGTCACGGCTTGCGACCGGTAGGCGCCGATCTGCGCGCGGAGCCTTTCGGCGCGGCTGCGCAGGCCGGCGAGTTGCAGCGCCGCGTCCGCCCGCTCGATCTGCAGCTTCTGCCACGTGGGGTTGATGTCGGTCGCTTCCTCGGTCGCGACGATGACGGTGGCGTTGGTCAGCGCCGCCTGCGTGTTGGCGATCTGCTCGTCCACTTCCTTGACCAGGCGGTCGTCGGCGTTGAACTTGGTCAGCAGCTCGGTGCGCTTGTTCTGCAGCTCGGCGATCATCGTGTGCGCGCTCTGGACCGA
>Ga0105238_10000926_pt1 | contig 30036 bp, 31 predicted proteins | sample KBSC34metaG_FD_81526 | JGI IMG/M metagenome (GOLD analysis project Ga0105238, IMG submission 81526) | Corn rhizosphere microbial communities from Kellogg Biological Station, Michigan, USA - KBS C3-4 metaG | ecosystem: Host-associated > Plants > Roots > Rhizosphere > Soil | place: Michigan, USA...
CCAGCCGCCCGACAAGATGAAGGTGCTCGTGGTCGCGGTACATAACGATGAGCTCGCGCTCCTCGAAGGCGTCGTCAAAGGAGCGTCCCTCAACACGACCTTCTACGAGATCGAGATATTCAGCACCATCCGCTCCGTCGTCGACGAGCCGGTGAAGCCCGTGATGGTGCTCGACATCGGCGCCTCGGCTACGAAGGCGTACATCGTAGAGCACGGCGTGGTCGCGATGTCGCACAACATCCCGCAGGGAGGCCAGGACGTCACCCGCAGCATCGCGAACGCGCAGGGGTTCACCATCGAGAAAGCGGAGACGCTCAAGAAGGCGCACGGATTCGCGCCACCGGCTACTGACAGCTACGACCAGAAATCGATCGAGCTCATCTTCTCGCGCATCTTCGACGAAGCGCGCCGCGTGCTCACCCAATTCGAGACGAGCCGCCGGACCGCGGTGTCGGGCATCGTGCTCACGGGCGGCGGGGGAGTGACCAAGGCGCTCGCGGACTACGCGAAGACGTTCTTTTCAGTCCCCGTAAGCCTCGCCGACCCCTTCGCGAAGACCGATGCGCCCGCGTTCATGCGCCCGGTGCTCGAGGAGATCGGTCCCGAGTTCGCGGTCGCGGTCGGTCTCGCGCTGCGCAAGCTAGAAGACGCATAGGTGTGTATAAGGCATCCTGTATCCTCATTCCTCATCTATACTGAATATCGTGGCTGTACCTCCAAGCATTCCAACGTCGTTCGTACCCAAGCAGCCCGTGGAAATGCATCCACGGCAGATGGAGAGCGGCACCAATATGTTCCTCATCGTCTCGCTCATCATCGCGGGTATCGCTATCATCCTTTCCATACTCGTTTTCGCGTATGCGCATCTGCTCTCGGGCCAGGTCGCGCAGAAGTCAGCCGCCCTCAAGCAGGCTGAGTCTTCCGTGAGCGAAGACACCGTCGATAGCTTCATCCGCCTCCAGGACCGCCTCAACCAGGCCCAGACGGTGCTGAACGACCACGTGCTCCTCTCCCAGTTCCTGGATACGCTGAGCACGCTCACCCTCACCGACGTGCGCTTCGCCGCGCTCCAGCTGACGCTCGCCGACGACCATAGCGCCTCTATCAAGATGACCGGCACCGCGGCTACCTTCAATGCGCTCGCAGCGCAGTCTGCATCGTTCGCCACCCAGCCTCTGATCAAGCAGGCTATTTTCTCCGGCATAACGGCTGATCCTGCGACCGGCGTCGTCACCTTCACGCTCACGGCGACGCTCGACCCGAAACTCGTCGACATACCGTCCTCGGTCCCGGCGTCCTGGTCCGTCGCGCCTGCCGGAGTACCCGCCGGCACGAGCGACACCCAGTCGACGACGACCGCAACCACCACGCCATGAACCGCCTCATGCCATTCGTATTCATACTGCTCGCCCTCGGGCTCTTCTTCGGCTATGTCCGCCCGACGTGGGACGGACAGATTGCGCAGGACAAGGCAGACATCGCGAGCTACGATGCCGCGCTCACCGCTGCATCGAACTTCACCGATAACGAATCGAAGCTGCAAGCCGAGCGCGATGCTATCCCGGCAGACCAGCTTGACCGCCTGAACGCGTTCCTCCCCGATAGCGTGGATAACGTCCAGCTCATCCTCGACTTGAACGCGCTCGCGACCCGCTCGGGCGTCATACTCTCGAATTTCAATACCGGCGTGTCCCCGAACGGTTCGGCGACAGGGAATGACAGCGCGGATACGGGTGGCGGCGTGACGCCCGGTCGCGGTTCCGCCGTGGATTCGCTCACGCTCTCGGTCGCCGCGACCGGTTCCTACGACTCGTTCCGCACGTTCCTCGCGGGCGCCGAGCAGAGCCTGCGCCCTCTGGACGTGACCCAGCTTTCCGTGAGCGATTCTGATACGGGCGTGTACACCTACCAGGTCGCCTTTAAGATTTACTGGCTCCACTAATTCCTATGTTGGCAAAAAACAAAGGCATCATCATAGGGCTCTGCGCGGTCGTCGCCCTGGCGGTCGTCTACCTCGTGTTTTTCGATAAGTCCCCGTCGGCAGACCTCACGGCAGGAAGCTCCGCAGGCACTTCTCCCGACGAGCTCTACTTCGTGAACCTCACCGGCGAACTGAGCGACATCTCATTCGATACATCGGTGCTCGAAGACCCGCGCTTCATGGCCCTCACCGATATCCGCACCGCCATCCTCCCCGAGCAGAGCGGACGTCACGATCCGTTCGCACCGATCAACGGCGTAAAAGCGCCGGCCAAGAAATAGCGCCGACTAATACACTCGTGCACATTCTCGCGTCCGCTTTATGCGGACGCGATGCGGTATGATGGATGTATGAATGCACTTTCGCTTCTTGCGGAGCGCGGCGTCATCAAGCAGGAAGACATCGAAGCGATTCAGAACGAATCGCGCGAGAACGGTGCTGCAATAAGCGCGATACTCGAGAAGCGGGGGATCATGGCAGAAGACGTGCTCAAGGTCGAAGCGGAACACTACAACCTCCCGTACCGGCTCCTGCCGCACGACAAAGCCGCGGATGAGGATGCGCTCGCGTACATCCCCGAAGACTCCTCGCGCTTCTACAAGTTCGCGCCGCTCGCGCTCGAGGACGGCGTGCTCGCGGTCGGCATCGTCGACCCCGACAACATAGAGGCGCAGGACGCGCTCCAGTTCATCTCGACCAAGGTCTCCATCCCGTACAAGCTCTACCTCATTTCCCAGGAAGACTTCGACCGCGTGCTCGACCAGTACCAGAACCTCACCGGGGAAGTGGGCGAGGCGCTCACCGAATTCGAAGGAGGCATCGCAGCCGAGGAAGCTGAACTCAATAAGAAGACCAATGCGAAAGAGGACGCGGCGAATATAAAGGCGGACGCGCCGGTGACCAAGATCGTGGCCACCATCCTGCGCTACGCAGTGGAAGGCGGCGCTTCCGACATCCATATAGAGCCGACGCCCGAGAAGACGCGCGTGCGTTTCCGCATGGACGGCGATCTCCACACGTCTCTCGAGCTCCCGAGCAAGGTGCACCAGGCAGTCGTGGCGCGCATCAAGATCCTTTCCCAGATGCGTCTCGACGAGAAGCGCAAACCGCAGGACGGTCGCTTCAGCGCGACGGTGGAGGGTCGCCGCATCGACTTCCGCGTGTCCACATTCCCGACCGAGTACGGCGAGAAAGTCGTGATGCGAATCCTCGACCGCAGCAAGAATGCGGTCACGCTCGATTCGGTCGGCCTCGGCAAAGAAGACCTCGCGACGGTCCGCGAACTTCTGAAGACGCCGTACGGCATCATCCTCATCTCGGGACCGACCGGTTCCGGTAAGTCGACCACGCTCTTCGCCATGCTTTCAGAACTCGACCGCGAGACCTTCAACGTGGTGTCGGTCGAAGACCCGGTCGAGTACGAGATCCCGGGCGTGGCGCAGTCGCAGGTACACCCGGAAATCGGCTACACCTTCGCCTCTGGACTTCGTTCGATACTCCGCCAGGACCCGGACATCATCATGGTCGGCGAGATCCGCGATAAAGAGACCGCGCAGCTCGCGGTCCAGGCCGCGCTCACGGGCCACCTCGTGTTCTCCACCATCCACACCAATTCCGCCGTGGGTGCCATACCGCGCTTGGTCGACATGGGCGTCGATCCGTACCTCATCGCGCCTACCTTGATAGCATCCATCGGCCAGCGCCTCGTGCGCCAGCTCTGCGAGGGAGCAGGCAAGCCGGTCCCTGTGACCGAGAGCATCAAGGGCCTTTTGGACAAGGAGTTCGCGGACCTCGCACCCGAGTCCCGCAAAAGGATCCCGCCCCTGACCCAGCTCTACGAAGCCGCACCGGGTCCCGACTGTCCGAACGGCACGCGCGGACGCCTCGGCGTGTTCGAGATCCTCAAGATGAGTCCCGCGCTCGAGCACGCGGTGCTCACCAACCCGGTCGAGGAGAATATCTACGCTATCGCGCGCAAGGAGGGGCTCATCACCATGCGCGAAGACGCGGTCATCAAGGCGCTCGCGGGCAAGATTCCGTTCGAGGAGGTGAATACGCTCGGTGGAGAACTGTTTGCGGAGGAGGAGGAAACCGCTTAGCATGTAAGAGATGAGCTACCGCATCTACCTGGTCGACGACGATCGGTTCCTCCTTGATATGTACGCGCTCAAATTCAAAGCAGCGGGGCACGAAGCCGTCGCGCACTCGGGCGGGGAAGAACTTCTGAAGACGCTGCGCGAGAAGCCGGCACCGGACGCCATCCTGCTCGACATCATCATGCCCGGCATGGACGGGTTCCAGGTACTCGAAGCTATCAGGAAGGATAAATTGGTGCCGCCCACGACGAAAGTCATCGTGCTCAGTAACCAAGGCCAGGACTCGGACATCGAGAAAGCGAAATCGCTCGGCGCATCGGGCTACATCGTGAAGGCGTCCGCCATCCCGTCTGAAGTGCTTACCCAAACTATCAACCTTATCGAAGGAAAATCATGAGCCAGGAACGACTCACACGCCTCCTCGACACCGTCGTGAAAGAGGGAGGATCGGATCTCCACATGACCGTCGGCCAGCGCCCGATCATCCGCGTCTCGGGCGCGCTCATCCCGCTTCTGCGCGAGGACCCTATCACCCCCGAAGAAGGAGAGAAGATGCTGAAGATCATGCTCCCGCAGGGCAGGTGGGATAAATACCAGGAGACGCAGTCGGTCGACTTTTCATACGCACACACCGGCGGCGCGCGCTTCCGCGTGAACGGCTACGTGGTCCAGGGGAAGATCGCCATCGCGATGCGCCTCATCCCGAAGGACATCCGCAGCTTCGCCGATCTCAACCTGCCGCCCGTGCTCGAAGTGTTCACCCAGCGCCAGCAAGGATTCTTCCTCATCGTGGGCCCCGTGGGGCAGGGCAAGTCGACTACCATGGCCGCCATCATCGACCGCATCAACACCACGCGCGCCGAGCACATCGTGACGATCGAAGACCCGATCGAATATCTCTTCGACGAGAAGAAGTCCTTGATCCACCAGCGTGAGGTGTACGTGGACGCGCCGGATTTCCACTCAGCGCTCCAGGCAGCGTTCCGCGAAGACGTGAACGTGCTCATGGTGGGAGAGATGCGCGACCCCGAGACTATTTCTTCCGCGGTGACCGCTGCAGAGACCGGTCACTTGGTGCTCTCCACGCTCCACACTAACAACGCCGCGCAGACTATCGACCGCATCATCGACATCTTCCCGCCGGAGCAGCAGAGCCAGGTGCGCGTGCAGCTCGCAGGTTCGCTCGTGGGTATCTTCAGCCAGCGCCTCATCCCGCGCATCTCGGGCGGACTCATCCCGGCGTACGAATTCCTCATCAACAATAGCGCGATCGCGAACCTCATCCGCGAGGGTCGTACGCACGAGATCACCGCCGTGGTGCAGACGAGCTCCCAAGAGGGCATGATCGACATGGACCGCTCGCTCGCCGAGCTCGTGCGCCGCGGGGAAGTCACGGTCGAGAACGCGTACGAGCGCGCGACCGACAGAAAGACCTTCGAGCGCTACCTATAATCTATGCTTTTCTCTTACCGCGCACTCGATACCGATGGGCATGAACGAGAGGGTACCGTAGAGGCGCTCTCGATGGACGTGGCCGTCTCCACGCTCCAGCGCCGCAACCTCATTGTCTCTTCTATAGCTCCGACGAACCAGAAGTCCATGCTCCAGATGGAGATCCCGTTCTTCAAGTCGGTCTCGAACAAGGAGATCGTCATCCTCTCGCGCCAGATCGCGACGCTGTTTGAGGCGCAGGTCTCGGCGCTCCGTGTGTTCCGCCTCCTCGCCGCAGAAGTCGACAACAAGCACTTGGCGGAGATCCTGACCCAGGTCGCAGACGACCTGCAGGGCGGCAGCCCGATCAGCAAGGCGCTCGCGCGCCACCCGAAGGTCTTCACGGCATTTTATGTGAACATGGTGCGGTCCGGTGAAGAAGCCGGTAAGCTCTCGGAAATCTTCGGCTACCTCGCCGACTACCTCGACCGCACGTACGAAGTGATGAGCAAGGCCCAGAACGCGCTCATCTACCCGGCGTTCGTCGTCATGACCTTCGTCGTCGTGATGGGGCTCATGATGACGCTGGTCATCCCGCACATCGCGTCCATCATCACGGACTCGGGACAGCCCATCCCTATCTACACACAGATCGTCATCGCCCTCTCGAACTTCTTCGTCCACTTCGGATTCGTCATCGTGCTCATCATACTCGTCGGCCTTTTCTTCTCGTGGCGCGCGATACAGACTCCGGGCGGCGCATACTTCTTCGATAACCTGAAGCTGAACGTCCCGTACATCGGCGACCTCTACAAGAAGCTCTACCTCTCGCGCATCGCCGACAACTTCGCCACCATGCTCGTCTCGGGCGTGCCGGTCGTGGAAGCGGTGGACATCACCGCGTCGGTCGTGGGAAGCGCTACCTATGAAGGCATCCTGCGTCGCACGAGCGAAGACGTGAAGGGCGGAGCGTCGGTCTCGGATGCGCTCGGTAAGCACGCGGAGATCCCGGGCATCATGATCGCCATGATCAGGGTGGGCGAGGAGACGGGAGAGCTCGGCAACATCCTCACCACACTCGCGAAGTTCTACCGCCGCGAAGTCTCGACCGCGGTCGATACACTCGTTGACCTTATCGAGCCTTTGATGATCGTATTCCTCGGTCTCGGCGTCGGTACGCTCCTCGCATCCGTGCTCATCCCGATTTACAACCTCGCGAACTCTATCTAGCGCGCGTTCCCGCGTTACTTATCCACATCAGCCGGCGGCACGTGCGCGTTCTCGCGTACAATGGATGGAGCGGAGATTAACCATCCGTGTAACTTACACTATTTAACCCATTATGAATCTCGTATCTACCGGCGCACGCAAGGATGGGATGAAGGGCTTCACCCTCATCGAACTTCTCGTCGTGATCGCTATCATCGGCATTCTCTCGGCAGTGGTGCTCGCGTCTCTTTCGACGGCGCGCTCCAAGGGTCAGGACGCGAAGATCCAGGAGCAGCTCTCGGGTATGCGCGCGGCAGCCGAGATTTACTACGGCGGCGGTAACAGCTACGGCAACGCAGCGAACTGCTCCGTGAACCTGTTCAACGACAGCAACTCCGGCATGCAGGGTATCATCGGCGGTACCACCGGTATCCACTGCGGAGCAAACGGCACGGCTTGGTCCGCAGCAGCGCCGCTCGTCTCGACCACGTCATGGTGGTGCGTCGACTCCACGGGTACTTCGCACTCGATATTGAACTCAGACGCATACGCGAACAGCACGTACGTCTGCCCGGCGACATAGCCTTGCAGCGATCGTGTGCTCAGGAAAACCGCCTTCGGGCGGTTTTCCTATGGTAGGCTTACCGGTACCAAGCTAGTAATCCTCTATGACATTCAGATCCATCACGGGCGCCGTGGGCAGGGCTCCCGAATACGCATACGCGTATGTGAGCAAGCACGCGTTCCTGCGCACCGTGCTCGTGTTCTCATTCTTCTTCCTCGTGTTCGCGGCCATCTACCTGCCCAACACCATGATGTCGGCCGGGGACGACCACTTCTTCCACTTCCGCTTCGCGTACGAGATGCGCGAGCAGGGATTCTGGAACGCGTTCGCGAACTTCAAATCGATCTACGCATCCAAGATCGCGGATGGCGCCTACTACCCGTACTACAATTTCCTCTTCTACCTCGTCGTCATCCCGTTCACGTACATCGAGCCGCTCTGGCTCGGCATCAAGCTCTACGCGGTCATCGCGGCAGCGCTTTTCTTCACCGTGCTCTACCTCACGGTGCGCTACTTCAAGGTCGAGCACGCGTTCCTCTGGGTGGCGTCCCTCTTCTCGATCGCGAGCACCGAATCGGTCTGGCGCCTCCTGCTCTCGCGCCCGTATGTGCTCGCGCCCGCGTTCCTCGTCGCCCTCGTCGTGTGCTTGCATCGGAGGAAATATTTCCTCGCTGCGCTCGTGAGCTTCCTCTACCTCTACTGGTATGACGCCACGTTCTTCTTCCCGTTCGCGACCGCGCTCGTGTACTACGTCTTCGAACAGCTCTACACCGGCAAAGCAGCATGGCGCGGGCTTCTCTGGGTGCTCGGCGGCACGGTGGCGAGCGTCGGCCTCGTCGTACTCTTCACTCCCGGGTTCTTCACGTTCCTCCACGACATCATCTTCGGCGATGTGCTCACCGTCTCGCAGCAGATAAAGATACCCGAAGGGGGAGAGCTCTACCCGGCGGACATATTCACGTATATCCGGGACAATATCGTCCTGTTCTCCGGTCTCATCCTCGCGTGCTGCTTCGAGCTGTGGGTCTACGTCTCCCATAAGCGGCCGGATATGTTCGCCGACGACCCGCTCGCGCCCGTGCGCGGCGCGCTCGTCTTCCTCGCCGCCGGTTTCTTCGGCGCCGACGTACTCGTAAGCGGACGCTTCGGGGACTACCTCCTCATGCTCTTCGGGCTCTACTTCATCATGGCGATGAGCCGGCTCCTCGCTGAATTCAGTGCGCCGCCCGTGCTCAAGGTGTATCTGTTCGCGGGGACGCTCCTTGTGATCCTCTACCTGTTCTTCACGGCTGCATTCGGATTGAACAGCTTCATCGCGAGCAGCGGAGCCCCGGTGCAGACCCTCGAGGGCACCGGTACCTGGCTTGCGGACAACACGCAGCCTGGAGACGTGGTCTACGACGCGACCTGGAACTGGTTCGCGCAGCTCTACTACTGGAGTCCATCGGATGACTATGTAGTCGGTATCGAGCCGCGCTTCCTCTACACCTATAGCGCGCACCTCTACTGGCTCTGGTACAACATCTCGGGGTACGGCATCGTGTGCGATACCGAATGGTGTCCGGATGCGTACGCGAACGCCGCTGCCGCGTACGCGCACCCGGGTACTGCCGCGACCAAGGGGTGGGATACCGAAGAGGGGAACGCGATCGCTGCGGCGCTCACGGACGAGTTCCATGCCAAATACATCGTGAGTTCCTACACGTTCCCGATGCTGAACGCGGTCCTCGACAACAACGCCCACTTCACCAAGGTATACGGCGGTAACCGCACCTACTACATCTATAGGATTACGCCCTAGCGCTTCCGGGAGAATCGGTGCTTCGCGATCCAGAGGAGGTGCGAGATTCCCGTCTTCAGGTAGCGCTGCTTGGTGCTGCCGCGGCGCGCGTAGAGCTCGATGGGGTGTTCCGCGAACCGCACTTCGGGGTGGAACGCGGCGACGAGCTTTATCTCGGGGCTCAGGTTCCAGTCGCCCTCCTTCAGCCGCATGCGTTCCTTCGCCTTTCGGTTCATAAGCCACATCCCGGAGAGGATGTCTTTGATGCGCTTCCCGTAGAGGATCGCGACTTCGGTATTGAGCCCCCACACGCCGACTTTGAGCATGAGCGTCGTGCTCTCCTTGTTCAGGAGCGGATAGCGGCTTCCGGAGAGGAAGTCGATGTCGCCGTCGATCATCACATCAAGAAGGGTGGCGAGTTTCTCCACGGGGTAGGTGCCGTCTGCGTCTGCGGTGGCGATGATATCGCCCGTCGCGGCCGCGATACCGGAGAGGTGCGCGTACCCGTACCCGATGCCGTCCTTCTCGCGGTCATCCTGGATGACGCGCGCGTTGAGGCTGTGCGCCACCGCGACCGTGTCGTCGGTCGAACGATTGCTCACGATGATGACCTCGTCCACGAAGGAAGGGAGCCGCGCGAGCTCGTCTTTGAGATGCGGTGCCTCGTTGCGGCAGGGATAGTAGAACGAGATGGTCCTGCCGCGATACATGCATGCGTAGTATACTACGCGCATCTACGCATGAGCGGTCTTCCTGGACGCATTCTCCGCTTCGCGCTCTCGGGAGGAACCGCGGCGCTCACTACCTTGTTCGTGCTGTACCTGCTCCACGGCCTTCTCAGCGCGCCGTACCTTGCGGCTTCGGCCATCGGCTTCCTCGCCGGCGTCTCTATCAACTTCCTGCTCCAGCGACGCGTGGTCTTCCTGCGCACCGGCAGGGCAGGGGTGCGCAGGGAAGCGGCCACGTTCCTCGTCGTGAACCTCATCGCGCTTGTGCTCAATACCGCGCTCCTCTATATATTCGTCGAATTCCTGCATCTCTACTACCTCGCGGCACAGGTGCTCGTGCAGGTCATCATCGCCGCGGGGAGTTTCCTCGTATACGGCTTCATTTTCCGCGCACCCGAGAATCCCCAGCGCTCGGTTTAGTCCGGTTCGTATGCGGTACACTATACATATGAAATCCGTCCGCGTGCGTGTCCCTGTCAGGGGATTCACTCTCATCGAATTACTCGTCGTCATCGCTATTATCGGCCTCCTCTCGTCCCTCGTCCTTGCAGCGCTCGGCACCGCGAAGTCGAAGGGGCAGGACGCGAAGATCCAGGAGCAGCTCCACAGCTTCCAGCAGGCAGCGGAGCTCTATTACAGCAAGAACAGTACCTACCGCGTGAGCAACGGCGGCAGCGGCGACAACGTCTGCAGCACGGCTGCAAATGATGCGACGCTCGCGCTCCTCAATAGCGGTTCTGCATGGGCGGATGGCACGCCACCGGCGTGCGGCCAGACCGCAAACAGCTGGGCGGCGACCAAGCAGCTTACGGCGACCACCTCGACCGTGTACTGGTGCGTGGATTACCGGGGTACTGCCATGGCCACGAGCACTCCTGTGGGAAGCGGCGTGACGTCGTGCAAGTAACGTCATGAAGCATCGCGGATTCACCCTCATCGAACTCCTCATTACGGTGTTCATCATCGGGATCCTCGCGGCTATCGTGCTCGCGTCGCTCTCGGGCGCGAAGAACAAAGGCAACGACACTGGCGTGAAAGCCGAGATAGGAACCATCGCTACGCAGGCGGTGCTCTACTACGGCCTCGCAAACAGCTACGGCGCCACTAATTACGGTTCGGGCCAAGCTACCTGCGACCAGAACAGCAACGGGAAGACAGTTTTCTTCGATAAGTCGACGACCGTCGATACCCCCATCATGAACTCGATAACGGCGCTTAAGAGCGAGGCGTACGGAGGGGTTAGTAACTATCCGAACAACCTCGTCTGCCGTTCAGACGATCAGCGCTTCCTGGTGACAGCAGAACTCTCGAATACCCACTGGTACTGCGCAGACTATACGGCGTCCACTACTATCCTCGGTCCGGTCGAACTGACGAATAAGCCTTCCGGCATCACGTGCCAGTAATGTGACCGACCTGCTGTCCGTCGTATTCTTCATACTCGGCGCCATACTCGCGTCGTTCGCGGGGGTTATCGCTGAGCGCTCGTTTACGGGGCAGCCCTGGCACGCGGGCCGCTCGCGCTGCAATGCCTGCGCACGCGCGCTTACGGGCCTCGACCTCGTACCCATCCTCTCCTGGACGCTCGCGCTCGGGCGCTGCAGGAGCTGCCGCGCGCACATCCCGGCGACATACGCGCTCGCGGAGCTCCTGCTCGGGCTCGCATTCTTTTGCGCATACCAGCACATGGGTCTCGTGCCCGCCCTCGCTCCGTTCCTTCTGGCGCTCGTAGCGCTCACCGCCATCGTGCTCTACGACCTGCGCCACATGATCGTGCCGGTGCCGTTCTCTGCGTGGTTCATCGCGCTCTCGGCGCTCTACCTCCTCGCTTCGTTCTCATCGCTCCCGCTCCTCTACCTAACCCTCGCGATCGCTGCGGGCATCGCGCTCTTCTTCTACCTGCTCTACGCGCTCTCGGGCGGGCGGATGATGGGGCTCGGCGACACCCCGGTCGCGTTCGGTCTTTCGCTCCTTACCGGCACCGCTGCGCTCGCTGGCCTCGCGTTCTCTTTCTGGATCGGCGCAGTTGTCGGGATAATCGTGTTGTGGAGCCGTCCCAAGGGACATAGAATGGGAATTGAGGTGCCGCTTGTGCCATTTCTGGCCGTCGGCTTCCTACTTGCATACTTTACCCAATGGAATCCTTTCCCTCTCTTCGGGTTTTAATAAAGCCGCTTCGCGCGAAACTGAAAAGCCGTCCCGCGGCTTTTCAGGGGTTCACGCTCATAGAGATGCTCGTGGTGCTCGCTATCATCATCATCGTGACCGCCATAGCGCTCGCGGGGCAGTCCGGATTCAATCGTACCGAAGCGCTCAACAACGTCGCATACGACATCGGGCTCTCGCTGCGCCAGGCGGAATCGTACGGTGTCGCCAATCTCATCAATGGCGCGGGCTCGGACTCGAGTAATAACATCCCCTACGGCCTCTACTTCGGTGTGGGCAACCCGACAGGATATGCGCTCTTCGCCGATGTGTATCCAAGTGCGAGCGACAACTGTCCACAGGGCCTGAAGCCCGACTGTCAGCCGGGCGACCATATATACGAAGACCCCCAGGGTGCCGGAAGCAACGATATCGACGTGCAGGACTACACGCTCAATAACGGGTTCACCATAAACGCCTTCTGCGTGACCGACGGGAGCCACACCTCCTGTACGAACGGCGGCGGCTCGAGCCCGCTCCAGAAGCTCGCAATCACCTTCAGCCGGCCGAACGCGCAGGTGACTATCGCAGGGAGGGATTCAGGCAGCGGCGTCAGCTGGAAGACCAGCTACACCTTTGCCTGCATCCAGCTCTACTCGAGCAACCAGGAGACTCGCTACGTGAGCGTCTCGAATAACGGCCAGATACTCGCTGGCCCCCAGACGACCGCCGACCCTTCTTTCGTATGTCCAAAGAACTGACGCGCCGCCCGCAGGGAGGGTATACCCTCATCGAGCTCATGGTCTCCATGACCATCTTTGCGCTCGTCATGGTAGCCGCGACGGCAGCGTATCTTTCGTTCATCGCGTACAATCGCCAAGCCGAGTCGACGGCAAGCGTCATGAACTCGCTCTCTTATTCTCTCGACAGTATGACGCGCGAGATACGCTCCGGCAGCAACTACCAGGTGACGGCGACCACCATCACCTTCGCGAACCAGAGCGACTGCATCGTGACCTACCAGCTCGCGTCGAGTGCTATCACCCGCACGGTGGCCCAGAACTCATCTGGTTCCTGTCCCGCGAGCGACCTCGTGGTCGCAAGCCCTATCACCGACAGCCCGAGCGTAGTGGTGAAGAACCTACGTATCGTCCTCAGAGGGGCGGTCTCCGGATACCAGCCTATTGTTATCATAGCTATCAACGGCTACGCGACCGTTCCAAATACGGGAAGCAACCCGGTTCAGATACCGTTCCAGATAGAGACCGCAGCGACCGAGCGCCTTCCTGACCTATGAACATGACTTCTTTCACACGCATCCCGGCACGTTCCCGAGCATTTACGCTCGTCGAGACGCTCGTCGCGATCACTATCGTGACGCTTGCCATACTCGCGCCGTTCGATGCCATCGAGAAGGTCGTGAATGCGTCCCGGCTCGCTAAGGACAACCTGATCGCTTCCGCGCTCGCCGAAGAGATGCTCGAATACGTCCGCTTCGTCCGCACGACCAACTACATCTCACACCAGACCGACCTCATGCAAGGGCTCGATGGAACGAACTCGCCGAAATTCGGCGACCACGACTGCACGGATATCCTCTGCTCGCTCGATGCGGCGGTGAACCCGACCGTCGCCGTGAACCCGGTAGGGGCTACGTGCTCCACGAATCACCCCATTAGCTGTCCTAACCTCTATGTGACCGCGCAAGGACTATATACGCTCGTGTCGACCCCTCCCAATACCCAGACCATCTTCAAGCGAGGATTCAATATCGACGTCGAGCCGTCGGGAGTCGGGACCGCGAGCTACGAGACGGTGACGGCTCAAGTAACGTGGGAGGACCACGGTACCCAGAAGATTATTCTCACCGAAAGCCTTTATGATTGGTTCTAAACGTACTCCGCAGAAGAAGGCGCAGCGCGGATTCGCACTCCTCGTAGCCATCGTGCTTTCGAGCGTGGCGGCGGTCATCACGTTCGCGCTCACGAGCCTCGCGTACAAGAATCTGGTGCTCGCTTCAGACGCGACCCAATCACAGTATTCGTTCTACGCGGCGGACTCAGCGCTCGAGTGCGGGCTCTTGGGAGACAAGGGTAACGTAAGCTTCCCGTACCAGAGCGGTAAGACCGGCCTCAAGAACGCGACGATCCAGTGCGAAGGCAATCCGGTGACGCTCACGGCGAAGTATTACGACAGCAACACGGAGTCGTTCTCGTCGAACTGGTTCCAGATCAACGGCGATTCGACTGGCGTCCGCTGCGCGCGCATCACGGTCTACAAGCAGGACGGAAGCTCAGGTCACACGGCGACCTCTATTTACGCGGAAGGCATCAACATGGACGTGAACAACTGTACCGATACGACGAATCCGCGCATACTGGAGCGTGGCATCAAAGCGTCCTACGGCGGCAGCTAGAGTCCGGAGCCCGCGATTGGTACACTGGGGCTATGGCTGTCCCCAAGGAAGCGAAGGAGCGCGCCGCGGAGCTGCGCGCTGCAATAACCAAGTATCGCGACCTCGTCCATAAGAAGGACGAGTCGCCGATATCGGCAGACGCGCTCGATTCGCTCAAATACGAGCTCGCGGAACTCGAGGAAAAGTATCCGACCCTCATTACCAAGGACTCGCCGACCCAGGTGGTGTCCGGCGGTGCGCTCCCGGAACTCAAGAAAGTGAAGCACGCCTTCCCGCAGTGGTCGCTCAACGACGCGTTCACCGAGAGCGACATCACCGCTTTTGACGAGCGCGTGCGCAAGCTTACCGGCAAGGTCCCGAGCTATGACTGCGAGCTCAAGATAGACGGGCTCCACATCGTGCTCACGTACGAGAGAGGGAAGCTGGTCACGGCAGCGACCCGCGGCGACGGCGTCGTGGGCGAGGATGTCACGCACAACATCCGCACCATCGCATCTGTACCACAGATGCTGTCGCGTGCCGTGGATCTCGTCGTAGAAGGCGAGGTGTATATGACGCGCTCGGGCCTTGCGAAGCTCAACAAGGAGCGCGAGAAGGACGGAGAGCCGAAGTTCGCCAATCCCCGGAATGCTGCAGCGGGCTCTATCCGCCAGCTCGACCCTGCTATGGCAGCGAAGCGCCCCCTAGGCGTGTTCCTCTACGATATCGACCGCATGAGCGAGCCGTTCCCGGATACGCAGACCGGAGAGCTCGATTACCTCAAATCGCTTGGGCTCCCAGTGAACCCGCACCACTTCCACACCGGTGCGCTCGAAGACATCTTTTCATACTGGAAGAGCTGGCTCGGCAAGAAGCGCGACGAGCTCGACTACCAGCTCGACGGTGTGGTCATCAAGGTAGAGAGCCAGGCGCAGCAGAAGATACTCGGGTACACGGGGAAGGCGCCGCGGTTCGCTATCGCGTACAAGTTCCCTCCGGAGCAGGTCCAGACCGTGCTTGAGGACATCAGTTTGCAAGTAGGACGCACGGGGAAACTGACGCCGGTCGCGCACCTGCGCCCAGTCTCGGTCGCGGGCACCACGGTCGCGCGCGCCACGCTCCACAACGAGGACTTCATCACCGAGAAAGATATCCGTATCGGCGACACGGTCATCCTGCAGAAAGCGGGCGACATCATCCCGGAAATTGTGCAGGTCATCCCGGAACTGCGACCCAAGAGCGCGAAGCGCTGGAAGTTCCCGACGCATTCAGCGCTCTGCGGCGGAGACGGTCGTATCGAGCGCGTGCCGGGGGAAGCGGCGCACCGCTGCGCGGTCGGCGGCTCGTACCTCGTCCAGCAGCGGAAGCTCGCGCACTTCGTGGGGAAGTCCGCGCTCGACATCGACGGGTTCGGCAAGAAGACCGTCGAGCAGCTCATGGATGCGAAACTCATCGCAGAAGAAGCAGACATCTTTGAGCTTACGAAAGATGAACTCCTCGAACTCGAAGGATTTGAAGAAACAAAAGCGAACAATTTAATTACCTCGATCAAGGCCGCGCGCACGGTGCCGCTCTCGCGGCTCCTCATCGGCCTCTCCATCCCGCACATCGGTGAAGAGAACGCATATCTCTTGGCCACGACCTTCGGCACGCTCGCTAAATTGCGCGCCGCAAGTGAGGAATCGCTGGCGCGTATAGAAGGCGTCGGCCCCATTCTCGCGAAGGCGGTGCACGCGTGGTTCCGGGATACTTCGAATGAAGCAGCGCTCGAGCGCCTCACCCACCATATAAAGGTAGAGAAAGTAGAGAAGGCCGCGGGCGGCCCCCTCGAAGGGAAGACCGTCGTGGTCACCGGCACCCTGCCCACCATGAGCCGGGAAGAAGCAGAAGCGGCGGTGCGCGCGGCGGGCGGTAAGGCATCCGGGTCAGTTTCCACCAAGACCGCGTTCGTGCTCGCGGGAGAAGCGGCCGGCAGTAAGCTCGCCAAAGCGGAGCAGCTCGGGGTCGAGGTCATCGACGAGGCGGTCTTTAAGAAGCGGCTCGGGCTGTGATAGAGTGCCTGCATGGCATCAGCAGAAGACGTTAAGAAGCTCGCCGCGCTCGCGCGCATCAGCGTAGACGACGCCGACCTCGAGCGGTTCACGAAGGAGTTCGACTCCATCCTCGCATACGTGGGTCAGCTCGAGTCTCTCAATATCGACATGAAAGCGAAGAAGGCGCCGCCGGCGCTCAGGAATGTGATGCGCGAGGACGGTGAGCCGCATGAGAAGGGTATCTACACCGAGAAACTGGTGGCGCAGTTCCCGGAGAAGGAAGGCGACTACCTCAAGGTGAAGCAGATCATTTCTCATGACTAAGCTCAACGAACTCACTATCACCGAGGCAGCGAAGGGTCTGCGCGCCAAGGACTTCACGGTGCGCGAACTCTGGGACGCCTGCATGAAGGCTGCGCAGGAGAAGAACCCGGAACTCAATGCATACCTTGAGCTCTTCGCTCCCGACGAGGCGGCGATAGACGCGGCGCAGAAGCGCATCGATAGTGGCGATGCCCCTATACTCTGCGGTATCCCGCTCGGCATCAAAGACAACATCCTCATCGAGGGACACATCGCGAGCGCAGCGTCGAAGATTCTCGAGAACCATGTCGCGACCTACGACGCGACCGCCATCACGAAACTGAAAGAAGCGGGCGCACTGTTCCTCGGCCGCACCAACCTCGACGAGTTCGCCATGGGGGCATCCACCGAGCATTCGGCATTCGGCCCGGTGAAGAATCCGCACGACACCACGCGCGTGCCGGGCGGCTCGTCCGGCGGCTCAGCGGCTGCGACCGCGGCGCACCTCGGGCTCGGCACCTACGGCACTGATACCGCGGGCTCGTGCCGCCAGCCGGCAGCATACTGCGGCGTCATTGGATTCAAGCCTACCTATGGCGCTATCTCGCGCCACGGCATCATCGCGCTCGGTTCCTCGCTCGACCAGATCGGTTCGATGAACAAGTCGGTTGCTGATACGAAAGCGATGTTTGAAGCGGTGCGCGGCCACGACCCGATGGACCCGACCACGAATCCCGACGGCCTCTACCCGAAGCGCCCGGTGAAAGGGAAGCTGCGCATCGGCGTACCTACTGACCTGCTCAGCGACGTCGACCCAGAAGTCCGTGTGCGCTTCGACGCGACACTCGAGGCGCTTAAGGCCCAGGGACACGAAGTCAAAGAAGTCTCGCTCCCCATGAGCAAGTACGCGGTGCCCATCTACTACATCATCCTTCCCGCAGAAGCGTCTGCGAACCTCGCCCGCTTCGACGGCATGCGCTACGGGCTCGCCGAGCGCGGCAAGACGCTGCTCGACGATTACGTGCTCAGCCGTTCGCACGGATTCGGCGACGAGCCGAAGCGCCGCATCCTCATCGGCACGTTCGTGCTCTCCTCGGGATATATCGACGCGTACTACCGCAAAGCGCAGCGCGCTCGCGAACTCATGAAGGAAGAATTTGATGCAGCGTTCGAAGATGTCGACGTCATCGCGACGCCGACCACGCCCGGTCCCGCGTTCAAGCTCGGTGCGAAGACCGACCCTGTCGCCATGTACCTCGAGGACGTGTTCACGGTGCCGGCAAACCACATCGGCACTCCCGCGCTTTCCGTGCCGATGGGTACCGTGGAGCGCGAGGGGCATCAGCTCCCTGTGGCGATCCACTTCACCACCCCCATGGGAGACGAGGACACCCTGTTTAGAATCGGCGCCGCGGTCACGGGAGAGACGCTATAATTAGGGGATGCATACGGCAGCAGCCGCGACGGGCTCCATACCGAACCTGGGCGAGATAGTCATCCAGCTCCTCGCCGGCCTTACCGGGCACGGCGGGTCAAGCAACGTCGCTGCGACGTTCGTTTCCATCTGGAGCATCGTCACCGCAGTGAGTATCCTCATCACGTTCTTCCTGCTTGCGGTCATCACCTACGCCACCATCCGCCTCAACCAGATCAAGCACGAAGAGCATCACATGATGGGTACGATCGCGCCCGAGCAGGCAGAACAGCAGGTAGAGAACTCTCGCTGGCACCACGTCGCGTCGCTCGTCGAGAGCTCGCAGGAGAACGACTGGCGCCAGGCCATCATCGAAGCCGACATCATGCTCGACGACATACTCGGCGCGCGCGGCTACCGGGGTGTGTCGGTGGGGGAGAAGCTGAAGAGCGCGGACCCCTCGCGGTTCCGCACCATCCGCGACGCGTGGGACGCGCACATGGTGCGCAACCAGATAGCGCACCAGGGCTCTGAGTACCAACTCTCAGGCGCTATCGCGTACCGCACCATCGCCAAGTACAAGAACGTGTTCGAAGAATTCCACGCGATCTAGCGATTTGCTAAGGCAAGGAAAATCTATATAATGAGCGAAATAGCGGGGTAGAGGAGAGGTACCTCGGGAGGCTCATAACCTCCAGACGCCGGTTCGATTCCGGCCCCCGCAACAAGATTTACGGTAGACTATCAGCACATGGAGATTAACGGCTTCAAAGATACGATTCGCTGGTACGACGACAACGCCGATGCATACGCAGAGAATGCGAAGAAAGTCAGCTTCGAGCAATCGATCGAAGCGTTTCTCTCTAGGCTCCCGGCGCACCCGCGCGTGCTCGAGGCGGGCTGCGGCACCGGGCGCGACGCGCGAGTTTTCAGAGCTAAGGGCGCAGAGGTGACCGGAGTCGATATTTCGGAAGGATTGATTGCCGTTGCCCGTAAAGAGAATCCGGATATATCGTTCGTCAGCTCAAGCTTCCTCAGCCTGCCCTTTGGCGACGCTTCGTTTGACGGCGTATGGTCGCATGCATCGCTCGTACACCTAGAGACGGTAGAAGAAGTAAGACAGGCGCTGGCAGAATTCTATCGGGTGACGAAGCCCGGCGGTTTCTTGTACGTATATGTTAAGCAGCAGCAGGGCGAGGAGAAAACGGCGATCGTCTCCGACTCGCTCTCCAATCACGATCGTTTTTTCCGCTACTACACGCCTGGAGAAATGGCCGGACTCCTTGCCGAAGCAGGATTCACAGTAGGGGAGCCGGAATTCAGCGACGACCCGCACGGCAGAACCGAAGTGAAATGGATCCAGTTTACGGTGCAGAAGCCAGCAGAAGATACGGGGTCATAAACCAGGTATGCGTCTCCTGTTTATAGGTCGCACGTAGCAAGATCGGGTAAAAAGGCCGGATTTTGCCTTATACTAAGAGCGTAATGAACTTCGTACGCTCGCCCCTCGCTGCCGCGGTACTGCTGTCGGCAATTCTTATTGCCGGAACTGCGTTCGTGCAGACGGCGTATGCGGAGTTCGGAGACTTCCTCGTGCTGAACGGCGTGAGCGAGGGAGATACTATCCGCGACACCGATTACGACATCACTGCCAACTGGGACATTGAGTCGCAGACGTGTGCGTATGCGTACGACACGCCGGGCGATCCGAACAGCTCAGATGGGTGGAATCACATCGCGTGCACCAACGGAGGACTCATCAATCCACCCGACAGTGATGGCGAGCATACGCTCTATGTCGCCGAATGGCCTACGTCGGACTTTTCTGGATTCAGTGCAACGGTGAACGTCACCTTCACCTACGAGACCACCGTGCTCGGCTGCACCGACCCAGGCGCGAACAACTACGATCCTTCAGCGAACCAGAATGACGACAGCTGCACGTACGACATCCCTGGTTGCATGGACCCGAGTGCAGATAACTATGACTCCACTGCAACGGTCGACGACGGATCGTGTCTCTACCCAGAAGGCTGCACGGATAGCTCCGCAAATAATTTCGATCCGTTCGCAGTCGTTGACGACGGCAGCTGCACCTATGACGTACCGGGCTGCATGGATTCGTCGGCGAACAATTATGATCCCGACGCCACGGTGGATGACGGGAGCTGTACCTATGATCCGCCAGACGTCCCCGGCTGCACCGACCCTGCTGCGGAAAACTACGACCCCGACGCGACGGTCGATGATGCTTCCTGCGTCTACAATACGCCGCCCTCGGTCGGGTGGAACAACGAACCCGCTCAGGCTGATGCAGCCGATACGTCCCTATATATTGATGTCTATATTAACGACGCCGAGAGCGATACGTCCTCGCTCTCTATCCGGTACTCGCTCGACGGCGGCACCACCTGGCACGATGCCGACCACCTCTCGGGAACCTCTTTCCCGATAAGCGGGAACACCGTCAGCGGCATCACCACGTATGGGAGCGGTGGAAACAATCGTTCGAACCTCCGCTTCTTCTGGAATTTCAACCAGGAGCTCGGCATGACGAGCAGTGCTGACGCAGAGGTAGAGGTTACGCCCCACGACGATTCGGGCGACGGCACGCCGCTCGTGTCCGACCCATTCACCCTCACCCCACCCGCGCCCGCGTTCGCGGAAGACTCAGGAGCGGTGACAGACATCACCGAGAACTCCGTGACCGTCCACTACGACACCAGCACCGCTGGTTCTGCATCGCTCACGCACTTCGAGCTCGATTACGCCGACGATGCGTACTACCTGTCACACGATTCATCATACGCGCAGAACACGCCAATTACGTTCTCGGCTTCACTTTCTCCGAGCGGAGCCACCGATGTGACCGGCCTTACGTGCGGCACCACATACCACTTCATCCAAGCGCTTACGAACGGGAACAATCTGACCGCGACCTCGAGCGATGCCACGTTTACCACGAGCGATTGTACGAACGACGCTCCTCCATTCCCGGCCGGTAACGGCTCGTCTGGCGCCCCCTGGGTCATCGACGACTGCTCAGAAATCCCAGCCATCAATGATTTCCTGAGCGATTATTTCATTCTCGCAGATGACCTCGATTGTACCGAACTGGGTAACGACGTCATGATCGGCGGTATTTTCAGCGATTCATTCAGCGGTGTTTTTGATGGCAACGGTAAATCCATCACGATCGATATCGATGACCCCGGTGAACCGGCGGTCGGCCTCTTCCGTACCATCAGCGGCGGGTATGTGCACGACCTCACCATCGCTGATGGTAGCCAGGTCACGGGACTCGACCTTGTCGGGAGCGTGGCGGGCATCGCTGCCGACTCCACGTTCACGCGCGTTTCTTCCCACGCGACGGTTACCGCCACAGCGCCAGACTCCTCGAACTATCCGTTCACTGGTACCGGAGGACTCATGGGAGGCCTCTACGGCGGCGCGGTCTACGGCTCGTCATACGACAGTGTCGCCTCCTCGCCATTTATCGTCGGCGGCATCGCCGGATTTGTCGGCAACGACCTCGAGGATGGCGACGGCGCGCTCATATCCCGCTCGTCGACCGACGCCCACGTCCACGGCCAGTTCGGTGTCGGCGGCATTGCAGGATACATGGAGCACCATGCGCAGATACGCAATAGTTATGCGGAGGGCACGGTGGTCTACTCTGCAGACTTTGATCCGCCAGCGCCTGCGGTGGGAGGCTTCGGCGGCATCGTGGGGCTCATGGCTGATGGTGTTATATCGCGTAGCTATAGCCGGGGCCTCGTGAGCAACACGAGCGATGAAGGTGGTCCTGGCACGGGCGGCCTCGTGGGCGCGGTCGAGATAGCGGACGAAACAACCATCGTGCATTCGTTCGCCGCTGCGCAGATCGATGCCACGGATGCGGGCGCGCTCATCGGCAGCTTTAATGGCGGCGAGGGTGATATGTTCAGCGGCATGCTCGACAATTACTACGACACGAGCACGACCGGGCTCTTCGGCTGCGTCGCCGGCGACGAAGGGTCCCGTCCCCAGTGTTCTGGTGTGGATGGCAGCGCGAGCGGGTATTGGCTCCACACCACAGGCACGCCACTTGCTGCGTGGAATGCTGCAGATGTCTGGGACTTTTCAGGCGAGGATTCCGCGTTCCCGACCCTGATACCTTACTTTGGAGCAGAACCCGAAGAGTCTGACGACCCCACGCCCACGCCGCCGACTTCAAACGGCGTTAGCCCCATCGAGACCATTCTCGATACGAATCACTACCACGGCGGGGGAGTCGCGCAGGGCTGGCACGATGATGATAATCACTGGGAATACGACCTGCCGTTTAACTTCACCTTCTACGGACAGACCTACGATAAAGTGTATGTCGATTCGAACGGTTACCTCGCCTTTTCAGATAGCGGATCTATCGATGCGTACTCTGTTTCGGTTGCTGATGGCATCGGTGTGCCCACCATATTTGCGTACGGCAACGATCTCTTGACCGATGCGAATGATGGCGATGACATTTACGTCACGGACAATAACGATGGACAGGTCATTTTCCGCTGGCAGGCGACTGACATCGATAACCACGACAGCATCGCCAACTTCGAGATCGCGCTTAAGAACGACAACACCTTCGAGATCAACTACGGTCCGCAGACCGAGCCTATAAATGATGTGACCGCGGTCGGCGTGAGCGACGGCGCGGGTACCTATGCTACGTCCACCTATGATGGCCGCACCGATTTCAATGAGCTCAACACCTCTTCATGGGCTCCGCCGGATGAGTCCGCGCCGCCTGCCGCTCCCACGCCAACGCACCACCATGTGCGTTCGGGCAGTAGTGTGTCGAGCTCATTCTTCTCCGCACCTTCTTCGTCAAGCGCTGCTACCACGCTCGCAGACCTGCAGGCGAAGTTCGCTGCGCTCGAGGCGCTCTATCAGAAGATCGCAACTCCGGCAGCGGCTCCCGCAGGAGGGCTGCCCGCAAGAGACGTCACCGTCGGCGCGACAGGTAGCGATGTCACCGCGCTGCAGCAGTTCCTGATTACGCAGGGCTATCCTATCCCAGCAGGCGCGACCGGTTACTTCGGCGCGCAGACCCGCGCAGCGCTCGCCGCGTACCAGAAGGCGCACGGAATCACTCCCGCTGCTGGTTACTTCGGCCCCGTCACGCGTGCTACCATGCACCCATAGCAACTAAGGCGTAACCCATACTCTTATGAAAAGCGCATACGTTATCGGTCTCATCGTCGTCCTCATTCTTATCGGCGGCACGGTCTGGTACGTGAACAGCGGCACTCCCGCTCCCACCTATCAGGCTCCGGTGGTGACGAACGAGGCTCCGGCACAACAGCAGGCGCCTGCCCAGGTCACGGCTACGACTTCGGTCACCGTACAGGCGGGCGTGACGGCTCCGGCTCCGCAGAGCTTCAGCGTCAATGGGAACGACGAGACGGCTGACCTGAAAACGATCACCGTACCTGCAGGCACGCCGGTCACCATCACATTCGGCGCAGACGCCGGCACCACGTACCATGGCGGCCTCGACTTCCGCAGCTCGGTCGTGAACACGGGCACCATCGCTCCTGGCAGCAAGAAGACGGTCAGCTTCACGGCGACCAAGTCGTTCTCTTTCACGCCATACTGGCCTTCGACCAATATCGCGAAGCCCTACACCATCGACATCGTCGTCAACTAGGGTCGCCAGCCCCGGGCTCTCGTTTGCGGCCGCACTCCGTATGCGGTAGTGTCCGGGCAGAGCAGAAGTGTGCTCAAGCAGCCAAAGGCAGGAGCAAAAGGCAATGCCCAAGAGAGAAAGAATGACCTACGCGGGTTCCGGCGTGAATTATGCTGGGCTCGACGACTTCAAGCGTGCCGCGCAAGCGGGTGCGAGCGCGACCGACAAGAACGCGGACCATCTCGGCGTCTCGGTCATCGAATGGACCCGGGGCGAGAGCGTGTTCGTCGTGAACTTCGCCGGCCACCGCATCGGCTTTGCCGTCGAAGGGCTCGGCACCAAGAACATCGTGGAAGAACGGTTCCGCGAAACGCTCGCGACCTTTAAGCAGGTCTCGCAGGAGACGCAGGAAAGCTACGCGGGTAACTACGCGCAGTGCGCCGTCGCCATGATCGTGAACGACATGATCACCATCGGCGTGATGCCAGCCGTCATCGGCATGCATCCAGCCGTCGCGTCCGACGACTGGTTCAAGGACAGGCGGCGGAGCGAGCAGCTGATCAAGGGCTGGAAGGAAGGGTGTGACCTGGCCGGTGCGGTCTGGGGCCCGGGCGAAACGCCTGCGCTCAAAGACATCATCGTTCCGGGCACCGTGTGCCTTTCCGGAGCAGGGTGGGGCGTCGCGCCCATGCCTCTCCTCAACCCGCGATCGATACGGGATGGAGACGCCATTAGCTTCCTTACGAGTTCGGGTGTCCACGCAAATGGGTACACGCTCGCACGGAAGATCGCGGATTCGCTCCCCAAGGGCTACCGCACGATGCTGCCGAACCGTCAGTCCTACGGGGAGGCGCTCCTTGAACCTACGTTTATCTACGCGGGGTTCATCAGGGCGTGCCTCCGGGCCGGCATCGAAATCCACTACTGCGTGAACATCACCGGCCACGGATGGCGCAAGCTCATGCGCGCGCCGGGGAACTTCGAGTACCTTGTGAACAAGCTCCCGAAGCCGCACCCGGTGTTCAACTTCATGCAGAAGCGCGGCAACGTGAGCGATCGCGAAGCGTTCGGCAACCTCAACATGGGCGCCGGCTTCGCTATCTACTCGCCGCCGTACTCTGTGCCGCACATGCGCGAAGTATGGAAGAAGGGGTATCCCTTCAAGTTCTTGGGCGGCGCGGGCGAGATCCGCGCGCGCAAGAAGAAATCGGTGTACATCAAGCCGAAGCGCATCCGGTTCAAGGCAGAAGAACTCGACCTTCGGTAGTTCACGGTGAAAAGAAGTACTGGCTCTCGCGCAAGCGGGAGCCGCCTTTTTAATAGGTCCGCTAAGTGAAATAAATCCCGTACGGGCGTGTATAGAGAGATGCCGGAGCGAGACGGTCGGCCCTTACGAGATTTAATTTAGAATCCTATGACTTGTGCGCGACAGACCGCTCATGATGAGTCAGGTCTGTTGTGCGAAGCGCTGGGCTCGACGATACTGAGATTATGGCCGAAGGGGATGAACTCACCGACGAAGCGCTCGCGCGCCTCGTCCAACAGGGCGACACCGAACGCTTCGGCGACTTGGTCGCTCGCTACGAGCCGAAGCTCCTGCGGTACGGGCGGAAGTTCCTTGCCGGACGCGAGGACATACAGGATATCGTGCAGGACGTCTTCCTGAAGGCGTACACGAATATCCGCGGCTTCGATCCGGCGCGCTCGTTCTCTTCCTGGATATACCGCATCGCGCACAACGCATTCGTGAACCAGTTGCGCTCCAGGGCGAAGGCGCCGTATCTGCTCGGCGATGCAGACGCGTTCATCGCGCACCCGTCGTATGAAGAGCCGGCGATAGCGGAGCGCGATACGGCCATCATCCGGGAAGCAGTGCAGGCGGGTCTCGACGCATTGCCGCCGCTCTATCACGAAGTGCTCATCCTTTATTATCTAGAAGAGCTCTCGTACAAGGACATCGCCGACGTGCTCCAGGTGCCGGTGGGGACGGTCGGCATCCGCATCTCACGGGGGAAGGAGCTCCTCAGACGCGATTTACCGGCGCATTTACAGACACTCGTATGACGAACCACACTCAGGAGCCGCAGGGCGATCTCAAAGACACCGTGCTCGCGCGTATCCGCGCGGGCGAGGTACATATGCGCCCGCGCATCTATTTCATACTCGAGGCTGCGGGCCTTCTCATCCTCGCAGCGCTCGTCGTGGCCATCACGGCATTCCTCGTGAACTACCTCGTGTTCGCGCTCGACGTCGAGGGTCATGGGTCGCTGCTCACCTTCGGCCCGCGGGGCATCGGTACCTTCCTTGTCGTGTTCCCGTGGGGGTGGCTCATCCTCGACCTCGTGCTTATCGTGCTCACGACCCTTCTCGTGCGCCGATTCCGTTTCGGCTATCGCCGGTCGTTCCTCTATATCGCTGGCGCGCTGTGCGTCATAGCGATCATCGCCGGTGTGGTGGTCGAGCGCGGTACATCGCTCAATGCATTTCTTCTCGACGACGCTGACCACGATCGGCTCCCGGCGCCCATCGGTTCGCTCTATGAGGACGTACATGGCGGCGCCCCGCACGACCGCGGCGTATTCCGCGGCATCGTCGATACCGTCTCCACGACGACATTCTCCATGCACCACGATGACTTTGATCACGACGGCGATGACGGCTCGTTCACCGTTATCGTTCCCGCAGGATTCGACGTGTCCACGCTTACTCCGGGCGAACGGGTCTACGTCGCCGGTACGCCGACCCCGGAGGGTATCGATGCGTACGGCATTCAGGTGATCCCAGCCGCCCCCGATTCGATGTAATATTGGGTCCCGTTCGCGTGTATAAGAGGGTATGAAGCGTTACCTCATATCCGCCGGGCTCATCTTTACGTCCATCGCATACCTTATCGCGCAGCACCTGGGTGCTGACGACGGGGAGCATGTCGTGGTCGCGCCGCCTACCTCTACTTCGACTGATACCTCGGTCGGCTCTTCTCCTACGTATAGTCAGACGGCGAGCTCCTCCACTAGTACTGGTTCGGATACCGGTACGGGAAGCGGGTCGTCCTCAAGCGGCAGCCAGTCGGGCGGCACTGGTACCACGGGCAGCACGAGTGCGGGCAAGTATATAGATGGTTCGTATACGGGCACGGCTGCGAACGCGTTCTACGGGTACGTGCAAGTGAAGGCCGTAGTCTCGGGCGGCAAGCTCACCGCAGTCCAGATACTCGAGTACCCGAACGACCGCAGCACCTCGCGCTATATTAACAGCCAAGCGCTTCCGTATCTCGAGCAAGAAGCGGTCGCCGCGCAGAGCGCGAGCATCAACACCGTATCTGGCGCAAGCGACACGAGCCAGGCATTCCGCGAGTCGCTCGCCTCTGCGCTTACGCAGGCGAAAAGCTAAGCCATGAAGGATTCTCGCATCAGCATGGGCATGCCCGTATCGATTGAGATTCTCGACATCGATGCCGCGCGCGGTATCGATGCGGCGTACGCCTATTTCGACGAGGTGGATCGTCGGTTCAGCACGTATCGCGACGACAGCGAGGTCGCGCAAATGAACCGCGACCCGCAGCACGCCGTGAGCGCTGACCTTACAGAAATACTCTCCCTTGGAGAGAAGACGCGAGAAGAATCGGGCGGTTTCTTCGACATGCGCCGGCCCGACGGATACATCGATCCCACGGGCATCGTGAAAGGATGGGCGATACAGAAAGCGGCGGACCTCCTCGCGTCTCTCGGCTACCAGAACTTTTATATCGATGTGGGCGGCGACGTCGCGTTCTCGGGCAAGAATGAAGCGGGAGGGGACTGGCAGCTCGGGATACGCAGCCCGTTCGTGCGCGGTGAGATCGTGAAGGCCATCGCGCCTGGTTCCCGCGGCGTGGCCACGTCGGGCAGCGCGGCGCGCGGCGATCATATCTATAACCCGCATGATCCCGAGCACCCGATTCGCGACGTCGTGAGTATTACGGTGGTCGGTCCCGATATCGTCACCGCAGATCGCTACGCGACTGCGGCGTTCGCGATGGGGCAGGACGGCATCCGTTTCATCGAAGCCATCCCCGGGTGCGAGGGATACCAGATCAGCGCCGCGGGTATCGCCACCATGACGAGCGGGTTCCGCGCACTTTCCGTATGAATGCCATCGACGCCATCCTCAACCGCATAACGATGTACCGGGTCGTCCTCTACTACCTCGGCGCGCTTATCGCCGTTGCCGTCGGTCTCGCTTTTTTCGGCATACTGCCGTACTCGCCAGCGGCGATACTATTCTCGGCGGGTCTCTTCATCGCCGCGTGTTCTATCATCGACCGCATCGGCGCGCGCCTGTTTTCGAGCGAGCCCGGGGCCGACTCCGCAGTCATCACCGGCCTCATCCTGGTACTCATCGTGAATCCCGTCATGCCCACCGACCTCGCCGGTATCGGTATCATCCTCGCCATCAGCACCTGGGCCATAGCATCTAAATACATCATCGCGTGGCACAAGAAGCAGGTGTTCAATCCAGCGGCGTTCGGTGTGGTGGTGTCTGCACTCATATTCTCGCAGGGAGCAACGTGGTGGGTGGGGAATCTCTACCTCGCGCCGTTCGTGATCGCAGGAGGTCTCCTTATCGTGCGCAAGATCGAGCGGTTCGATGTCGTCATAGCGTTTGCCGTGGCTGCGCTCGCGACTATCGCTTTCACTTCGCTTCCGGACTCCCTAAGCGCGCTCTGGAACACGCTCGCGCATTCTTCATTCCTATTCCTCGCGCTCGTCATGCTCACGGAGCCCTCCACGCTACCGCCATCGCGCTCACTACGGATTCTTTACGGCATCCTCGCCGGCGTGCTCTTCGCGCCCGCGGTACATATCCTGTCCTACTACTTCACTCCGGAGACTGCGCTTCTCGCCGCCAACCTCTTTTCATTCATAGTGAGTCCGAAGGGCAAGCACGTACTTACGCTTGCAAGCCGCACCCAGCTCGCCGACGGTACGTACGAGTTCGTCTTCACGCCCGAGCGGCGCTTCGCGTTTACGGCGGGCCAGTATCTTGAATGGACGCTCCCCGGTGCGAACAATGATAGCCGCGGCAACCGCAGGTACTTCACCATCGCGTCGGCGCCGGAAGAAGCAACCGTGCGTCTCGGGGTGAAGTTCTACCAGCCCATGAGCACGTTCAAGCAAGAACTCCTCGCGCTCAAGAAGGGAGACACCATTTCTGCGGGTCAGCTTGCGGGCGACTTCACGCTCCCGAGGGATGAGAACAAGAAACTCGCATTCATCGCAGGCGGCATCGGCATCACGCCGTTCCGCAGCATGGTGGGGAACATGGCCGCGACCGGCAAGGCGCGCGACACGGTGCTGCTCTACGGCGCAAATACAGAACGCGATATCGCGTACAAGGATTTCTTCGACTCGGCGCGCGAGCGGCTCGGCCTGAAGGTCGTGTACGCGGCAGCAGATAAGGCAACGCTCCCGAACGTGGTGAAGGGCCGCATCGATGAGCGCATGATCACCTCCCAGGTGCCCGACTACGCAGACCGCACCTTTTATATATCGGGCCCGCGCGGCATGGTCACGTCGTTCACGGACGCGCTCCGTGCGCTCGGGCTCCCATCCTCCCAGATCAAGACCGATTATTTCCCGGGCTTCGCCTAGTGAACCGAAAGTGCACTTCGTACCGTAGTACTGGTACGGGCCAGGTCCCGCCATGTATTCGCACCATGGTTTAGAAATAGCTAGAAATCATGATTACGAATAAGAAGGTAGTTATTCCGCTCGCAGCGCTCGCAATTGTTATCAGCGCCGGGGGAGGGGTAGTCGCCATCGCCAAGGCGGACACCAGCAATTCCACCACCACAAGTACGATAAGCGCCGCACACAGCGACGCGAATCGTCCGACCGCATTCGGCAAGGTCACGGCAGTGGATGGGAACACCATCACCATTAGCGATATGAAAGACAGCAAGACCTACACGGTCGATGCGTCGGGCGCCACGGTGACCAAGCACAATCCGCCCGCATCCGCAGGCGGTCAGCCGACCGACACCACGGTATCGGTCTCCGACATCCAGGTCGGTGACATGATCGCCGTGCACGGCACGCTGAGTGGCACGCAGGTCACCGCAACCGCGATCGACGTCGGCATGTTCGGCAATCCGCGTGCTGGCATGATGCCCGGCGTGCATGGGAAAGTCACTGCGGTGAATGGCAGCACGGTGACGGTCACCGGGGACGACGGTAAGTCGTACACGGTCGATACCTCGGGCGCGACCGCGACCAAGATAGAGACCATCTCGGTCTCCGACATCCAGGTCGG
>Ga0105238_10000927_pt1 | contig 30032 bp, 44 predicted proteins | sample KBSC34metaG_FD_81526 | JGI IMG/M metagenome (GOLD analysis project Ga0105238, IMG submission 81526) | Corn rhizosphere microbial communities from Kellogg Biological Station, Michigan, USA - KBS C3-4 metaG | ecosystem: Host-associated > Plants > Roots > Rhizosphere > Soil | place: Michigan, USA...
AGTAGTTACATCCCCGGCTGTGCGCCAGAAACCGCCCGGATCGGGAGTAGAGCCGTCCATGTCCGTAAGATCACCCTTCCAATTCTTCACTGAAGAAAGAGGATCGGTAATCAAATTCTTAGTATTACTGCCTTCAATTAGAGATGGATCACTGAGGCTAGCCGGATTGCCATAAATACCCGGCTCACGAGGATCGGAATAAACTCCTTCCAAACCAGCGACGTCAGGCTTGTTGTAAATACTAGATTTTGGACCAAAAGCTTGAGGTCCGTACTGAGAATAGACTTGCTGAATTTTTTCCATACGTTCCCGTATGGCCGCTCCTACAGTACTAGGATCGGCACCATTCCTAATCATATCATCGCCTTGCTGGCTTAGATGATTAGCGATATCATCCAGAGTAATTGGAGTGATATCATCACTAGTTGGATTAAATTCGTCAGTCATTATTTATTGATCGAGCATTCCCGGCTGAGGAGAAAATACTGGAGAATTTCCGAGATTTAAAAGACCCGATCCCATGTTAGGGGAAGCAATACCACTCGGAGAGATACGTCCTTGCATCAAGATTTCTTGTGCCTTTCGATTGATTTTATCTTGCGTTCCTTGAGGATCTTGCTGCATATCTGCTTTAAATCTTTTATTACCCGGACTAAAGCCCATCGTGTCTTTAGGATCATACCCCGGATAAAAAGAGGCGATAGCAGCATTTTGTGCCTGCAGAGCTTGCTGCGGTGTAGGCGGCTTGGCTTGCGGATTTAATCTAGCTTGTGCAATAGCGGCATCTTCCTTGGCCTTTGCTTCTGCAAGGCTAGTTTTAGCTCCAGCATAGTAATCTGCTTCATTCTTAGTTAGAATGGCTTTATTAGTCGCTTCATCTGAGAGATTTTTGTAATAATCTGGGCTACTTTCATACTGAGCTTTCTTACCGGCAGCAATCTGTTCTTGTGTGTACGTCTGAAAAGCCAAACCTGCTGGAGTAGAAGGATCATTCTTGTCGCCACTTAAACCGCCAGCATCTTTTACTTCGCCAGTACTTGGATTCATGGAAACAACACCATACGGCATTTTTTCGAACTGATACTGAGGATATTGCTGTCTTAGCTGAAGCTTTCGCTCTTCAAGCTGGGCTGTTAGTTGATCTGCAAGCTTCTGTTTAGCGTAAGATGTCGTTAAGTCTTGACCCTCTTTCGTATTACGAAATAGAGAAGATTGCAACCCTTTAGCAAAAATCATACCATCGCTATCTCCCGGCTGTGGGCTGAATCCCATAGCACTATCTACTGCAGGATTAGGAATGGCATCTACTGGCTGTGCAGGAGCCCAAGTAGCATCAAAATAATTAGGAGTATTAGTAGCTGGCATTATTGCGGTGCTCCTTGCGGACTAGGTCCTTGCTGCGGCGGTGCTGCTCCTTGCTGTTGTGGGGCACCAAGTCCCGGCGGACCAGCTTGCTGTTGGTCGTCTTCATCATTATCTGACTGCTGATTATGCGGGCCATTGTCATCATCATGCATAAGGCCGAGAACCGTTTCTTTAACGTCGTGTACAAAATTTGGATCAGCCGCTTGCTTGAATTTTAGAATTGTGGCTACGGCGGTCATAACCTCAAAAAGCACTCGATCAAGAACCCCACCACCAGCTATCCACACCTTATCATCAATCTTCATTCCACGCTGCTGAAGCTTTTCTCTAACCTTAGAGAGTGCCATAAATATAACGTGTCCAAGAGCTTGTGCAGCATCTTTAGCCCCCTGTAGAACCTGAGCTATAGATTGCAATCCTTGCTGACTTAAAAGTCCTGTAACAGCGAGTCCAGCAGCAATCTGCGTATCTCGCTTTGCATCGTTTGGAAGTGTTTTTAGTTTAGACTGTTGGGACGCCATTGGCGTTACCTCCGAAATAAGCTGCATAAGGATTCATAGCTGCTGCAGCGCTGATTTGATTCTGAAGTTGGATATTCTTGGCATATTGATTTAGATAGCTATTCGCATTAGCTTGATCTTGAGCCTGATTCCCAGAGTATTGAGGCATGGCCAATGTCTGCGGCGCTTGAGGTGGAGCGAAGCTAGCCGAGGGTGCTTGGAAAGGCTGCGCTGCTGAAGGAGTAAAGGTGGCTCCCGGAATATTAGCTGTCAAAGGCTTGCCAATCCCATTACCAACAACTTGTGCCGGCTGATTTGGGATATTCAACTGACCGCTTTGAGGCTGCGGCAGATTAGGATGCGCGCCTCCAAAAAGGGAGTTCTTAAATTGATATCCATTAGGCTGATACGAGCTTGCATAAGGGCTAATGGCAGCCTGAGTAAGTTTTTGATTCTGTAGGTAATCTGCTTGTTTTTGCTGCTCACCAGCCGTAGCTGCTTGAATCTGGGCATTATAATTAGCTTCTGCTTGCTTCTTTTTGGACTTTGATCCAAACAAACCGGCCAATCCCCCAAGGATACCGCCAGCTACTGCGCCTACGACAGTTCCAATGCCGGGAACAACGCTCCCAAGTTCTGCACCAGCAATAGCTCCAGAAGCTGCCCCACTTAGTGCAGAGCTTCCAGAGTCGGTAGAGGCGTTATTATAGGCCCCTATTAAAGTTCCTACACCATTAGCAGCGGCTCCTAGTCCTGTTGTAGGAGCACCCATTCCTACAGCCGACAGAGAAGAGCCGAGAGTATTGTTGGACGGATTGTAGTAATTACCGCTAGTATCTGCAGCATATTGCAGCATATTAAAGCCGCCATTAGTGCCATCAGCATTACTACCACTTCCTCCAAAATAGTTATCTTGAAGTTGATAAGTGTTGGTTAGATAGTTAGGATCGACTGCGTAACCGTCACCAGCGTTCCAATTAGATGGAGAATAAGGAACTTGATCTGCCATTACGGCGTCCCCCCACTAGTACTGTTATTTCCGAATAGATTGCCAAAGATGCTGTCTATAGTCTGACTGAATGGATTGCTAATAAACTGCATATAGCCACCAAAGGCTTGTGGATCACCCATAATAGCTGGATTATTCATAGCGCTCAAGCCTGCAGTATTATAGAAGTTTTCTTGGCCCTGTAAGAGGTTAGCTCCTAAATTAAACTGGTCTTGGAACTGCTGTAGCCCATATTGCTGTTGAAACTGCTGCGCCGACAGACCTGAAGTGTTGTAATACTGCTGCATAGTCTGACCAGCATTAAACTGATCTTGCAACTGAGTCTGTTCACCGCTAAAGGCATCTTGCTCACGTTGAGCTTGAAGAGCTTCAGCAGCTCTTGTATTCTCTGCTTGAACTGTAGCCGAAGCATATTGGCCGGCAGCATTCTCAGTAGCTTCAGCCTGTCTAAAGGCGGAATTCTGTTGGGCAGCATCAGTAAGATTAGTCTTCTGAAGATTGGCCAGCATATTAGCATCGTTAGTAGCAATAGGCAAAGCCGCTTGAATAGCTGCTGCTTGTGCATTACCTGCAGCAATAGAACTATTACCCAAACCACGAGCATTAGCAGCTTGAGTGGCTTGAAGACGAGCTTGCTGAAGATACGGGCTATTCTGAGATACCAGACTGTTTAGCTGGTTAGATGTGTACTCATCCGGAGTAGCCACACCCCAAGCGATATTATTAGCTCCAACTGATGTGTATCCGCCCGTATTGTTGGGAGATGCTTGAGTCAGCGGAGAAGCGTAGAAACCGCCGGACTGATTAGTTGGGGCACTAAGTCCGTTAGGATTCGTATAAGTAGTTCCTGCCATTACACATCTGCCTTATTAAGTGTAGTCTGTATCAAAAGTGCTTGGCAAACTGTCGGCGGCTCGACTGTGCTGGGATCAGTTGAAAATTGCAAACTGAAGCTGCGGCCTCGTTTTCCAATGTTAGCGATATTAGTTTGTGCTTGATAATCTGTGGTCAGAAAAGCTGGGTTAGCTGTACCACCGCCTCGTGGGAGAGATATATCCTGTGCAGGGGCATTACTCATTGCCGAGAATGCTCCAAATACAAAATCTCCCGATTCATAGTCTGCGCTTACAGAAACATCCAGAGTTCCTATTCCAAGAGATTGTCCGTGCAAACGAACTTTTCGCGGATTATCTATCTGGAATGGATTATCAAAGAAGTTGTGGGTTGTGGTAAACCACCCACGAATAGGATTAGGGCCGAAACCCCATCCCCTATCAATTTCCCACACATAATTGGCATAGTCTGTAATAACTGTGCCACGACCCATCAAGGGGTTGTATATAGAAAAATGATTTCTATCTCTTCCGTTTGAATCGATCCAATAACTATTAGCCAAAGGAATAGCTACGGACGTTTCATTATCTGGGTTTATGTTATTGGTGTAGTTGAAATTAACTTGCTGAATAGTAAATACTGGATCTTGATTCTGTCCCATGAGAGTCATGGTCAGATAATACCCATCAGCAAACCAAAGTCGATATTGGTTCTTACTACGAATAGTTGTGGCAAATAAAGGACCGCGAGAAGTAGTTAAAAAGCTTCCTGCCTGAGTATTGATTGGCTGGGGAGTTCCAGTAAGGCGCGGCAAAAGCCACGAAGTTATATTAGCCGAAAGCCTACTTCCCAAGAAATTGCCATAAGTATTGCTCTGATCGAAGGTACTAATGCCCTTATAAGATGCATAAATGGGCTTACTATTACCACCATCAACGACCGTATATTCGATAGCACCCTCATAAGGATTAAGCACACTCATAGAGAAATTCGTAGGATCTGTTCCATTAAGTGCTTGGATTGAACCTCTACAAAAGATGCCCAAAGTCGTACCACTCATGCGTAGCAATCCCGTAATAGGATCTCCTGTGCTAAGATCGACTGCTCCATCCACACCACTAAAGTCTTCTGGAAGTCCAGTAGCAGATACTTCCAAATCTCCTGATTTAAAGCCTAGAGCGAGCTGAAAATTATGAAAGGCCAAGTGCCTAGGGATATCCAAAGAATCTGTCGGATTTGTGTAGATATACCTAAAATAGAATGAATCGTATGTAAATGCTCGTCCTGCTCCTGAACATCCATATATAGCCTCCCATTCAGTATTTCCGTAAAAATCCGCCTCAATAAATTCATACTGAGATGATGCTGCTTGTATCTTGCTAAAAGATGGAAGTCCAGCGTAAGACATATTCCCAGAAACATTCGCAATATGCGAACCCGTTCCTAGAGGAGCCGTCCAAATCTGATCTCCACCTTGTATGTAGTTTCTAGTTGCTCCGCCATCTGGAGTGACGTTAGCTATCTGAATATATCCAGCAGCATCATTAGTAGAGAAATCTCCACTAGCAATACTATAAGTAGTTATGGTGCCTTTTACATCATCTATACCATTGTAAAAGTAGTACACGCTAGAAGTGGTTTGATAGTAAATTCTAATCTTAACAACATCTAAGCCGATGATAGCGCTATTTACATTGCCCGATATGGCAAAAGTTACTCCAAATCCAGAATTTTGAAGATCAGATGCCGTTACAGCAGTAAGACCCCAGAGATCATTAGATCCGCCAAGAGTAAAGGTCTGGCTGTGGGCTGAAGTATAGTAAGTAGAAGCCCCAGAATCCCACTCACTTAGTACTGGAGTATTCTTAGTAGAACTTCCGGTCAAGTTCAAAGTGGCATTAAATTTAGGAACTTGGCTCAGAGTGCCGTTCGATGCTGCATAATTTACGTGCGCTCCGGATGCCATAGTTTGCCCGGAAAAGCCTCTATCATTGGCGATTGTACAAACTATATGGCCCGAACTCGTTCCAGTAACTAATACCGTAATGGTGTGTGTGCCATCAGTGATATCTAGCAATTTGCCATTAAGACCACTAATACCAGATACTGCTATGCTTTCTCCAGTAGTACCAGTAGAAGCTATTGTATATCCAGAGGTAGTAGTTACTTTAGGAGTATTAAAGGCAGATATAGATAGCTCAATGCCTGTAACAAGCGTGTCTACAGGAAGATCCGCAAATGCAAAATCGCTCAGAGTTAGAGCTGCTACACTACCGCTGTTACTAAAGGAGCTGATGTAGTCCCCATCATTCTGCGTCTGGACATTGGCGGGAAAAGATGCAGCCGGATTATTTAGCCACTGAGTGCTATTGGGCGCAGAGTCTACTAGATTGCCGCTAGCAAAGCTAGCAAAGGCATATGACGTAGGAGTTATAGATGCTGGGGCAGGATTGGATTCTCTACCTACCTTAGTAAAGGGGCCATTACTAGTTCCGCCAGAATATTGTGTAATCCACCCAAGATCGACTTCCCACCAGCCTGTTTGCAAGGTATTTGGAGAAGCAGCCGTACTAGAGGCTTGCTCTGGCCCATAGGAGCGATGCATGGTTGCTTTATCTGTGGCTGGGATTATTGCCGCGCCTAGGTTATTAGTAGGATCGCAGCATAACGTGCCAATAGAAGCGCTAGTTCCTATGTGTACATAGAAATGCGATGCCAAATGCAAATTATTTTGATTAGCGATAGAACCATCTATATTTGAATACAAAATTTTACCAGCAGCATCGCCAGTAGTCCAATCTCCACTAATAAGCGTGATCTCTCGAACTACGTAAGAAGGGGCTATATTAGTACTAATAGTGCTAAGATAGTCTCCCGGATGAATTTGATACACGCCATTATTAAATAATATGCTAGCACAATCCACTACTTCATATTCTTGGTTTTTAAACCCAGTAAGTCCTATAGCAGGATTATAGTAGATAGTATTAGATTCTTCACTAGAAGTGGCGGAAATATTTTGTCTAGCAAATGTGCTGGTATATGCGGTTAGGACCGTAGAAATAGCACTAGAAAGGCTGGTAACATTATCAAATTGATACGCGAGTTCCGTTCCAGAAAGAGTCATATTTGGGCTAGAAATCCCGTCGATTTGCACAGAAGCGGAAGATTCTGCCGATAGAAATTTCCCAACATCAAAGATGTAATACGTAATAGTCCCGCTCGTAGTTCCACTACCGGTAGAACTTACTACTCTAGCAAAGGGGTATTCAAAAGGAGAAGTAACATTAGGGTCGTTTATAAACATATAACGGCCATTAACTATGGTTACATTACTTCCGGCGGTCCAATTACTTTTGTAAAGAAGGCTGTAGCAATTAGAGATAGATGCATTACCATCGAACGGCTCAACGCCATCCACGCGCTTATATCCAAGCTTATCGGCCACTTCAAAATTGTAGCAATCAATAAGCGCGCCCGGAGCCGTATTAGGCCGAGGAGTTACAAAATCTAAGCCGCCGATTAATTGGACAACTTCTGGATTATAGGCGCTGTATGTAGTCATCTAATCACTTAGTACAATCGTGCGGGAGAGAGGTGAAATTTCTGACGATATTGCTGTTCGAGTCTAGTCAAAATATTCTTGTAATTCTTGGTTGCTCTAGCTGCTACTGAGGGCTGTTCATCGAATTCGCCGTAGTAGATTAGAGCTTTCCACATAACGATATCAACATAATCCTCATCTAGTCCCTTAAATACATCATTATATGCGCTGATTTCTTGCGGAAGTCTAGTGTAATCAAACTTCAAAGTAAAGATGTAGTAAGGATGCGGGTAGAGTCTAAACCTATTGGTATTATCTCTAGTTACAACTCGTGGAATGCCCGGAGGTGCGGAACTTATATCGTATAGCCTCGAAAAAGCTTCCCAAGGAACGTATTGAATTGGAACTTCTCCTGTAGCTGGAGCTTTAAAGTAGTCTACTATTCTAAAAGATTTTTGATCTACTTCTTTAATGCTCTCTTGAAAATCATCAATTCCTGTCTCTTCTGAGAAGTTAAAAGATTTCCAGCCATGAATAAAAGCTTTACGGGATGCTGCAAAATCCGAAGTAGCTACAGTGCCGCCGGTATGCTGATAATAGATAGTAAAGGGACTATTGAGCAGCGTAAGTTCTAGGCCCGGAGCGCCTACCACATAAGAAGCATTCTCTCCGATAGTAAGAGTCACTGTATATGTGCCTAGACCATCAGCTACAGCAGAAATAACATTACAAGTCTTTATAAAAGGAAAACTACTTTGAAGAGTATATTGCTTTGTGAGATCCAAAGGAACTAGCTGTGTCATCTTAGTTAAAGTAACTATAGACACATTAACTGCTTCAAAATATTCTGCACCCGGCTTCAATGACCAAGTTATAGGACTTGAAGCTGTAGTAGTTACATCAAAATATCCAAATGGTTTAGTATCAGTGCTAATTCCAGTCAGATCGTAGTAACTGGAGATAGGAATTGCACCTACCGCGGTAGAACCATCTTGATCTAAGATATTTATAGATGTTTGCCCTTCAAAATCAGTTACAGGAGCCCCATCGGTGTAGAACATAACGCCGGGGTTGATATTAACCACGGCAATTTCTTCAAGAAAGCCCCAATCGAACGCTTCTTGCTGAATCTCTTTCCACGCACGAGCTACGTACCGTCTCATACGATTCATGAGGGTGTTGGTATTAGAGGTCCAGTCAGCTCCGCCTGTGTCGAAGGTGGCTAGATCTGCGCCAGATTCCTCAATGGCGTTATTAGTAACGGTAACGTAGTTCGTCGTAGACATTTATTTAGAATTCCTCACTAGTCTCAGATTCAGGAGAGCCCGGCTCTGCGGACGTAAAATCGCCCCACGGATTAAACTTATTTCCTGACAGAAGGAATGACTGATACATTCTATCTGTCGGATAGATTCCGAACTTCTTATAGAATCTTTTCTTGCCTGCAATCTTGCGATCACGAGATACTTCAAATCCCGGTTTGGGATCGGGGCCATCAAGCTTGGCTAGCAAGGTATACGGATAACTAAGTTCAAACCCCCACTTAGGAGCACCAAACTCGTCCTCACCAGTAATCTTCATTTCTTCGGCGTGATCGAGAACTTCGAGCACCTTAATAGGAACATCAACTTCAATGTTCAAAGGGATATACCCTTGATAGTTATTGATATTGAAGAAAACGTGCTGCTGCTTTGAACCCGACGGACGGTGAATCTTAATGCGAGCCCAGCCCGGCTTCAAATCTCCATCAGCCGCCTGAGCGTAGTTATGCTTAGAAATTGCCTCAACAAGCTGATCGATGATCTGCTGCTTCGTGTGTTCACGAGTCAAAGCAATTGCGTTATTCTTGGCCTTCTTGCGAAGGGATGCGATATCAAGCTCTTCAAGAGAAGAGCGAAGATCTTTTACTTCTACAGTTTCGTTACTCATTGTTGTAATCCTTCAAATACGTCGGAAGGGGAGCCCGAAAGCTCCCGATCCGATTCTTGTGGTGGACACTTCTTGACGAAGCGTTATTTCTATTACGGCGCGTTGCCGTTGTACGTGTACACGACCGCCTTTTCCGTGGTCTTGGTGCCGAGCAAGTTAGACGAACTAACTCCCGTGACGCCATCAACCCAGTTATCGGGATACGCATACTGGTACTTAATACGAAGAGTGACCTTGCGATCACCAGTCGTATAAGCGGTACCCGGAGAGCCATCCAGAGTCAGGAGCACGGTCTGAGCCGAGGTCTGAACCGGGAACGGATTGATAGCGAAGCCGCCCGAAGACGCCTTATCACCACCAACCGCCGCGACAGTCTTTGCACCAGTCGTGTTAGTCTGGAGCGCAGTACTAGCCGCGAGCAAGCTCGCCGTACTAGCGGTAATTCCAAGTTTGCCGGTCATTGCTGCCGTACCATTGGAATCAAACTGATCGAGATTGAGTTCAAATTCAGTAATTTCAACCGAATCGCCGATCTTGCAGAACTTGATAACGTCGCCCGAGGCAAGCGCAGTGCCCGCCGGAATAGTGACTGTTACAGTCAACTCTTCGGCAGCATTCTGGCCAGCAGGACGATAATTTGCGTTATCGTTAAATTGCTTGGAAACGTAAGTAGCCATTTATATTCTCCTGTTAGCTAGCCTTAGGAAACCTGAGTCGCGCCAGCTTCACAGCGAACCATCCAGTTCTCGTTGAGACGAACTGCCTGATAGTACATCTTCCACGCGACGTGGCCACGCTGACCCAACGGGTCGCCCGGATCGCCCATGGGAGGATTCTTAACTGCCATCTCAACAGAGCTTACACCCTTGAGAGGCACAGTACCATATGCCTGATCCGCAATGACAATGACCGGATAAACGTCAACGTTAGCGGCACCATTAGAAATCATGCCATTAAGAGTTGCGCTACCCGCTGCGAGGAACGGAGAAAGCTGCGGGGAGAGGATTACACGAACTTCCTCAACCTTGCCGATTTCCCATTCATCATCCAGAGGCTTAAGTGTGCCGTAGCGTTCGACCGGCGTAAATGAAGTCATTTCGCGCCAATCACGCTCAGTATCAACGTGAGCAAACGCGACGAACGAGGTGTTAACCGCTTCAGTTGCGAAATTCGGGGATGCCGAAAGGCGCTTGGTAATCTTCTTAGCGTGGTTACGCTTCAAAGTCTGAACAGCGGCTCGAATAAGATCGAGGTCAATCGGGGTATTAACCGATGCACGGGACGCACCATTGGCGTACAGAACATTGGTACCACCACGAAGGATGCCCCACATAATCATTTCCTTGACAGAAGCAGCCTGATCTGCAAGAGCAGTCATACTGTCATCAAGGACACGATCCTCGTGAAGGTCCTGAATCTTATCGGTGATCTGAATCCAGCCACCAAACTGACCAATAGCGGTAGTGACATCATCATACTGCAATTGGCTCGGTGCTGGCGTGACGCCTTCCGTCAGGTTGGTCGTAGAAATAGCCAACGGACGGATACGACGCCATTTAATAGTTTCACCCTTATTCTTCGGTAGAGGAGTAACTACCGCGAACTTCTCCAAGACGAGGATGGGTTCGATACGTGCAAGCATCTTTGCAACTGCATAAATGCCGACACGAGGTGAAACATCTCCATAGGTAGTAAAGGTACTCATTTATTACTCTCCATGTAAATGTTATAATCCCTTAGCGGGGTTAACGTGTTCTAAGATTTTTCTTGAACGACTCCGTAAAGTACGCCTGTACTCCCTCATCATCGAGATCGACGATTCCACCGGCCCCAACTGTACTAGTTGGAATTACGGCAGCAGGAGCTTGCTGTACAACAGGAGCATTTGTGAGCTTATCTGCTCGCGTTTTTGCGACTTTATCGGCCTTGGAGGTATCTACCGCTTCTACTGGAGTTGCTGCTGCTTGCTGCTGCTGAACGGCCTGAGGTTGCGCAGGCGGCGGCTGCATTCGCCCGAGTGCTACCATCTCATTAACAACCGAAGGCAGATTATAGGAATATGCACTCAATACTTCCAGCGCATCTCTATGATCTGTCGAATTATACGCCAGATTCTTAAGGCCCGGAGAAGCTTTATTCTCTAGCCAATAAGCATACTGTTCAGATGCAAACACATCTTGCGCATTTGGAACGCTCTTCAAAAGAAGCTGTCGTTCCTGTTCGATTTGGTTGTTAAGTTGAGACTGTTGCAAAGGGGCTACGGCTTGCTTCACTCTCTGTTGAGCGATTTCATCCATAGTTCCGATAGCTGCATTATGGCGGGCCTCAGCAATTTCGTTAGCCTTTTGTTCAATGGCTTTCGCTAATTTTGGGTCGGCACTAACTAATTCTTCCCACTCAGCAAGCGATTTATTCGCCTCTTTAGTGGCTTGAGCGGCAAGCTGTGGATCTTGTGCTGCTTGCGGCCTTTGAATCTTGGCCCGGAGTTCAGCTAGTTCTCGGTCCTGATTCATTGCTTTACGATTTAGAGCTTGGGCTCGCTGACGATCAGAATCCCACTGATGCTTAGCAAAGTCTCGCTCTTCGATGATCTTTCGGGCCTGTGCCTTCAGATCTTCATTTGGAAGTGAATTGATCCATGCATTCGGATCATTAGTAGCAGCCGGAGGATTAACTGCAGCGGGAATTACTTCCTTAGCCGCATCTGGCTGTACTTCCGTTTTCGCTTTATTTTCAACTACGGCCGGATCGGGAATTTCCGGAGTTGCGGGCGTAGCTTCAATCTTCTGTTCCACAACTGCTGGAACGTCGATTGGATCAGGAACTTTGGGATGTTCTGGATGTTCCTGAGCGTATGCTTTATTAAAAAGTTCTTGTACTTCTGGACTATCAATATCGGCAGCCCCACCTATGGTGGTTAGCGGATTTGTCACTTCCGTTGTCATTTTTATCCTTTAGATTGCGGGAAATCGCGAACAGTTTCCGGCAGTTTTAATAGTGTTTTAAGTAGTTGCACTTTCGCTCGTGCTTCAATTGTAGAGATGTAGCTAGTTGAAGATTGTTCCAGCTCTTGTCTATATTTGGCGAGATAATCTTCACATTCTTTTTTTAGATATAGCCAATCATCTGATTGGAAAGTTAAGGCCATTAGTTACTCGGTTTTGGATTGTGCTTAGTCAAATTACGATTAGGTATAGCTTGCTTTCGTGCGGCAGCATTTACGCGAACTTCACGAAGCTTGGCTTCATTTTTTGCATTCTGGATTTTCTCGTTGCTAGCAATCTCTGCTGCCGTTTGAACATGATCCATTCCTGCAAGTTGTTTCTTAGTATTCTCTTGCATGGATGTCTTAGCCAGCTCAGTCTGAAGCTGCAAGGCTCCAAGCTGATGTTGGGAATATCCTTGAGCCATAGTTCCTTGGCTTTGAACTTCTGCCTTCTTAACATCAAGCACATGACTCTGCACATTGGCAGCATTAGTATCATGCTGTATCTGCCACTTATATTGCATGTCATCTTGATGCCGCTGTTGATCGAACTGCATTTGCTGTGCTTTCTGGGCGATCTCTTGCTGCTGATTCTGAGCCATAAGAATTGCCGCTTGAGCCTTAAGCATGTTAGGATCAGGCTGCGGGGGTTGCTGGGCAGCTTTTGCTTCATCCTGCGCAACCTGTTGCGGGCTCTTGATAATAGCATGGCTCGGAAGCTTCATGCTACTCAAACGAGCAAGAATCAATTCATCTAGATTGATCCACTTGGCAATAGGAGATCCTTGAGAAATCTCTTGCATCAAGCGATCAAGCTTCTGCTGATCCATTAGTCCTTTAAGATATTGAGTAGAACTTCTAACATCTATCTCAACATCACACTTTATTTCTTCTTTTGGACTATATTGCATTTCCCAATCATACATAGCATCTATGATCGGATGAGTAATATCATCATCCCACCGCTCTGCTTGTAGAAAGAGAGGAGCTTGCGCATTCTCATCTTTAATAGCCATTCCAGTCGCGCTATCTTGTGCTTGTGTCGGAAGAGTTATATCATTCTGGATAAGAGTAATACCAGACTCTTCATCTGCGAAACTACGCGCGAGAGAGATTAGAGCCGCAAGTCCTTCGAATGAGTTAGGTGGAGTAAAGAACTGAATAGCCTTATTGGCATCAGCCCCATATTCTTGAATATACCATACCTTGAATGGGGTACATTCCATTTCACCATCGGCTGGTTTAATAAGAGTGGTATCAACAACTACCTGCGGGCCGGCACTAATTCCCGCGTTATCAAGAACCATCTTGTAGGATTCATTAACAACACGCTGCTGATCTCGGCTGAGCATTGGAATACCAAACCCAAAGATCGTTGCCGGATCTGGCTCCCAAACTGCAGCATAATAGGGAATTCTATTGCATCCCTCAAGAGTGCTAAGTTGAAGGCGAATTATACGCCCATTACAAACCCAGATTTCTCCATAAACTTCATCATAAGGAGTTTCATCTGTGGATTGTACACCAAGAATATTTAGATCTTCTTTCTTGATCGGACCGTGGTATTCAATTACGAGGTACTTATTCTTAAGAAGATTAATACCTTGCGTCAGATAGGCAGGATCATTGAACGGAGAATTTGTGTATTGTTTGGGGTCCTCAGCAAGACACAGTTTAATCTGGTCGCCCATATAACCCGGATGCTTAATAAGATCGTTGAGTTCTTGTTTGCTAAGAGGATGAACCTCACAAGAATTCTCTGCTTTATCTACATCTGTAACAGTATCATCTGGGAACCAATACCAAAGATTTACTCTATATAGAAGCGGAACATTTTCCAAAGAAAAAGACGGCACGCGGATTATGCGCCCGTCTGATGTTTGCTGCTTCTGATAGACCTTTTTCATTTTCCCGGCATTGAGAGGACCTTTCATAACCCCTGTGCCGAGAATAACCCAATCGTGCATCGCTTTACGAATTTCACGAGGATAATGCGTGCATTCGAGATGATACTCGATCTCACGTTCCATCGCATCAACCTTAAGTTCAACTACCTCATCAGGAGAGAGATTGGGGTCTTGCATTTGCTGCACAGCAGCTTGATAATCTTGCGGGTCTAAATAAATACTCGCCGGAGTTCTAAGGTTCCAGTTCTTATCTCCAGCAGAAAACTGATAGGAGATAGTCTGGGCTATTGCCATTCTGCACTTCGACCTGCAGATATTAAACTCAGGACGATGAACAAGGCGATCATCTGCCTTGGTTCCAAACGGGTACTCGCCAGTAACAATATTATAGGAAGATAGTGATCCAAGGTACACCCTCATAGCCTCAAGCCACTGATTCTCCTTGGCTTTACGGGTACCCATACGAGCCACAAGAGTGCTTTCTATCGTGCGCGCCAACGTAGCATAAACATCTTGCTTACGCTGCTCCATCTGCTCTTGCTGTCGCTTTAGAGCCTCAATAGGATCTTCTCCATACGGATTGCTGGGGCCACCAGATCCATTGCCTGTAGGAATGCTATAATCTCCCATAACGTGGGAGCCACCAGCTTCACCAACTGGCATAGTAGTAGATTGAGCCGGAGGATTATTATACATTATATTTCTTCGTATTTTGGATTGGCAATGTATTCACCTTCTTAGGCTGTGCATACTGTAAAGAGTTAATTGCATATCGAAGAGCATCTAGGGCGTGATCGTTTTCTTTAACGACCCTTCCATTTTCATCCCGCCTATAAAGCAAGTATTCGTTCTGTAGATTGAAAGTGTTTGGGAAGAACTTAAGCTTTCCCGAGGACAATCTAGACCAGACTTTTGCGATGCCCGCTTCCACAGCATTATCTGCTTCGCGGATTCTGAGAGATATCGGATGGGAACGATAAACTCGTATAAGCTTGTCTCCATCCATTTGGTTGGAGCCGGCTGATGCTGGATCAATGACACCGATTTGCCAATCTCCACCGCGAGCTTTGATGTGCATCGCATGGAGTTCTGGCTCTCGCTGTCCTTGATAGTACTCATCAACTACATATACAATATCATTGTCGATATCATGCGCTAAAAAGATTGCTGCTGTTTTATTCCATCCAACATCAAACCCGTAGATATATCGCCAATAGGCTGGAAGTGGATGAAGCTTAGCTGCATCTTGAGCACTTATCGTAATCTCATCAAGTGGTATAGGATATACTGCACCAATACCAAGGGATGGTGTACCATATTTAACAGCCTCTCGTTGAAACGGAGGAGTCGATGATATAATTTCATTCTGAGCATCTTCATCTAACCACGGAGCATCTGCCCAACCGATCTGCACACACGCTCTAGAATTAACTCCGGGCTTAGTTGATACAACTTCTCGCCCGTATTTTCTATCTTCCATCTCTTGCAATTGCATCATCGCGTCAAGTCCTTTGACGCGCTGTGCTCCAGCAAGCAGATCGCACTTGCTAAGGAATTCTGAGAGTAATCTAGTAAGACCTTCTTTCGGGGTGATGGTGTGAACCAATCGCCCGCCAGTGGTCATTGTACGAATAAGACACTCGTTATACACAAGGTCTGGGCAAGGTTCATCCAGCCAGATCCCGTGTTTAGCAGTACCATAAAAAGACGAGGGCTTCTGGTCAAAAGATTTAAGGCCGATAGTTGATATCTTGCCGGATACATGAAGTACCTCAATGGTATCCACAGCATTAGGGATACCTACTCTCGCTGTAGTGCGTACAATTCTATCTTTCGGAATTGAGCCTGTTCCCCACGATCCTATTGGACCGAGGAGAGCCTCTTGGACAGTATCGCGAGTACTCTGTCCAGTCTTTCCTGCAGCCCAACTACTTGTTGGACCGTCGAAAACAATTCCTTCCCAGTCATCGGGGTAAAGTCCGGTTGCGATAACAGAAAGAAAAGTCGCTCCAGCGCGAGTCTTGCCACAACGATTTCCTCCGAGCATAAGGACTTCGCGATAGTGCTTAGTGGCATCGAAGAGAGCCTTGTGCTTTGGAAGATTTCCGTATCGGAACGGATTAAGTGGATCAAACCACTTAGTGAATCCATTAAAATCCTCTCGTTTCTTTTCTTCTTCTAGAAGCTCTAGAAGTCCTTGGAGGTCAGCCACATTACTAGCTGCGCCTCCTTGTAGAGTCTTCAATCTAGCTTCTAGAAGTCGCCTTTCTTTTTCAGAAAAATGATCGGGTAACTTAGTTTGAAGTTCCATCTTCAATGTTTGCAAATAAAATTCCGCTCTTATTTAAGAGCTTAGCAAGTCGTGCTTTGTGGCTAGAGATCTTGGCGAGCAATTCATCTTGAGTAAGTTGGTCAAGTGGCTTGTCATCTCCAGAGGATATTTCAGCTTTGTCGCTCCATCCAAACCGGTTCTTCATGTTAGCGTACCAAGCTTGGAAGTTAAAATTCTTTCCGCCCATTGCTCCTTTACGCCCTAGTGTTAGCCACCACGCCTTTGAGGCGAGGCGGCCAAAATCTACTAGCTGAGCAAATATGGAGTCAGTTTTATACCGTTTGTCAAAATCTGCGTAAGAGCATTTTAGCTCTCGACAAACCTCGTGGTCACTCGCTCCCTCTTCGTAGAGCTGTATCATCGTGTCCGCCCAGTTCAGCTTCAACGTTTGCTTCGTCGAGCCCTTCGGGCGTCCCGCTTTCCGCTTGGATGAATTCTCCAATTGGGGTTGCGAGAGGTTCGTTTCCTTCTGGTTCGGTTCCGTCGTTGTTGGGGACTTCATCGTTGTGGAAAGCTCCGTCTCCGGAGTCTCGTTTAATGTAACTTCCTCGTCCATCTGGCGGCTCAAAATCTGGGATATCCTTGCCCATGTAAAGTCGGGCTACTGGGTAAATACTGTACTGTCCATCTGCTTCAACTTGGAGCCCAATAAGAAGTGGGACAATTTCTCCAGTTGCAGGATCTCTACCATCCATATACGCAAGCTCTTCAAAGTCACAAGCTTGGTACATAATTCGTAGAGTGCTTTTCTTTAGTTCAGTTGGTTCATTAGTTAAGAGTTTAAGGGCTCGTTCGATTTCTTTTTTAGGTCCTCGACCGAGTTTTACGTGCTTATTCGCCACGATCTGCGTATTCTCCGGTTTGTATTCTGTAAGCTATTCGTTGTGCCCTATTGGGCGTTTGTTTGTACCAAGCTGTGTGTTCTAAATCTTCGGAAGCCGTTTCATAGTCTGCAATATCAAGTAGGTGGAGGAACTCGTGAAACGTACTAAGGGTCTTACCACCAAGCTGAAAAGCCATATTACCTAGAGCCCCTTTCCTCGGGCCATCAAGGCCATCAAAGCACGGGCAAGCTTGCTGTGCTGCGTTTACTGCGTCTGAGAAGTCTTCTCGAAGTAGTTCTTCTCCTTCAGATTCGGAGATCGGAGGCGTAAGACCATGAACATTGGGGCCAGTATGCCCATACCCAATAGTCCAAGTACCGTATACACTGTCTTTGTAAGGCGTGCTTTTAAATCCTTCATCTAGTTTTAGTTCTTCAATCTCTTTATCTTCCCACGACATCCTAAATTACCTTTCTTATTGATAATATTTCCATTTACTAACACCGCCATCCCATATATAGCGGAATGTTTGATTAGCTGAGGCGCTAGTTGGAAGTGTCTTAGCATTCGTGCTAGTAAAACTAGTTCCATGAGCCACTGTAGTAGAGGCTACTAAGAATGTAACTACTAGTTCCCATCCGCCAGTTAAATCTCCGGGAGACTGAGAATCTATAGTTGTAGTCGCGCTAATAGTACCGGCATTATCAGAGGTAACGAAAACAATTGCAGGAAGTCCCAATCCTGATACAAATAGTCCTCCGGATGTATGATTAATTGTAACTAGACTGGGCCCGGCATATAGATTAGTATAATCTAAAATATCTCCAAGCCAAGCTACTGTGCCATCTGAATCTTGCCATGTAGCAGTACGAGTAGTGGTTAGATTACTTTGATCGAACGTTAGCGAATCTCCGGTGGTATCATTAGAGAAGCTCGGACCAGTTTGTAGATTGTAATTGATGCTAGTAGTGCTATTGTTAGCATCGTTTACCCATTTAAGTTTGCTACCTGAAGAATCGTTCTGGCGTAGGAATACGTCCTTCCATCGAAGGATAGCCGTTCCTAAATCATTGGTGTGATCTCCCGGCGGCTTGCCATTAATGTCTACATTGGCTTCGCCGTCAGTTATTGATACATCAATAGTATCATTTGGACTGGCAACAGAGCTAAGTAACCCGCTATCAATTCCTACAGCTTCAGCAAAACACTTAAGAAGGGTATTCTTTTGAGCCACAGTAAAGTGGCCGGCGTTATTAATCAGTTTATCGATATCGCTAATTGCCATAATTATTACGGTGCCGTATTGCTTTCCCAACGCTGAAGACGATACTTCAGAGTTCCGGTGTTAGTATCTGGAACTACGTAAAGATCAAAATCCCCACCAAGAGTAACCTTGGTAATAAACGGGGTGAGTGTGGCTGCTACAATAACTGCTCCCGTATTAGTACCGGGAGTCTCTCCCGGAGCGCACGCCCAAAGAGCAATCTTATCTGTGGTATTAGTAGATTCTCCAGAAAGCACTACGCCTTGAACACTTCGTCCGCCCCTAAAGTTATATGGACCGTCTGCATGACTGATACCAGTGCTAGACAATGTGCCATTAATTTCCTGTGGATTGATGCGAATACTCATTTGTCGTCCTTGTGTATCCAATCGCACGCGGCGTTAGCGCCGTGGTGTGCTATAAGTAGGGCCGGTACTATCGGATATAGATTCGAAGCCGAACCGGGATGATGATATTCCAATAGAAAAACCACCGCCAGTGTCCCGACGGTGGTTATGAATTTCCTGCTAAGATAGGGGTGTCGATGTTTCGACATCGTTCGCTTCCTTGCGATTTTTTATAAAATCCTCAAGGTGCTCTATAACACCTTTGGCAAACGTTTCAAGTTCCCTTGCTCTATCTAGCAATTCTTCGTGTGTTGGAACTTCCTTGTTCTCAATCATTTTTAGAGAGAGGTCGGGTAGCTTCCACCATTACGAACTTCCACGCAGCTCATCCATGAACCTCTAAGAATAGAAGTATTAGAGGCGTTAGAAGTATTCTGACAGAACGTAAAGTTAATCGTGTCATCAGCTTCCGGCTGGAAGAATGCATCCACAGTAATACTCGAGTATGCCACTGCCGAGCTAAAGAGATCAGCATTAAGGCTTGTATAAGCAAGGGTTACTCCAGCAACGTTAGCCGTGCCTTGGGTAGCAAGGGCTTTACCGACAAACGTAGTGGCTGACGTGGTACACGCTGGAGCAGCGAGCTGAATCTCAAGGCCCGGAGTAGCTCCGGTCGAGATCATAAGACGCGCTCTGACGTGATACATCTTACCTTTCTGGACCGAGAACTTAAGCTCGGGTTCCGGGGTAAGGGTAGTGCTAGCATTAACCGTGGTATCCGCTACAACCTTGACAAGGCCGTACTGGTGACGGAAAGACTTAAGAAAGATCTGCTTCAACTGAGTAGTCAAGTGTGAAGCGTTGTTAATCATGTTTGAAAGGCTAGTTGTTGCAGCCATTTTGGTATCTCCTCAACTTTATAGATAAAAGACCCGGCTGTATCAACTAACCGGATAGAATAGGTAGCAGGGCTTTATATCTGCCGAGTCCTGCTAGGAACGGCGCTTTATCTGGTGTGAGATTTGCACTTCACACTAAGCCAGTTCTACGGGGTTAGCCGCTGGCTTGCCTTTCGACTTTCGCGTCTACTAGTTCCGCCAACCAGATAATTCTTTTTGTTACGCGCTCGGAGCGCTAACCGCCGGAGGCGGATCAACAGCCGCTACGGCTGCCTTAAGAGCATCGCTCTGGGCTTGAATAGAAGCAGCAACTGCCTCAAGATCTGCATCGCTAGGAGCACCAGCCGCAGCCGCTACTTCCGCAGCGAGCTTATTAAGCTCCGCAGCAACAGCCGCTACCTCGCTGGTAAGATCGGCTACACTAGCCTGAATATCGGTAAATCCACTCATGAGTAATTCCTTTAGTTCTTTCTGTTGTTCAATTAGGCTTACTAGTAGCCTGTGAGTTGTTCGTTGATCGCAGTAAAACATCTATTTTCCCTTCGATCACTTCTATATCAGAAGCAGCATCTCTAACCCCGTGCCAATCTTCTATTGTGATGCTTGAGTATATGTATTGGATTAGTACTTTCTTACGCTGTTCTAACTCTTCTATTTTCATAAATTCTAGGCACACTTGCCCTTCTTCCCTGTGATCCTAGGCTTCGCTTCACTGCTCTTAGCCCCCACGCACTCGATATGGGTTTATATCACGCTGAGTACGCAAGCTAACAAACAAGTAACAAACCAGATACAAGTACTTACACGCTCGTATTATCTATAATGGATATACTCACATTACCCAATAACACTAGTCTTTCATGTCTCGTTTCCGAGATTCTTACTTAGATCGTGTACCTAAGAAGAACTGATAGTAATCTATCACAGGGGTAGGTCATCAATTGGCACAGATGGCGCCTACTCTAAAGCCCCTAGCTAAGACACTAGGCTTGACGCTAAATAAGAAGAGCTGGTGGATACTCCTTGTATCACTTACCTATCCTATCCGAAGATTGGACGACCAGCCTACTTCCCGGCTTTAGCGTAGACACTAGAGATACTATAATACCCCTAGCACACACTTAGACAACAAATCTTTAAGAAAGTTCCCGTATTCTCGAAATAAATTTCTCGAATTTAATCGCCTTTGGCTCTCCAAAGCACCTTATCTTTGTACCGCACTTCCAAGTTATTGATTTGTAACGGGATATATTACTTTGTCTTTATATCGGATTTCCAAATTGGTGATTTCAAAGCCTTTTGTTCTATCAATCCTGAATAGCCGTACATCTTTGATAGTCCTTCCTCGGCACTTCCAAGCTGGCTTGTACACGTTCTGTCCTACCAAGATGGGCTCGCAAGACATCCACATCTGGCACCACTGGCTTAAAGTGAGACTCCAAGGAATCCCGTTTACCTTGTGCTGCTGCCTCCGGAGCTTGTAGAACTGCCCTTTGAGGCTCCTATCCCAATTGAGATTATAGTCTCTATCTTGTGCCTTCCGTCTGTGGTAGTATTCTAACCTCTTTCTACGCTTCGTCTTTTTATCCGCTCCACGGCTCTTACGCTTCGCTGGAAGCTTCACCGGGTCTTTGGTATGAGGCACATACCTCCACTTGTTCCGAAGCTCTTCTAGAGCTTTCTGCTTGGTTTCAGGAGGTACTGTGTTATCTACCCTGATTAAAGCCAATAGCTCGTCAATAGTCTGCATATACTACTTTCCTCGATTAAATCCCCAACTAATGATTCTTTGACAATTAATTCCCCAAATAGTTCCCAATAATAATGCTTAATCGAATAACAATCCTTTAATACCTATTCTAACATCCATTTTTCCCTATTAATTCTGGCTCCAGCACTAGGAAATTGCTTGTGTTCCGGGTTTTTTAAAAAATTCTTCACAGGTATTCTTGACGCTTCGCGCCCGAAACGGGTCCCATCAATCCGAAGCTGCTACCCCCCACCTGCACTAGATAAAAATATCCTTTAAAATCAATGCTTTAGAGCACAGGCGCACATGCGAATGGTTCTCATTTAGATTTGCACTTGTGTTGGCGCTATGCAAGCCATGTGCCATGCAACTTTGTCAAGTGGTATTTCATTCAGCCTACGTTCAGGCATCAGGGCTCATACTACACACTGAACCCTGACTCATGTAGAGTCGGGCGCGTAGCCCTGCGCGTGTGCTTTAGGCGCTTGGCCGATTATCGATAATCGCGCGACGTGCGCTGGTCCGGGCACTTGCGCGTTGCTTTTGATTCTGGTACGCTCGTTTTTGCAATATGCGTGGTTTAGGGGCATCGCCCCGCGTTCGGAAGGCTAGCGCGAAACGCCTAGCCGCTGTCATCCCCCGCGATGGGGGCGCACTCTTACAACCTAGCTTTTGCCCAACCCGTCTAGCGGATGCGCTAGAGCGGGATTTACTAATTCTCGCCCGGACACGGGCTATACTCGGAGTAACTACAATGGCAAGTCTCAAGAAAATCAGTCTACGCGACGTCAAGGCCGAGCAATCGGCGCTCAAGCTGGTTGAAGCTGGCAAGCTGTTGAACCCGCTGTTTTCGGGGATCAAAGACGGCTTGCTCGATTTGGAACGTCAAGCCGCACGGCACGACGATTCCACAACCACCGTTGGCGGTTCCGTGTGGGACGGGTTCGCGGATGCCATGCAAACGGCCGCGAACAATGACATCAGTCCGGACGATTTTGCAGTCTTGGCAATGGCAAACTTCCCCAAGGACTTCGCGGAGAACCTGAAACACGCCAGCGTCAAGGCTTACATCTCGACCGCTGTAAACGGGTACGATGCGATGCTCTCGACGTATGCCGAACGATACGCAACCGACGTGACGGAACGCTCGGAAGCGTATACCAACAAAGTCGATGGCGCCCGCAAGGTAGCTGGACCGGAACTCACCGCGGCGCACTTCATCACCAATGAAGCATTCGCGGTGGATACCGGTAACGTAGACAAGGATGGAAAGCCGGTAATCGAGCGCATCACGTTGCAAGCGTTGCGCAAGGTTATCAGCGGCGTTAACGCAGAAGTTATGAAGGAAAAGGGAGCACCCGCGCTGCGGTTCCAATCGCTCTTGAAAACGTACACTTCGGCAATCACGGAGTCGGTCAAGGACCGCAAGGAAAACGCGGAGAAGCACATCAATGGATTGCAAGGTCGCGATTTGGATGAGATGTGCAAATGGCTCGAAGCGCGCATTGCGGAAGTTCCCGCGCGTCATCCGGTCCACGAAGGCACGTCGAAGCCGGTTATTAGCAAGACGCTCGAAGCGCCGCAGACGGATGCGGCTCCCGCTCGCGGGGTTCGCAAGGTTGGCTAGTTAGTCCGTTACAAGGGCCATTCAAAAGACCGGATGGCCCGATCTAGCGGATTCGCTAGGCTAGTCGGGAGAAAGTGTTATGCCAGATTTAAGCAACTGGGGACAATACGGAACATTGCGGGATGATGTGCCGTATGGACAGCACATACCATTGCGGTGCAAAAATCATCCTAACTTGCGCTGGTCCACCAAGAATATCGCACCAATCGGCGCACGTTCCATTTTCTACAGTTCAGATTCGCCGGAATGTTCCTGCCCGGCGTGTGATCTGGAAATTGTGCCGGCGGAAGCAACAGCGTAAAGCAAGAGTGGTGCCAATGTCCCGACGGTCGAAAGGCCGCCGGGCGTTGGCGTTTTTGCGTTTTGCGAATCTAAATGCGAATCATTCTCGTTCGCGTTTACGCTAGGCAGGGCGGGTTAACAATTTTTTAACAATAATTATCGATAATCTTGCAGTCGGAAGTAGTCGAATTAATTCAATTGCTTTTTGTAGTGAGAAGTAATTGGATTGTTTCCAACGGGAGAGCGGTTATGTATTACATCGCACAAGTAGTTCCGAATCACGCCATTGCTGGCTCGCCAAAGAAAGGGTTTGGCGTAATAGCAATGGACAATGAACGTGTATTCTTCATCGACCTTAACCGCAGATGGCCGAAGTCGAATGATGAATGCAAAGCAGCGCTTGCGCGGTGCAACGCTGTTTCGGGAGATTTTGTAATCCTCAAGCTTTGAAACCTGAGCCGGCAGGTATCCGGTAATCTCAAAGAAAGGTGAATATCGTGGACAATCAATCGACGGGTTCCAAGGTGATGGGCGAATACAAGAAGTATTCGGAAGGTGACAAGGCCGCTTTGCGCGCTCTTCAGGCCGAAACGCAAGCCAAGCTCGGTATTCCGGAGATCAAGATTTCGGACATGCTCGCAGCCGTTACGCCGGGTATCGAAACTCCGGCCTTCTTGAAGGCCGCTTAGTTGTAAGGTAGCTAGCTCTCGTAAGAATGTTTCTGAGAGCTAGTGATCGTTGCAATTAATCGGAGTGCGACTATGGCTACGGATATCGTTAAATCTGGAAGTTCGATAGAGTCGAATCTTCACCAATGGGCGAAAGCTAGTGCGGATTTGGTGGTAAAGAATCGGTATCGTGAAAACGATATCGTGTTGCAAGATCGTGTCCGCAAGGACTTGATCCAGTCGTTTGTTTCGGGAGCTAGGCACGTATTGCTAGCATTAGAGAACAACATTCGATAATGGGAGACAAGCACCATGAAATCCATTCACGCACCAACCGTGGGATGCAATCCCGTAATGGGCGGAACTTACGGCAATCTCAACGGAATCCTGTATTACAGGCCGAGGCCGTTTGGCCAGCGAGATCGATTCCGTAAAACTGTGCGGGATCGTGCAACGAATAGTTTCTGGGCGCAACGCGAACAGATTCTCCGTGTCATAACCGCTTGCCGAGCGGAGGCGTAATCGACATGGCACTACAAGCAACGTACAACGTGTGGGCGTGGTCGTGCGAGATTCACACCACAAAAGTGTCGGCTGTGCAATCCGCGAGAGCGTGGATGAATGCCTTGCATCTCGTTGAGCCGATCAAAAAGTTCGACGACGAGCGGTTTTATTTCGTGTATCGCAACGTTCCGGGTTATTGGAACGGCAAGGCGGTCAAAGACGGAGTGCTCGTATCGTGATTCTCAAGTTCGAGAAGGAGTCGTTTAAACGGCCAGAAGATGCTTATGCATCATTTTGGATCAAAGGGTTTGTAACGGGATCAATCGTTGGAGCTATCTTTGGCTCTATCGGTTGGTGGCTTGGATCTATTAATTAACTAGAGGATTAAAGAAAATGGCACTGAGCAATATATTCAATGAACCACGCCGCGAGATAATCGAATCCGCGATCGGGATTGCTTTTTCGGTCGTATTGTGCTGGGGCTTGTGGCAAATCATTTATCCGCTCGCCGAGCGGATACAAAAAACTGACACAACAATGCCGTTCGCCGTAGCTGTGCTAATTGCTATTTTAACTCTAATGGTTCTTTTTTCCATTGTTTTAGGTTCGATGGCACTCACTCATGCTATTGGCGATGGTATTTGCAATTTCTTCCAGAGACGAGGAATCTATTTGCGCCCGCGTACTCGCAGAAGAACAAATGGATACACGTACACGGAATAATGAATATACGTGAAGCGAACTAACCATCTATTTCGGATAGATTGGAGTGATGTCGAGCAAGTAGCTCGTATTGCTTACGGTCTATCCGTTTTAGATGGGCAAGTTCGTGTTATAACTAAGCACAAGGATCGGTGGAACTACACCATACGCGAGTTTCCTAAAGATACCGATAGGATATTCGCGTCTGATGTGACTCAGATATTCTGGATCATTTAATATACGGGAGAGGGTATTATGGCCATTGTGAAGGGCGACGATTACCAGATATTCGTTGGAACTGTGGAGTTTCGTGGCCGTCCATATCTTTGTCGCATTGATTTAGTGGGAAATTTTGGGCTTCCTGTTAATTTTCGATCCATCGTCATAGAAGCCAAGCTGGATGTTCCCGACACGAATATAACGTCCAAGCAAGACATGCAATTCACTCGTGAACTCAATGCGCGAGGTAATTATGTGCTCGGCTAAGAAAAAAGAGCCAAAAATAGTGATAAAGCTCGAAAATTGTGGGCGTTTCTTCGATGATTACGTGGTCACGAAGAACGGCAAAGACGTTGTTATCGCAAGCACCGCGAAAGGTATTCCGAAGGAGTTAAAATATCTTTGGGTACAGCAAGTACGTGCTCGCGGTAAAATTTCGCCTGACGAGGCTTCAGTAGTTCTTCACTTTTTGAGTGAGATGCTGTCATCATGAAAGCAATCAAAACTAAAGTAGTTCCGATTGAAGCAATCGAAAACGCTTTTAGCGTTGAAACGCCCACGATTGTCTTGAAGGATGATGAAGCATCCAAAGTGCTTCTCGATGCTTTCGGTGAGATGATTGCAATGTATCGCACGGCTTTATGGACAATTGCACAAAGCAAAGATGGAGCAAATGCTCACTTGGCTAAAAAAGCGATACAAGAGGCGAGTCTTGTCGAGAGAAAAGCAATAAAGCTCTCGATGGGCATCATTAACGCGGAAAATGCAAGAGCGAAGAAAAAGGCTTAATTATTTTTTAGGCTTGGGAGGAAGCGCCGTCATGGCTTTTAGTAAGAGATTACGCCGCGAAGCGGATAGACGTATATCCGAGGGATTTCTTGCGCGTGAAGAGCGTGAAAGATTCGAAAAAGAGACTAATTATGTCTCTCCGAAGAAAGAGCGGGCAAAAGCTATGCTCCGTAAGGGACTATTGTCTCGCGTAGAGCATCTATTGCAAGTCAACAGATCATTCCCAATAGCCGTGCGGCAGCTTCACGCTGCTATCGTGCGGCCGGAAAATCGTGTGCAAAAGACGAATGCCGAGAAATCTCGTGGTGAGCACTATTTATCTCGCATAAATAATCGTGCTGTTACTGTCAAGCACATGAAAAAGAGCAACGAAGCCAAGCACAAGAGCATGGTTGAAACTTCTCGAATGCACTATCGGGAAAAACTCGGATTACCAATTGAAAAGCCGGTGATTGCTAAAAAGCTTCGTCGGAAATTCCGCGCGAAGAGTGCCAAGCCCAAGAACGGCGATTATCGCTAAGTTCACAAACAACGTGAAGAACAACGGAGATTACAGATGAACGAATTTATTCGCGGAAAATGGAAAGAAGGTTTATTCACTTATATTGGGTTTTCTTCCCGCCTTGACACATACACCGGGACAAAAAACAGTACTGTACAAGGAAACGTCGGAGAAGAATTGTATAAGAGAATTGGAGAATGGAAGAAAGTTCCGGGCGTCGAGAAAACTATTCCATTCGCTGTAGGCCAGCGCGTGCTGACGCGAGATGGAAGAAGTGTTCGAATTATTTCCGTCGATCGTTCGTATGATTCTGCGGAATGTTATTCTGCATATTCTATCGTTGCTCTTGTTAAAAACCGCAATAACAAAGGAGAATTAATTTTTTGCTATTTGCCGACAGGCGCGGCCAGCGTGGGCATGGAATGTCCGCAAGACATCATTCCTCTTACGGAAAAGATGCCCGATACCGTTCAATTGGTGCTCGATGAAGGGGGAGAAGGATGATGGCAACTACCAATCTTGTTGTGAATTTCTCCGCCGGTGCAATTGCTGGAGAGTGGCGCGGTAGTGTCGATGACCGCATTGCAAATGCGGTTCTCTCTCTACTTGTGGCGTCTAGTCAGATGCAGAAACAGATCGCCGCCACCTCCACACCCACCGAACCGAAGGACGAACAGCAGGCAGGTTGTATCTGCGGCGGACTCGGTTGCTTGAATTGCGATCCGCCACAGCAGCAGAATAAGCACAATTATGGGAGTAAATTGAAATGATGATACTTACCGAAATGCTTCTCGTATTCATTGCTATTGGAGCTATCATGATAGCCTTGAATGAGGCGAATCTCCGTTCGATTTACAAGAAAAGGAGCAGAAATGTTCGATGACGTATTCGTGGATCGTGTTGAAGTAGCGAACGTGAACGATGCTATGTTCGTTATTCGGCAATTCCTCGAACAGCATCGCCAAGTCACGATTGAAGTTAACGCCGACGAATCGATTGAAATTTGCTCGCCAATGATCGGTCATCGGAATCCGAAGAATCCACAGCCCACGCCGCCTCAAGCGGCTGTTATGAGAAAGGTAGCTTGATTAGGAGGATTAAATGAATGCCGTTGCGTCAGTAATTTGCGTATTGGGGAACATATTCAGTCCACTCGGCTCGTGTCAATTTACTGACGTGAGCGAGTACGATGATCGGCGCTGTCTTGATAGCCATTATAACACGTACTACGTGCGATCGGTCATGAGTGATGGTCGGGAAGTGATGGTTCGAGAACAGTATCTTGTTTGCGATTTGTATAAAAGCGAGGGCAGTACTGAGCTAGTGTGGAACTAGCGGGGAGTTAACCGAAGGTTTTTCTCACTTAAAAGCACACTCGGCGTGATATTTCCGTCTTTTAATAAGCTTGTGAGGATTTAAAGACCATGCTTTACCGTGCGCTACGACCGGCGTATATTAAAGACCGAATCGTGAACTACACGAAAGTCGGTCCATCCAAGTCCAAGTTCCAATCTCTCCTTCATCTTCTACGACGACATCCCAAGTCGTACATAGTGGACGACCACAATCACATGGTTGCTCACTCGTTCAACGGCCTCGTTGAACTAATCGTTTAACCCCAAGTTTCTCGGCCCCGTCGCCGTAATTGGCCTCTCGGGATTTATCACGTCCAAATCAAAAAGGACATAATTATGTTTATTCTATTTTACCCAATTAAAGCCGAAGGCGTAGAATCATGACTATTGAAAATCGCGTTAAAGCCGAATTCTTGCTCGACGGAATTCGCCCCAATCCCAAGCAATTGTGGGAAGCCGTGTGCGCTGCTATATGTGAAGACGGTGATAGGCGTCGTCGCGAAGAAAGGAAACAGCCGTAATGAACAACGACGATATTTGTGAAGTGTGTCCTACGTGCAAAGAATTTCGAAGGAATGACGATCCAAAAGCACGCGGATGTTGGCCGAAATGCTCGAAAAAGCATGATATGGTTCATATCGAGGAGTGCCATTCAGTAGAATGCAAAAATCCAATAGCCATTTTAATGGATGATGAATATTGTGGCCCTGAAATTCTCCTTTGTTCTGATTGCGTAAGGAAGCTATTGCTGTGAACGTCGGTGTATTCGGAATTCAAAAGAAGCGAACGGCCAATAAAGATCGACCCGCTGGCGCTCGTAATCATCATTTGCGCGCAGAGCGAAAGCGACGACAAGTTGAAGCGGAAGCACGGAACAAGAAGTGGGCAGCTATTCCTCCGCACCAGCAATTGAAGAGCCTCGATGATCGAGAAATGGCCGCTGTTAAGCAACGTCGTAAAATTCTGGCGAGGATTGATGACGATGGAAAACACTCTTCAACAAACGGGACTAAGGTCGAACAGCTCAAGGAACGAAGAGCCAATACCTAGAGATTACTGGGTACGAGCAAAAATTCGAGCAGAACGCACTGTTGCTGAAATGGAGAAAAGATTAAAAGATCTTTCTCCTAGTGCCCACTGGTCGAAATGGATGTGCCAAACGGCTATTAGAGCCGCGAGGCGCGAACTCAAACAAGCGAATAAGGAACTGATGTCATGAATAAGGTGCTTGCTTGGCACTTTTCTCCGCTGGATTGTTTACTAGCCAATGGAGATGGACGAAAAATTGTAGCTGGAGAAAGTCTGTCCGTATCTCTCCCATTGACTTTGTGTAAGCGCGGATTACACGGAAGCGTGAATATCTTAGACGCTCTTAATTACGCTCCCGGACCTATGTTGTGGAGAGTGGAAATATCCGGGGAAATTTTGGAAGAGAAAGATAAATTGTGCGGAGAGACTCGAAAGGCTCTTTGGGGATTTGATTGTAGGGATTTGCTGTTTTCTTTTGCGAGAGAGTGCGCATTAGATGTAATAGGAAATTGGAAAGCGCCAGAAATTGTCAGGCAATTTTTGATGACTGGAGATATATCATTGAAGTATGCGGCTGAGTCTGCGGCTGAGTCTGCGGCTCGGTATGCGGCTGAGTCTGCGGCTGAGTCTACGGCTCGGTCTGCGGCTGAGTCTGCGGCTCGGTATGCGGCTCGGTATGCGGCTTGGTCTGCGGCTCGGTATGCGGCTGAGTCTGCGGCTTGGTCTGCGGCTGGGTCTGCGGCTGAGTCTGCGGGTGTGTATGCGGCTGGGTATGCGGCTGGGTCTGCGGCTGGGTATGCGGCTGAGTCTGCGGCTTGGTCTGCGGCTCGGTCTGCGGCTTGGTCTGCGGCTGAGTCTGCGGCTC
>Ga0105238_10000929_pt1 | contig 30008 bp, 24 predicted proteins | sample KBSC34metaG_FD_81526 | JGI IMG/M metagenome (GOLD analysis project Ga0105238, IMG submission 81526) | Corn rhizosphere microbial communities from Kellogg Biological Station, Michigan, USA - KBS C3-4 metaG | ecosystem: Host-associated > Plants > Roots > Rhizosphere > Soil | place: Michigan, USA...
CGACGAGGTTCCCTCCATCGCCAGCTGGATCGGACGTTCTCCGGCAGCCTGCTCCCACACCGGCAATTGCACATCGAACAGGATGCGCGACGAACCGATCAGCACGGTCTTGCCGCCTTCGCCGGCGTCGATGCGGCGGCGTTGCTGCGCCCACTCGCCGTTGCTGTTGCGGTAATAACCCGTCGGCACGCCCCAGGCGCGCCAGTACCCTTCCCAACCGCCGATCAGCAGCGCGAACAACAGCAGTGCACCCAGGCTGATGCGGCCCCACGGTTGCTGCGGCACTTCTCGCACCGGCACGGGCTGGGCGACACCCGGGCGGTCGGCGGCCGTGACGCGTGCGTAATCGCCGCGGCCCAGATAACGAGCCTGATCTTCCACCGTCACTTCGGAACGCAGCATGTCCATGATCAGAACTGGAAGTAGATGAAGGCGGCGCCGGAGCCCTGGGCGATCACGATCGCGAACGCGAGCAGCCCCCAGACGGCGCACACGGCGACCGGATGCACGCGCGCGACGACGGACTCCAGCGTGCGCGCACGCATGAACCAGTGCGTAAGCACGAGCCCGCCGACAATCGCGGCGACCGCGATCAGCGAAAACGAGCTCAGGATCGGCATCGCCGCGGTATTCGTGCCGGCCATGCCGCGCAGCACGGTCCAGGCCTTGTCGAACGTCTTCGCACGGAAGAACACCCAAGTGATATTGACCAGTGCATACGTCAACAGGCCGAACACGACAAACATCAGCGGGCCCGGTTTGTAGTTGGCGAAACGGGAACGCAGAAAACGCTCCGCGGCGAGATACACACCGTGCAAGCCGCCCCAGACGACGAACGTCCAGCTCGCGCCATGCCAGAGTCCGCCGAGCAGCATCGTGCCCATCAAAGCGGTGTAAGTGCGCGCCGGGCCGCGCCGGTTGCCACCGAGCGGGATGTACAGGTAATCGCGCAGCCACGCCGACAGCGTGATGTGCCAGCGCCGCCAGAAGTCGGAGAAGCCGACCGCGGCATATGGAAAACGGAAGTTGTCCGGCATGGCGAAACCCAGGCACAGCGCCGCGCCGATTGCCGTCGTCGAGTAGCCGGCGAAGTCGCAGAAAATCTGGCCGCTGAACGCCAGCGTCGCCGCCCACGCGTCGAGCGCGCCGGGAACCTTGTCGCTGTCGTAGACGCCTTCGGCAATGCTGGCAAGAAAGCTGTCGGCCAACACGATCTTGTTGAACAGGCCCAGTGTCATCAGCGCGAGGCCGAAGCGCAGTTGATCGGCGCTCGCCTTGCGCGGCTGCTCGAATTGCGGCACCAGTTCGGTCGGCCGCATGATCGGCCCGGCGACGAGATGCGGGAAAAACGTGACGAACAGGGCGTAGTCGAGCAGATTGCGCGCAGGTTCGGCGCGACGCAGGTAGACATCGAGCGTGTACGCCATCGTCGCAAAAGTATAAAAAGAAATACCGACCGGCAACACGATATCGCCATGCGCCGGCTGATAGGCGATGCCGAGCGCGTGCATCAGCGCGCTGAAATTGTCGAGCAGGAACGCGCCGTATTTGAAGTAGCCGAGCATGCCGAGGTTGGCCACGACCGACAGCAGCATCCATGCGTGCCGGGCGCTCTCGCGTTTCGCCTTGACCAGGCCTTGCGCGGCATACCAGTCGACGACGGTCGAGATCCACAGCAAGATCACGAACGGCGGATTCCACGCCGAATAGAACAGGTAACTCGCGAGCAGCAGGTTGATCTTCTTCGTTGTCCAGCCCAGCGGCAGGTTATGCAAGATCAGTACGCAGGCGAAGAACACGACGAACGTGAGCGAATTGAATACCAAGGCGTTCCCCCGCCGCATGGAGTGCCGCAACGCCCCTCGGGTTGCGGCCTGGGTTGATCATGGACCTTGTTTCGGTCGACCGCAACGCCGCCGCGCACAACTCATCGGCCCGAGGCGCTTGGAAAGCGCGATCGGACATTCAGGAATGCGCATCGCGCCGATGCGGAAAAGCTGCGCTCCGATACGCCGATCGCGCTAGCTGCGCGCCGAGCTGTCCGGATTGAAAATCAGCGGCGGCTGCGTATGCGCGCGCCAGTAATTGCGCGGTGCCAGGCCACTGCTCAGCAGGCGCCAGGCGATCATGCGCGTGATCTGGGTGACGTCGCGCAGCGGCTTGAAGTGGCTGGCGCGGCGATCGTCGGCGTAGCTTGCGGCGATCGGCACCGACAAGGTCGGAATGCCGCGCCGCGCCGCTTCGATCAGGATCGCGCTTTCGAACACGAAACCTTGTTCGGACATGTCGATCGCCAACTGGGCGACCGTGCGCGGGTAATAGCGCTGACCGCTTTGGCTGTCGACAATGCGCTGGCCACAGGCCCACGACACCCAGAAATCGGCTTGGGCATTGCCGAAACGATTCTTGCCGGGCTGTACGTCGCGTTCGAGCAGGCGAGCGCCGATGACGATGTGCTCCGGATATTGCGCCGCGGCGGCAAGCAACCGCGGCAAGTCCGCGGCGGCATGCTGGCCGTCGCCGTCCATCGTCAACACACCGCTGGCGCCGCATTCGAGTGCGCGGCGGAAACCATCCTGCAGCGCGCGCGCTTTGCCGAGCGGCTGCTCGTGGCGAATGCGCTCGACGGGCAAATCGGCGATCGCCGCGCTGGTGTCATCGCTGCTGCCGTCATCGACAACGATGACATTGCCACAATGCGCCAAAGCATCGCTCACGACCGCGCGGATCGCACGCTCTTCGTTGAGCGCCGGAATCACGACGAAGGCCTTGCTCGTTTGCGCATTCATTTCGATCAAAACGAAATCTCCACTTCCAATGTCAGCTGCGGTCCGGCGGCGAGTTGCAGAATCGTACGCTCGCGCCGCAGCAGCGCGACCAGCAACGGCAAACTGCGTGCGGCCGGGTTGTCTTTATGGTTAGCGTGCAGCAGCGCCGGCTCCGGCGCAAGCATCGGCTCGCCCGCGCGCGTGCGCACACGCAGGCGCGCAGACGCGTACGCCAGCGGCGTCACGACCAGGGCAACCGCGAAACGGCTGCGGCAGGCGATCACGTCCTGCAGGGCGCCGCTCGCAGCGATGTCGTATGCGACCAACAACACCGGCTCGGATTCGTCGTGCGCGAGCAGTGCGGTTTCGAGCAATGCCGCGCCGAACGTTGCCGCGCCCGCGCTGATCGCGCTCGACGAACGCCTGCAGCCCGCCGCGATCGTCCAGTATCCGGCTGGCGCGTTGTGTACGGAATTGTGGAAGCGCGTCGGCGAGACCTCTTCCGGCGAGCGGGCGAGCGTCGCGCACAGATAATCGCTGATGGCGAGGTCACCGTACGCGGAAGCGAACACCTGCGCCAGGTCGCGCGGCTCGCATTCGGCCATCGCGCACGCCTGCTGCGCAACTTCGACGGCTAGCAACACGGCTTCGGGCGCGCGCCGGCGCTCGGTGGATGGCAGCACGGTCGGCGTCGGAAGCGTTGCGACATTTGCCGCAATTTCCACTTTTCCCACCAATGCAGCGCGCGCAGATTTCCAGTCCGCGAATTGCGGCGACCACACGCCGATGCCTGCGATGCCGAGTTCGAGCGCGCCGTTCATGCGGCGGCGCCCGCGGCGAACGCGAGACAACAATTGTTGCCGCCGAAGCCGAACGAGTTCGACAGCGCGACGCGTATACCGCGTTCGCGGTTCTCGATCTGGATCTGCGGCCCGCAAGCGGCATCGAGCGTGTGCGTGTTGAGCGTTCCGGGAGCCAGGCCGCGCTCGATCGCGAGCAGCGCGATGGCCGCTTCGAGAATGCCGGCGGCACCGAGTGCGTGTCCGGTCCAGCCCTTGCTGGAACTGGCCAGCGTCGTCGCCGGAAACGTGCGCGCGATCAGCGCAGCTTCGACCTCGTCGTTCTGGCGGCTCGCGGTGCCGTGCAGATTGACGTAATCCACTTCGTGCGGCGCAATCCCCGCTCGGTCCAACGCGTGGTCGAGTGCGATCTGCGCGCCCAAGCCTTGCGGATGCGGCGCCGACATGTGGTGCGCATCGGCCGATTCGCCATAACCGATCAGGCGCGGCGCGCGCGGGTCCACGCCGACCCGTTCGAGCAGCGCGAAACCGGCCGCTTCGCCGAGCGACAAACCGCTACGCGCGACATCGAATGGCCGGCACGGCTCGCGCGAAACGAGTTCCAGTGCGTTGAATCCGTACAGCACGCTGCCGCACAGAGTATCGACCCCGCCGACGATCGCAGCGTCCGCCAGACCGGCACGCAGCAGGCGTTCGGCGCTGGCGAACACTTTCGCGCTCGACGAACACGCGGTGGCGATCGTCAGGCACGGTCCGCTAAGTCCGAGTGCGTGTTGCACGAACGCGCCGAGCGAATGCGGTTCGTGCACGCGCGAGGCGCGCTGCACTTCCGTCAAGTGTCCTTCGCGGTCGAGTTCGCGATAGGCGGTTTCCGTTTCGCCGATGCTCGAGGTCGACGTGCCGAGAATCAGCGCGACGCGTGGATTGCCGTAACGCTCGATCGCCGCTCGCGCACGTTCGACGAATCCATCCTGACCCAGACCGAGCCACGCAAGGCGATGGTTGCGCGATTCCCAGTGCCGCCATTGCAACGGCAGCGCAGCGTCTTCAAGCCCGGCAACGCGGCCGATCCAGCATGGCAGCTCGTTGAAATCGTTCGCGCGCAGCCCGCTCGCGCGCGTGGCGAGCGCGCGCGCAAGCGCGTCGCGACCGCGTGCCGCAGCGCACGTGACGGTGAATGCGGTGACAGCGAGCGGCGGGATGCGGGACGGCAAGGCGGCGCCAGCGGTTTCGAACGGGCGCGCAGTTTACTTTCGTGGCGCGCATTGCCGCAATGTTAGGATGAGTGCGCTTCTCCGGGAGACGCCGTGTCCGCCGTTGCTGCCGTCGAAAATTATCTGCGCGACTTGCAGGATCGCCTCTGCACCGCACTGGAATACTGCGATGGCAGCGCGCGTTTTGCCGAGGACGCATGGACGCGCGCCGATGCCGATGCAAAACTCGGCGGCGGCGGACGCACGCGCGTGCTCAAGAATGGCGCGGTATTCGAACAAGGCGGCGTGAATTTTTCTTCCGTGGAAGGCGATCGCCTGCCGCCAGCGGCGACCGCGCAACGCCCGGAACTGGCCGGTGCTGCGTGGACGGCGCTCGGCGTCTCGCTGGTGCTGCATCCACGCAATCCGTACGTACCGACCACGCACTTGAATGTGCGCTATTTCGAAGCGCGCAAACCGGATGCGCAACCGGTGTGGTGGTTCGGCGGCGGTTTCGATCTGACGCCGTACTATCCGTTCGATGAGGACGTCGTGCACTGGCACACCGTGGCGCGCGATCTGTGCGCGCCGTTCGGCGCCGATGTTTACGCCAAGTACAAGCGCTGGTGTGATGAATACTTCTATCTGAAACACCGCGCTGAAACGCGCGGCGTCGGCGGCTTGTTTTTTGACGATCTGAACACCTGGGAGTTCGAGCGCTGTTTCGCGTTTCAACGCGCTGTCGGCGACGGCTTTCTCGATGCCTATCTGCCGATCGTGGAGAAAAGAAAAAAAATACCGTCTGGCGAACGCGAGCGAGAATTCCAGCTTTATCGGCGCGGCCGTTACGTCGAATTCAATCTGGTCTACGACCGCGGCACGTTGTTCGGCCTGCAATCGGGCGGACGCACCGAGTCGATCCTCATGAGCCTGCCGCCGCGCGTGCGTTTCGAGTATGGCTATGCGCCGCCCGCCGACTCACCGGAAGCGCGGCTGACCGAATACCTCAAGCCGCGAGACTGGGTGCCATTCCGTTCGCCCTAAGCGTAGCACCGAAGGCGCAGAGTCGAAGGGCTGGCATTTCGACTCCGCTCGCTGCGCGATCGACGCTCAATGCGAACGGAAGAACCTACTAGGCGATCCGCAGCGGCAACTGTCGCAATCGTTGTCCGCTCGCCGCGAACACCGCATTGGCCACCGCCGGTGCGATCGGCGGCACGCCCGGTTCGCCGACGCCGCCCATCTTGTCGGTGGTGGGCACGATGTGCACCTCCACGTTCGGCATCTCGTTCAGGCGCAGCACCGGATAATCGTTGAAATTGTTCTGCTGCACCTTGCCGTCCTTGAACGTAATTTCCGAGTGCAGCGCGGCGCTCAGACCGTAGACGATGCCGGACTGCATCTGCGCTTCCACGGTCAATGGATTGACCACGGGCCCGCAATCGATCGCGCAGACCACGCGATGCACTTTGATCGCCTTGCTCTTGGCGTCGACCGAAACTTCGGCAATCTGCGCGACGTAGCTGCCGAACGAGGCGTGCACGGCGAGCCCGGCGGCGTGGCCTTTCGGCAACGGCTTGCCCCAGCCGAATTTCGCGGCGGCAAGATCGAGCGCGCGGCGCTCGCGCGAGTCGGCCGGCAACAGCGCGCGTCGGTACTCGAGCGGATCCTTCTTCGCCGCGTGCGCAAGTTCATCGACGAAACTCTCGACGACGAATCCCGTGTGCGAATGCCCGACCGAACGCCACCACAACACCGGAATCGGACTCTGCGGCGAATGCAGGTCGACGCGATGCGCGGCGATGCCGCCAAGGTACGGGGCATCCGCGGCGCCCTCGACCGAGGTTGCGTCGACGCCGTCCTTGAGCATCATCGGCGCGAACGGCGTGCCCTCGATGATCGACTGGCCCACGATCGTGTGCGCCCAGCAAGACGGTTTGCCGTCCTTGCCGAGACTCGCGCGCAAACGTGAAACCCACATTGGCCGGTAATAACCACCGTGGATGTCGTCCTCGCGCGTCCACACCACCTTGACCGTTTTGCCGGATGCTTTCGCCACCTGCACGGCTTCGGCGACGAAATCGCTGGTCGGTGTCGCGCGTCGGCCAAAACCGCCGCCGAGGAACGTGGTATGGATGCGCACCTGTTGCGGTTTCAGGCCGAGGATCGCCGCGGCAGTCTTTTGATCCATCGTCTGGAATTGCGTGCCGGTGTAGATATCGCAGCCGTCCTTGCCGATTTCGACCGTGCAGTTGAGCGGCTCCATCGGCGCGTGCGCGAGGAATGGCACTTCGTATTCGGCTTCGATGACTTTCGCGCCTTTGAGCGCGGCGTCGACATCGCCGGCCGTCTTCGCGACCGCGCCGGCGGTCTGCGCGAGCTTGCGATAATCGGTACGCAGCGTCTCGGTCGAAAGTGCTGCACCCGGCCCGGGATTCCAGTCGAGCACGAGCGCCTCGCGGCCTTGTTTGGCCGCCCAGAAATGTTTGGCCAAAACGGCGACGCCGCTCGGCACCTGTACGACGTCGACCACGCCCGGCACGGCTTTGGCTTTCGCCGCATCGAAAGATTTCAGGGTCGCGCCGAACACCGGCGCTCGTGCGACCACGGCAACCAGCATGTCCGGACGCTTCACGTCGATGCCGAACTCGGCCTTGCCGGAAACTTTCGCCGCGCTGTCGAGCCGACGCGTCGGCTTGCCGATGAGGCGGAAGTCCTTCGCGTCCTTGAGCTTGACGTCGCCTGGCGTCGGCAGCCTGGCGGCCGCATCGGCGAGTTCGCCATAGCTGATCTTCTGCTCGCCGCAAACGACGAAGCCGTTTTCGCTTCGGCAGTCCGTGGCGGGCTTGTTCCACTTCGCCGCCGCCGCCTGGATCAACAGCACACGCGCCATCGCACCCGCCTGACGCAGCTGGTCGAACGACTCCCACGTACTCGTCGATCCGCCGGTCATCTGCATGCCGAATGCCGTGTGCGCATAGGCAGGCGCTGCGGGCGCATGTTCGGCGCGCACGCGGGACCAGTCGCAGTCCAGTTCCTCGGCCAGTACCATCGGCAGCGAGGTCCAAACGCCCTGCCCCATTTCCGAATGCTTGAGCAGGATCGTCACGCTGTTGTCCGGCGCAATCTGCACGAACGCGTTCGGCGGAATCACCGCAAACTTCGTTTCCTGCGCGAACGCGCGGCGCACGCCGGCAGGCAGGCAGAACGCGACGACGAGGCCGCCGGAAACGAGCATCGTGGATTTCAGAAACCCGCGCCGCGATGTGGAATTCGCCTTCTCGTGGAAATGTTCACGCAACATGGCCGGCCTCCGCGTCGTTATCCGCAACGAGCAGCTCGGCGGCGCGATGCACCGCGGCGCGGATGCGCTGATAGGTGCCGCAGCGGCACAGGTTGCCATTCATCGCGGCATCGATATCCGCGTCGGTCGGCATGGGTTTCTGTGCGAGCAGCGCCGCCGCGGCCATGACCTGGCCGGACTGGCAATAACCGCACTGGACCACATCGGTTTCGACCCACGCGCGTTGCACGGCGTGGCTGGCGTCGGCGGAAAGCCCTTCGATCGTGGTGATCTTCTTGCCGGCGAGCGCGGAGGCGGGGGTCATGCACGAACGCATCGCCGCGCCGTCGACGTGCACGGTGCAGGCGCCACATTGCATCATGCCGCAACCGAATTTGGTGCCGGTGAGGCCGACCACGTCGCGCAGCACCCACAGCAGCGGCATGTCGGCGGGGACGTCGACGTCGTATTGCCGACCGTTCACATCGAGTTTCATGGCGGCCTCCGGATGTGAGGAAGGCGCCTAGCCTACTCCTTGCGAATGTTGGCTGTCATTACGACTACGCTGGCCACACCGCGCGCAATGGGTCCCACTCGACCTCATGCCGTTCGGCAGCGCGGATGCCGAAGCCGGTGACGGCAAGCGGGCTTTCCTCGACAGGATCCAGACCGAACGCCTGCTCGATGTCGACCTCGTTGATCGCCGCGGTGATGAATGCGGCGAGGCCCAGTTCGGTCGCCGCCAGGTATTGCGTCTGCGACAGATGGCCGACGTCGAGGATCAGCGCGCGATAGGCCTTGGCATGGTTGCGGTATTTCCAGAAGTTGCGGCGGAAGCGGCTGACCGCGATCGCCAGCACCTGTGCATCGACGAAATAATTTTGCGCGGCGACGAACTTGCGAGCGAGCGCGGCGGCTTCGTCGCTGGACAATATCCTGATCGGTTCCAGCGCGTGATCGACCGGGTGATAGTGATACAAACCCGGCGCGATCTCGTCGACGCGCTGCACGAGCAGATAGCACTCGGTCGCGTGCAAGCCGCCGGCCGACGGCACACTTTTCTTGAGCAACGGCACGTCGGGTGCGAAGTCCTGCGCAGCGCGTGCGCCCCAGGCGCGATAGAGCACGGCGGAAAATTGCTCGCGCGTGAGCGTGCGCGCCGCATCGAAATTGCGGCAGGTGACGCGCGACCCAAGCAGCGCATCGAGCGGCGAGTCCGGCGCGCGCGCCAGGGCGATGCGTTCGTGGGCAGGCGCGCGCTCGCACACGAGCGCGGGCGGCGCACCGAGCTTGGCGAGCAGATCGCCATCGCCGCTTTCGGCCAGTTCTTTCTGGATTGCCTCGGTATCGATGCCGCGCCAGCGCGAAGCGTAATGCAGCACCGCCGATGCGCTGCGCCAGTGCGTCCCGCGTAGCTGCTCGTCGCGCGCCGCAGCGGCGCTGCCTTGCTGGACGATCAGTTCCTTCGCGAGCAGACCGTCGAGCGCTGCACGCGGATGCGCTCGCGCGAGCTCGTCGAAATCCATCCATTGCGTCGGCGACAATACACCGAGCAAAGCCGTTTCGTCGGCGCTCAATTCGATTTCCGCATCGCGCGGCGGTGCCAACGCGAACCACTGCAATGTCGAACGCAAGCCGTTGCCGCCGGAGGCGATGAGTGAAAGATCAAAATCCAGGCGCTCGCGCGGTTCGAGCATCAGGATGGTGCGACGACGGACGTGCATACAGGCGCCTGAGCGAAAGTGCCGCAGGCTAACGGGCTGCACTGCTGTTCGCAACGACTTGCTGATAAGCGGCGCCGGCAATCGCGCCCATGCCTGTGCCCAATCGAGAGAAAAGATGAATGAATCGGCGGTATTCGCGTTGGCGCAACTGGTAGTGAGCGCTCGTATGCGTCCGCCGACTGTCCGATTGAGGACAGACTGAACTGGTTTGGCAAAACGAGGCCGTCCGCGCTTGGTCTCGTTTTGCTTGCTCATTGCCAAAACGGAATTTCTGCTAGGCTTTATCTCTGCGGCACATACGGGGGCCGCCAACCAGGGGATCCAAATGGCTGATACTTCTTTGACCAAAGAACAGGGTTTGCTGCTGCTGGGCAAACTCGCGCAGGACGATGCTTTCCGCAACAGCTTCGAGCATAAGCCCGCCGAAGCGCTGTTTCGGCTGGGTATTCCTGCGGAACTCATTTGTTGCTTGCCGGCAAAATGCTTGTGCTCCATCAAGCTGGATTCGAAGGAAGCGATGGAACACGCAAGAAAACAATTGGCTAACGACGCCGATACCAGTGCGCTTCAGTTCATCATTCCGCAGCCGGGCTTCGCTTCCAGGAAGCCTTGAGCAGATCTATCGGCGAAGGACGTAGTCAGCGCGATTTGCGGGGAGATTCGCTTTCCCCGGTAAGCCGACGCTGACTTATGTCTGCAAGCGCGATATTCAGCGGCGCCAATCCCGAGGCCTCAGCATAGGCGCGGCCGCGATGCGCCGAGAGCCATTCTGATTCCTTGCGGGCAGATACCGTATCGCCGGCAGCAGCGGCCGCATCTGCCAGTACCGCGTGAACAAGGAAAAGCTCATTGCCATCGACCACCGGGCTAAGGCGCAGACGCGCCTCATCCGACTTGCTTGTTGCGAGCAAAATTTGCGCTTGGGCAATCGCCAGCATGTTCGTCAGCAGCGGGTAGTCTCCGCTCGCGGGTTCTGCCCCAACATTACTCACCAGCTTGTTGGCTAACTCCAGCTGATCGCTGCGCGCTGCCAAATAGGCGGCCAAGAGCGCTTGGAACTGCAAGTCGGCGCGATAGGCGGTCTGTTTGGTGAGTGCCGATCGCAACCCGTTCGCGTAGTCGGCCAGAGCTGCCGAACGTACCTCGCTCGGCTGCAGTAGCACATGCAAGGCGAGCTCGAGGCCGGCGAATTGCGCAAGCATATGTGGGTCGTTCTGGGCGGCGGACGCCCTCGCCTCGGCGAGCAGCTTCCACGCTTGTTCCATATCGCCGCGATCCACGGCAACAGCCGTCATTGTTTCGTATCTTTGCAGATCGGCCGCGGAGCTCTCCGCTGGGCGTGTCTGCGCCAATACTTCGTCGGCTTTGTCTAATTCGTGCTTTGCGGCGTATGCCAGTGAAATCGCATAATGCTTCACGCCTGTCTTGCTGTCGATGTTGCTGAACTTCTTGATTGCCCGATCATATTGCTCGTTCGAGAGATACAGCGCGCCGAGCAAAAAGTCGTTCGGTATCGGATGCGGATTTTGCGGAGCCGCCGCGCGCTCTGCCGCCGCAATAACGTCCGCATCGAAACGATTCGCCAGGTTGAAACTGAAGTAGGCGTACAGACTATCGCCGGTGAAATAATCCGGATACACCTTTGCAAGCAGCTTGAGCTTCTCCAGTGCATCGCGAGGCGTGCCGGTCAGTGTCAGATGCCACGCTTCAATGTATAGCGCCTCGCGCGGAGTCAGCCGATCGCGATCCTTGGCGGCGATTTCCAGTTCGCGAATCGCCTCGTCTTTATTGCCCAGCATGACCAGGGAGCGCGCCAGGTTTGCGCGCGCGAATGCGAAACCGGGGTCGACCGCCAAGGCCTGCTTGAACAAAGCGGCCGATTCCTGGAAACGTTCTGCGCCGTATGCTTGTTGTGCGACCGAATAGGCACGTAATGCGTCCAGATTCTTCGTCGCCGCTCTGTCTAGCGGCACCGATTCTTTCGACACCACGGCGAGCGCCTCGCCTAGGCGCAATCGAAGTTTCTGGCCCACCTGATCAAGCGACGGCAGCACCGAGTTGGCGCCGGTGCCGTCGGCGGATTCGGTGTAGACGGTCGCCTGCGTGTGCGGGTCGACGACTTCGACGGTGAAGCGCACGCGGCCGCCGATTTCGGCAAGCGTCGGCAGCACGAGCGCGCGTGCGCCGTCGCGGATTGCCACCTCGCTACCGATGGCGCGGTCCACGCGCGTGTTCGCGTCGCGTTGCATCAGTGCGAGCGTGTCGCGCGTTTTCAGATCCGACAACACGTTGACGTAACGCGACTGTTCCAGGCCGATGCGGAATGCGCTCTGCACCGAATCGTTCAACGTGGCTTCGCCGGTGAGATTGTTCAGATCGCCGACGACGACCCAGTCGCGATTGGCGAACGCGATCGCCGGCGGACTGCGCACGAAAATGTAGGCGGGCACGGCGATCGCAGCAATGAGCACCGCCACTTCCAGCGCGAGCACGCCCGGGCGTCGCCACCATGGCACCTCGCGGTGCGCCTTGCCGGTGTAATGCGGACGATGCAGCGGCGCGATACCCTTCTCGCCGACTTCGTACACGGTCATCGGCTCGGCCAGGCCCTTGAACAGATAACGGCCGTGCTCGCGCCATTCCGGCGGCGGCCGTTCTGCCCCGAGTTCACTCTGCGCGCGCAGGGCAAAGGTATACACGACGGCGGACAACAGAATCTGCCCCGGCAAGGCCAGGCTCATCAGGCGCGCGGCGACCGGTTTGACCAAACCTTCGACTTCGATCGCCTTGGCGCCGCGCGACACGTCTTCCATGCTGTTTTCCCACAGCACGACGTCGCCGACGTGGATGCCGATGCGCGCCTGCAGCGGCACGTGTTCGCGTTCCTGCTCCGCTCGCAGCAGGCGCTGGTAGGCGAGTGCGAACGCGACCGCCTGGATCGGCCGTTCGAACATGACGAGGAAGCCGTCGGTCTTGTCGATTTCGCGGCCGCCGTGCGCATACAGCAGATCGCGCGTGAGGCGATCGAGCTTGTGCGCCAATTCGGCGGCGGCGCGGTCGCCGAGGGTCTCGGTCAGCGCCGTGCTGTCGACCAGATCGCACACCGCAAGCGTGCGCAACAGCGGCGTCGGCAAGCCCTGCGCGAGTGTTCCTTGTTGTTGTTGAACCGCGTTCATGATCCCCGTGCGCCGCGCGTTACGCGGTTTGCACGTTCCAGGAATTGCCGCCCGCGGCCTTGGCGCGGTAGAGCGCGGCGTCCGCGGCGCTGTACCACTCGGCCCAGTCGGTGTTTTCATCGCACAGGATCGCACCGATACTCACCGCGGCGGAAAGTTGTTCCAGCGGCGCCGGAAAACGCAGCGCGCGAACGCCCGAGACGATGCGTGCGGCAAGCGCTTCCAGTTCGCCCGGTTCACTGAGCTGCACGAGCAGCGCGAACTCGTCGCCGCCGATACGGCAGGCAATGTCGCACGGCGCCGCCACCGCGTTCACTTCGGAGGCGATCGCGCACAGCACGCGGTCGCCGGGCATGTGGCCGAAGTCGTCGTTGATTTTCTTGAAGTGGTCCAGGTCGATCAGCAGCAGGCCCAGGTGCGTGCCGGCGACGCGATGATCGACGAGATGCTGCAGATGCTCGTACAAGCCGCGCCGATTGATCAGGCCGGTGAGCTCGTCGGTGCGCACGAGCCGGTTGGCGGTGGACAATTCGTTCTGCGAATGACGCAGGTTGTCGAGCGTGACCATCAGGTCTTCGTTGCGGCGCTTGAGGAACGCGATCAGCTGCTGTTCGCTGGCGACGAGATAGGCGAACGAGCGGCGCATGAATTGCGCGAGCAGCCCCGGCTCGTTTTCGATCAGGTAATCGAACGCCGGATATTCGACGACGCGCAGGCTGCACGCGGTGTGCGCAATCGCACCGGCGACGCGCAGGTGGTTGCCGATGAACAGCGCGAGTTCGCCGAAGTATTCGCGCGGGCCGAGGACTTTCGACGGCAGGCCATCGCCGAAATCCAACCGCACCTCGCCGGTTTCGATGATGTACATGTTGTGGCCGAGCTCGCCCTTGCGGAACAGCACTTCGCCGGCCGGCACGCGCCGGCTCGGGCCGGCGCCGCGCAGCATGACAAATTCGGCGTCGGACAACTGCCGCGGCAGATGCGGCGCGGCGGCTTTCGGCGGCAACGACGCCGCGGCGGCCTCGCTGGCGAGCGCGGTGGGAGATACGGTGGACACGCCTTCGAGCCCCTCTTCCCTACAACGGGCTCAGTGTAGCTTAAGAGCCCGGCGGCGGCACCCGCACGGGAGCGCGGCTCATCGCGCCCCCGTGGCCGCTAGTCAGGAAAGCCGCGCGGCGTTCGCGCCGGATCGTTTCAGGCCGCTTCCTTCTTCTTCGCGCCGTGGAATTGCTCCTCCTCGGTCGAACCCTTGAGGGCGACAGTCGAGGCGCCGCTGCCCTGGATCGTCTGCGTGACCGTGTCGAAATAGCCGGTGCCGACTTCGCGCTGGTGCTTGACCGCGGTGAAGCCCTTGTCGGCGGCGGCGAATTCGGCTTCCTGCAGTTCGACGAACGCGCTCATCTGGCGGCGCGCGTAGCCGTGCGCGAGATGGAACATCGAATAATTGAGCGCATGAAAGCCGGCCAACGTGATGAACTGGAATTTGTAACCGTAACCGGCAATTTCCCTCTGGAAGCGGGCGATCGTCGCGTCATCCAGATTCTTCTTCCAGTTGAACGACGGCGAGCAGTTGTAGGCGAGCAACTTGCCCGGATACTTCTTGTGAATCGCTTCGGCGAATTTGCGCGCGAAGGCCAGGTCCGGCTTGCCCGTTTCGCACCAGACGAGGTCCGCATACGGCGCATAGGCGAGGCCGCGGCTGATCGCCTGGTCCAGTCCGTTGCGCGTCTTGTAGAAGCCTTCGGCGGTGCGCTCGCCGGTGCAGAACGGCTGGTCGTTCGCGTCGATGTCGGAAGTGAGCAGGTCCGCGGCTTCGGCGTCGGTGCGCGCAACGAGCAACGTCGGTACGCCGCAGACGTCGGCGGCCAGGCGTGCGGCGACGAGCTTGTCGACCGCTTCGCGCGTGGGCACGAGCACCTTGCCGCCCATGTGCCCGCACTTCTTCACGCTGGCAAGCTGATCCTCGAAGTGCACGCCGGCGGCGCCCGCTTCGATCATCGCCTTCATGAGTTCGAACGCGTTGAGCACGCCGCCGAAACCGGCTTCGGCATCGGCCACGATCGGCTGCAGGAAATCGATGCTGTCGTCGCCTTCGGCATGATTGAGTTGATCGGCGCGCAGCAACGTGTTGTTGATGCGCTTGACCACTTGCGGCACCGAGTTGGCCGGATACAGCGACTGATCCGGATACATCTCTCCAGCGAGGTTGGCGTCGGCGGCGACCTGCCAGCCGGAGAGGTAAATCGCCTTCAACCCGGCCTTGACCTGCTGCATGGCCTGGTTGCCGGTCAGCGCGCCGAGCGCGTTGACGAAATCCTCGGTCTGCAGGTAACGCCACAATTTCTCCGCGCCGAGGCGCGCGAGTGAGTGTTCGATCGGCACCGTGCCGCGCAAGCGCACGACGTCCTCGGCCTTGTACGGCCGGGTCACGCCATTCCAGCGCGGGTTGTTCTGCCAGTCGATCTTGATCTGTTCTGCGGTCGGGAGAGCGGCTTTCATCTTCGTTACCTCGATTGAATACGGGTCGAAACTCGCTACGCACCTAGCCAATAATCTTGTGCGTAGCAGCAGACTATGCGCTAGCGTACGTATTTGACAAACTGAATGTTTTAATCTATATATTTAAATTAGTTAAATTGACTGTATCTGTCTGTTTTACAATAGGAATACGTTCGATTTCCGCATGAATCCGTCGAGAATGAGTACTGGTTCCGGGTCGAAAGTACCCTCGAGATCCAAGCCGCGGCGCAAGCGCGAAAGCGCCGTTGCTGCGACGCGTTTCTACTACAAAGGCAACCGCACCAAGCAATTGCGCGCGTTCTGCTATGCCGTGAAGTTCGGCACCGTGGCACGCGCGGCGGAAGCGTTGTTCCTGTCGGCCTCGTCGGTGAGCTTGCAGCTTTCGGCGCTGGAAAAAGAACTCGGCGCCCGCCTGCTCGAGCGCACGCGCCCGCGCCTGGCGCTCACGCGCGAAGGGCAGATGTTGTATGACCTTGCAAGACCGCTGATCGAAGGCGTGGAATCGCTCGATCAGCAGTTCCGCACGCAGCGCCAAGGGCTCGACGCCGGCGAAGTCACGATCGCCGCCGGCGCGTCGACGATTCAATATCTGCTGCCGACGCTCGTGCGCGATTTCCGCGAGCGCTTTCCCGATGTACGTCTGCAGCTGGCGAACGTCACCGGCAAGGACGGTCTTGCGCTGCTGCGCTCGGATCAGGTCGACTTCGCGTTCGGCTCGATGCTCGACGTGCCGCACGATCTTTCCTATGAACCGGTGCAATGGTTCGATCCGATGTTGATCCTGCCGCTCGAACATCCGCTCGCCGGAAAAAAGGAAATCGTGCTCGAGGATCTGTCACCGTTCGGCTTGATCCTGCCGCCACAGCGACTCACCACCTATCGGCTCGTCGACCTCGTTTTTCAGCAACGCCGGGTGCCGTATCGGGTCGCCATCGAAGTCGGCGGTTGGGAAGTGATCAAACAGTACGTGGCGATGGGACTCGGCATTTCGATCGTCACCGGCATCTGCATCAGCGAACACGACCGCGGTCGCCTGGCCGTGCGCAACATGCGCCGCTATTTCCCGCAGCGCAGCTACGGCGTCGTCGTGCGCAAGGGCAAGTACCTGTCGGCGCAGGCGCGCGCGTTCATCGATCGCATCAAGCCGGGTTTGTTCGCGCGCGGCGATTATTACGAATCCGGACATTCGGAACGCTGAGGATTCAAACGGTGCCGCGATTCTTGCCCTGCCACGGCCGATAGAATTCGCGGATTTTCGCCATGTCGGCGTCGAGATCGTCGCTCGGGTGGAACAATGGACCGAAGCCGATCGTGCGCTGCGGATAGTGGAAATACGCCGGCAGGATCGGCACGCCGGCGGCGCGCGCGATGTGCCAGAATCCACTTTTCCATTTTGTCACTTTCTTGCGCGTGCCCTCCGGCGCCAGTGCGAGCCACAGCCGCTCGTGCTGCGCGAACAAGCCGGCCATCTCGCCGACCACGCCGTGCGCGGCGCTGCGGTCGATCGGGATGCCGCCGAAGCCGCGCAGCAGCGGCCCCAGCGGCCAGAAGAACGCCTGGCGCTTGCCGATGAAGCGGATGTCGAGGCGGATACCAATCTTGAGCAGCAGGCCCCAGACCACGTCCCAGTTCGTCGAATGCGGCGCGACGATGACGACCAGCTTTGGCGCATTCGGGATTTCGCCGGCGACTCGCCAGCCACAGCGCGTATAGACCCATCGGCACAGTGCGCCGGCCGCCGACGGCGCGAGTTGCGGCATGTTCGGCGGCGGCGCCGGGAACCGGGACGTCACTCGTGGCTCCAGGATTTGGCGCGCGTCTGTTTGTGTTGGGCGCGTTTCTTCTTCGACGCGATGCGGCGCTCCTTGGACGCACGCGTCGGCTTCGTCGCCACGCGTTTCTTCGGCACGTGCAGCGCGGCGCGGAGAATTTCGGCCAGGCGTTCGCGCGCGTCTTCACGGTTGCGGGCCTGATCGCGGAAGCGGCTGGCCTGGATCACGAGCACGCCGTCCGCGGTGAGGCGGCGATCGCGGCGCGCGAGCAAACGCGCGCGCAATGATTCCGGCAATGATGGTGACTGCGCAACATCGAAGCGCAATTCCACGGCACTGGCGACCTTGTTGACGTTCTGCCCGCCGGGGCCCGACGCACGCACGAAACTCTCGGCCAGTTCACCGTCCGGAATCTGGATCGTTGGCGCAACCTGGATCATCAATCGCGAAAATTTTCGAATTGCAGCGGCAGTTTGATGTCCTGCGCCGAGCGCAACAGCGCGATCGCGGTCTGCAAATCGTCGCGTTTTTTTGCGCTCACACGCAGCTTGTCGCCCTGGATCTGCGCCTCGACCTTGAGCTTGGCGTCCTTGAGGCGCTTGATGATGTCCTTCGCCACCGGCTGGTCGATGCCCTGCTTGAGCGTGATTTTCTGCCGCGCGCTCGCCAGGTTGATTTCCGGATCCGCAATTTCCGCGCCGCGGATGTCGATGTGGCGGCTGGCCAGCCGCTGCTTGAAGATGTCGAGCATCTGTTTGAGCTGAAACTCGGCTTGCGCCTTCAACGTGACCACGGTTTCCTCGCTGCGCTCGAAGACGGCGTCGGTGCCCTTGAAATCGAAGCGGTTGGACAGCTCGCGATTGGCCTGATCGACGGCGTTGGTCAGTTCATGCAGATCGAGTTTGGAGACGATGTCGAACGATGGCATGGCGCAGCCCTGTGTTTTAGGGCGATTCTAGCAGGCGACTGCCGCTTGCCAGCCGAGTCGGGCCAGCACGCGATTCCAGGCCTCATCCAATGGCGCGCGCAACGTCAAAGCCGCGCCACCGAGCGGATGCATCAGCTCGAGCTGCCAGGCGTGCAGCAGCATTCGATGCATGCCGAAATGCATGCGCCACAGCCGATTGTGATCGCCGCGGCCGTGGCTCGTATCGCCGACCAGGTGATGCGAAACATGGTGCAGATGCTTGCGAATCTGGCGATAGCGCCCGGTTTCCGGCTGCGCCTCGATCAGAGCGTAACGCTGTTCGGGATATTTGCCGAGTGCGATCGGCACCGTCGCGGTCGCGAGTGTACGCCAGCGCGTGAGCGCGGCTTTGCGCGGGCTGCGTTCGCGCACGTCCGGTAGTGGATAGTCGATCAAGCCTTCGGCATCCGGCCAGCCGCGCACGACGGCGAGATAGCGTTTGCATATGTTGCGCGCCATGAACGCCTTGCCAAGTTCGCCGGCGATCTCGCGCGACTTGGCAAGCAGGACGACACCGGAAGTCGCGCGATCAAGCCGATGCGCGAGATACAACGTCGAGCCGAGCTGTTGCTGCAGGCGATCGAGCAGGAAGTCGTTTTCATCGGCCGCGATCTGGCTGCGGTGTACGAGCAAGCCGGCGGGCTTGTTGACCGCGAGCAGCGCCTCGTCTTCGTAAACGATGTCGATCAACGCGTGTGCCGCCATGCGGCGATGAATGCGACGGCGCCGATGAGCGCCGCTGCGATCGGGCCGAGCGGTTGACCAGCGAGGCGCGGACCGGGCGCATGCAGCGCGTAAAGGAGCGCCGCCACGAGCAGCGCGGTCGCGCCGAACACGCTGAGCAGCCAGTCGCGCGCGCCGATGCGCGCGGCGTCGCGTTCGGATTGTGCCGCGCGCTCGATCGGTCCGGACGTGTCGAATTCACCCGCCGCGGACTTCTGCAGGAACGCATGCACGAGCTGCGGCATTTCCGGCGCCGCCGCAATCCATTCGGGCAGGCGCTTGCGCAGTTGGCCGAGCACGCGTCGCACGCTGTAGCGCTGACGCAGGATCTCCGCAAGCACCGGCTTGGCCGTAGCCCAGATGTCGATCTTGGGGTGGAGCGCCCGGCCTATGCCTTCGATGTTGAGCAGCGTTTTCTGCAGCAGGATCAGCTGCGGCTGCTTTGTTTTTAATGAGACGGCCACCACCGAGAACAGCTTGGCAACGACCTCGGCAAGCGAAATTTCCGCCAGCGGTCGCGTGAAGTACGGCTCGCACACGGTACGCACGGCCGCTTCCAGTTCGTCGAGCCGCGCCGATGCCGGAATCCAGCCCGCGGCAATGTGCAAATGCGCGATGCGCTGGTAATCGCGCTCGAACAAGGCCATGAAATTTTCGGCAAGCCAGAACTGGTCGCGTTCCGAGAGCGAACCCATGATGCCGAAATCCAGGGCAATGAAACGCGGGTTTTCCTTGCGCGCGGCATCGACCCAGATATTGCCCGGATGCGCATCGGCATGAAAGAAATTATCGCGGAACACCTGCGTGTAGAACAGGCGTACGCCTTTTTCCGCCAACGCCGGTCGATCGATGCCGGCGGCATCCAGCGCGCGCAGATCGTCGGCGGGTATGCCATGCACGCGCTGCAGCGTAAGTATCGACTGCGTCGTGTGCGACCAGTGCACTTCGGGCACGATGAGGTCTTCGCCGGTGGCGAAATTCCGGCGCAGCAGGCTTGCGTTCGCGCCTTCGCGCTGCAAGTCCAATTCGTGCAACAGCGTCGTTTCGATTTCCGCAACGATGTCGCGCGGACGGATCTTGTCGGCAGCCGGATGCCAACGCTGCGCGAGTTCGCCGAGCGCGCGCAGCAGGTCGATATCGGCGGCGATCCTGCCGTGTATGCCCGGACGCAGCACCTTGACCACCACATCGGAGCCATCGTGCAGTTGCGCGGCGTGCACCTGCGCGATCGAAGCCGAGGCCAGCGGCGTCTCGTCGAACGATTTATACAATGTCGCAATCGGCGCAGCCAGCGCGGTTTCGACCGCGGCCCGCGCCTGACCGCCGGGGAACGGCGGTACCTGGTCTTGAAGCAGCGCCAGCTCTTCGGCGACGTCGCTCGGCAACAGATCGCGGCGCGTCGACAAAATCTGCCCGAACTTGACGAAGATCGGTCCGAGCTCGATCAGCGCCAAGCGCAGGCGCACGCCGCGCGGCAGCTGAGCGATGTCCGCACACGGGCGTGGCAGCAACGGCCGCAGCAGTTTCAGCGGTCGAAACAGGTGCGCGGCTTCGACCAGATCGTCAAGCCGATAACGCACCAGGATGGCGGCGATGCGCAACAGCCGCGGCGCTTGCCGCAGCGGCGTCAAACCGGGCCTCCGCGCGATTGCGCCGCGCGCTGCACGCGGGCGTCGAGCCGATCGGCACGCTCACGCAATGTATCGACGTCGTCGAGAAACTGTTCCATTTCCGCCGGCGCGATCAGGTCGCGGCTCTCCTCACGCAGGTATTCGGCGCTGTCTTGCGCGAGCGCCTGCGCGGTTTCGCGCGTCCAGGTGAACATGCGCTGGAACGTGCGTGCGATCGGCACACCGAGCACGTCGCCGAAGGTTTGAGTGAACGCTTCTTCAATATCGGGACTGAAGCCACGCAGCAGTTTTTCCATGCGCCGCGCCAGTTCCGCGTCGCCGGAGATGTCGACCTTGGCGGGCGGCAATGGTGAATCTTCGCCGCGGCGCATCGCGAACGCGAGCAGGCTTGCCGGCGAGGCGTGCACGTTCAAATCCGCCGGCGTTTCCCAATGCGGGCCGACCACGAGCCTGCCGTCGCGCACGCTGATCGCCAGCGCCAGATTCGCCCCGCGCAATTCCACGCCGATGCGCCGGCCCGCGAGCGCGGCAACCGCGGCCTGCGTGTGAGCATCCAGGGCCAGGGCGCGGTTGAGCGCGGCTTCGAGCATCGCGCCCAGGCGCGCGCGCAGCGGATCGGGCCGGCGGGCGGGTTCGGCGCTCACGCTTTTTGCTGCATGCGGCTGCGCGTCAGATATTGGGCAAGACGTACCAAGCCTTCCTGCATGCTGACTTTCGGCGCATAACCCAGTTCGTTGCGCGCGGCATTGATGTTGAACCAATGCGAGGTCGACAACTGTTCGACCAGGAAATGCGTCAGCGGCGGCTCGCTTTTAATGCCCAGAGCGCTGTAGATATTCTCGCAAGCCGCGCCGAGGAATTTCGCCAGACCGAGCGGCATGCGCCGCGCTTCGGCCGGAAACCCGTCGGCGCGCAGCCAGGCGTTGATCAACCATTCGTGCGTGACCGGCTCGCCCTGGCTGATGAAATATTTTTTTCCCGCGATCGGCGCGCCGATGTCGAGCTTGTCCAATGCCAGCACGTGCGCCTCGGCGGCGTTGTCGACGTAGGTGCTGTCGATCTTCTTGTTTTCTCTGCCGATCAGACGCAAGCGGCCGCTGCGCGCCTGCTTGAGGATGCGCGGCAGCAGGTTCGGATCACCCGGCCCCCAGATGAAATGCGGCCGCAGTGCGACGGTGGCAAGCTTGGCGCCATTGGCGGCGAGCACGCGCTGTTCGGCCAGCGCCTTGGTCTGCTGATAAGCCGACAGATAATGATTGGAATAGGGCGTGGATTCGTCGACGCCTTCCAGATCAGAGCCGTTCTGCACCACGCTCGGGCTCGAGGTGAACACCAATTTGCGGATCTCGTGCATGTCGCAGGCGGCGAGCACGTTGTCGGTGCCGCGCACGTTCGCTTCGTAGTAGTCCTCGAGCTTGCCCCAGGCGCCGACCTTGCCGGCGCTATGCACGACCGCATCGACGTCCTTCGTTGCCGCGAGCACGCTGTCGAGATTGGCGACATCGCCGATGCATTGTCCAACCCCGGCTTCGTCCAGCGCCGGATAACGGTTGCGATTGAACGCGATCACATTGTGCCCGGCCGTGGCGAGCTGCTTGCAGATCGCCTGGCCGAGAAAGCCGCCACCGCCCGTGACCAAGATTCTCATGCGCAGAATTGTAGCGGTTTACTTTCGCTTAAGCCCGCGCGAGGTACTTTCCGGGGATGCCTCGAATCCTCCGCCTGCTTGCATTCGCCGCTCTGCTGCTGCCCGCTCTGGCGCAAGCCCAGCGCGTTCTCACCGGCACCACGCCTTCGGGCGCCTACTATCGCATCGCCGTCCCCGACAACTGGCACGACGGCGGCACGCTGATCCTGTTCCAGCACGGGCTCACATTTGCGCCTCCCGGTCCGAATCCGGATCTTGGCCCGATCGCGGATCTGCAGCTCAGCGAAGGATACGCAATCGCCGCATCGAGCTATCGGCAGCGCGCCTGGGCGCTGTTCACCGCAGCCGACGACAACGCCGAGTTGCTCGATACGTTCAAGGCGCAAGTCGGCACACCGGGCGCGATCATTCCGTACGGCGCCTCGCTCGGTGGGCTGATCGCGCTCAAGCTCGCCGAGGATCCGCGTTTCGCGCCGGTGCCCGGCGTGTATTCGGCGTGCCCGCCAGCGGCCGGATCGCGCGTATGGGATACCGCAATCGACGTGCGCCTGGCCTACGACGTCGTGTGCAGCGGCGCCGGCGATCTGCCCACCGGCGACGCGCCGTATCCGTGGGCCTACAACCTGGACGATATTCCCGACAATCTGTCCGACCTGTTCGACCAGGCGCAACTGCTGCAAACGCTGCTGCCGCTGAACCAGTGCACCGGCGTCAACCTGCCCGATTACCTGCGCAATGGCGCGATGCAGCGGCGCTTGTCGACGCTGATGAACCTTGTGCACATTACCGACGAAAAATTCTTCGTCACCAACTTCGGTTACGCAACGTACGCGCTCAGCGATCTTGTGCGCGCGCCCGACAAGCTCGACGATCTCTCGCCGTTCAGCAACATCGGCGTGGACTACAACGACGACGCGATCAATGCCGGTATCGCGCGTATCAGCGGCGATCCGTTCGCGTCGCTGTATTTCCGCTGGGCATCGGATTTCCGCGGCCGCGTCGACCCGGCGACGAAAGTCATTTCGATCCAGACCAACCACGACCAGCTCGTGATCCCGGCCAATCAATACGTGCTGCGCCAGACGCTGCCGGGGACGCAACTGACCAGTGCGCTCGTCAACGAATCGACGCCGAGCCATTGTGGCTTCACGCTGGCCGAAGGCGTCGCCGGCTGGGAAGCGTTGCGCGCGTGGATGTCCGGCAGCGCGCAGCCGACGGCGCAGACTCTGCAGTCCACGTGCGGCGCGGCGACCAATGCGGGCGCCGCGGGTCCCTGCCGGTACGACGCGAGCATCAGCGTGCCGACCTTCGACAGCCAGGTGCGGCCGCGTCAAGTGGCGGCCACGCCGCCGATCGATGGCCGGTTCAGTGGCCAGTGGTTCGATCCGGCGCGCAACGGCGAAGGCATTGCGCTCGAGGTGCTGCCGGACAATCGCGCGCTTCTATACTTTTTTACTTATCCACCCGCAGGCAGCGCGGGGCAACAGAGCTGGCTCTACGCGGTCGGCGACGTCATTGCCGGCGGCATCGAGTTTGCCGACGTGCAATCGCCGTCGCTCGACAGCACGGGCGCTTTTCAGAGCGAGCATTGGGGCCGTATCGGCCTGACTTTCACCGATTGCAATACGGCGGCAATGCGCTGGGACGGGCCGCCGGGCTGGGGCTCGCTGCAGGTACCTCTGTCGCGCATCACGGCATTGCAGGGCCTGGGCTGCGGCGCCGCCGGCGATCCTGCGCAGGCCAGCGGCGCCTGGTTCGATCCCGCACACAATGGCAGCGGCTTTGTGTTCGAGCAGACGGATCCGGGCACGATGGCAGCGATCTGGTTCGGCTTCGACGCCAATCGCAACCCGATCTGGCTGACCGGGCCATTACATCGTGGCGTCGACGTGCCCGCCTACAGTGGCACGCTCGGTCAAGGTCTCGGACCCAGCTTCGGCAGCGCCTACGATCCGTCTCGCTTCCAATACGTCGAAGAGGGCAACCTCAGTGCGACATTTGACCATTGCGCGACGGGCACGGCGCATTTCGATGCGAGCGGCGCTACCGCATTGATTCCCTCCGCGCTGAATCTTGCACGCATCACGGTGCCGCTCGGCGTGCCCGGTTGCGCACCCTGATCCATTTTTTCCAACCCCTCTCGATCGTCGAGAGGGGTTGGCAGAGCGGCCACTATTTCGCCGGATTGCCGTTCGCGTCGAGCACCTGCAACGCACCGATGTTGAGTTCGCGCACGGGCTTCTCGATTTGCGCGCGATCGCCGACGACGACCCAGGTCAGCGCGTCGGGGCGCACGACTTCTTTCGCCGCGGCGTTCACTTGCTCGTCGGTCTGCGCTTCGACACGGCGCTTGTAGGTCTGCACGTAATCGTCGGGACGATGGTAGACGACGATCTGCTGCACGGCGCGCAGCACCGAGTCGGTGCTTTCGTATTCGCCGGGCATCGCGCGCACATTGCTGGCCTTGACCTTGGCGATTTCCTCGGTCGTCAGCGGCCGCGGCCCGATCAGGTCACGCGATTCGCGCAGGAGTTCGGCGAGCGCGGGCGCGGTCTTGTCGGTCTGCACCGGTGCGTAGAGCAGGAACAGGCGCTGGCCGACGGCGCCGGGCGAGAACGCATACGCGCCGTAGGCCCAATGCTTGTCTTCGCGCAGGTTCATGTTCAGGCGCGCACTGAACAAGCCGCCGAACGCTTCTTCCATCGTGTTGATCTGCAGATTGTCCGGCGCCATCGTCGAGGGCGCAGCGAGACCGGCCAGGATCATCGACTGCTGCGAGCCCGGACGATCCATCAGGTACACGCGCGCCTTCTCCGGTGCGGCGGCCTTGGCCAGTTCGACTTTGGGCATCGGCTGCTCGGGCGCCTTCCAATCGCCGAACACGGTGTTGAGTTGCGCAATCGCGTCCGCCAGCGTGATGTCGCCGGCGACGATGATTTTTGCGTTGTCCGGACGCAGGAAGTCGCGCACGAATGCGCGCATGTCGTCCGCGCTCAACGCCTTGATCGACGCTTCGTCGCCGCTGCCCGTGAACGGAATCGAGTACGGATTGCCTTTACCGAATACCAGTGGCGGCAACGTGCGCAGCGCAAGACCCGTCGGCTCGGTTTTTTCCTGCGCGATGCCGGCCAGCCACTGGCCGCGGATGCGCGCGATGTCGGCGTCGCGGAACGCCGGGTGGCGCACCACGTCGGCCAGCAATGCCAGCGACGGCGCCAACTGCGATTTGAGCGCGTTCACGCTCGCACTGCACGTATCCAGGTCGCAACCGGTGGCCAGACCGGCGCCGAGGCGCTCGCGGCGACGGGCGATTTCGAGCGAATCCAGTGTGTCGGTACCTTCGTCGAGCATGCCGGCGGTGAAACTCGCGGTGCCGAGCTTGCGCCCATGGTCGGCCGCGTAGCCGCCGCTGAACAGCAATTTGATATCGGCGATCGGGATCGCGTGGCGCTCGGCGAGCACGACTTCGATGCCGTTCTTGAGCTTGCCGTGTTGCAGCGTGGGGAAGTTCAGGTCCGGGAACGAGGTCACGGCCGGCACCCCGGCGTTGCGGTCGATGCTGCTTTTTACCGTTTTGTACTCATGTGGCGGCGGCGTCACCGGCACCGGCTTGTTTTCGGCCGCCGGCAGGCCCGCGGTTTCGGCGACATCTTCTTCGGGATTCGGGTTGCCGGGTTTCACGGTCAACGTGAACTCGCCCTTGGCAATCCACTTGCGCGCGGCAGCGAGCACGCTCGCGGGCGTGGCCGCGTCCATGCGCGCGAAGTCGGTCTTGTACGCCGCCGGATCGTTGCGATAGGTCTGGCCTTCGGCGAGAATCCAGGCCTGGCGCACGACCTTCTCGACCGAGCGCACGAAACCGGCGTGACTGCGGATGCGCATGCGTTCCAGTTCCTCGACGGTCGGACCGTCGTTGAGGAATTTTTTCCATTCGTCCGCAATCGCCGCTTCGACTTTGGCCGGGTCCACACCCTGCTTTACATCGGCCTGCAGTTCGAACTGGCCCGCGAGCGCCAACGCATCGACATTAACCGAGACGTTGTCGGCAAGCTTGTCCTTGTAGACGAGGCGCTCGTACAAGCGCGACGTCTTGCCGCCGCCGAGCACGGAAGCGGCGAGCTGCAGCGGAACGACGTCGGCGTCGCCGAGCTGCGGCACGTTCCATTCCTTGTAGATGCGGATCTGCGCAACGTGATCGACCATCTCGCCGCGTGTCGACGTCGTGCGCGGGAACACCCACGCCTGCTGGCGCGCGACCGGCGGGCCGGCCGCGATATCGCCGAAGTACTCCTGCGCTTTCTGCTTCGCGGTGGCCGGCGTGATGTCGCCGGCGAGCACGAGCGTGGTGTTCGCCGCGCCGTAGTGATCGGCGAACCATTGCTTGACGTCGCCGAGCGAAGCGGCATTGAGGTCCTTCATCGAGCCGATCACGTCGTGGTGATACGGGTGATTGGCCGGATACGCATTGGCCATGATCACCTCGTCGACACGGCCGTAGGGCTGGTCTTCGTCCTGACGTTTTTCGTTCTGCACGACGCCGCGCTGGGTGTCGAGTTCCTTCTGCCCGACCGCGCCGAGCAAATGACCCATGCGGTCCGATTCCATCCACAGCGCCATGTCGAGCGCGCTCGTCGGCACGCTCTCGAAATAATTCGTGCGGTCCTGCGCGGTCGTGCCGTTCTGGTCGGTCGCGCCGGCCTGCTCGAACGGCTTGAAGAAGCTTGTTTTGTGATGTTCGGAGCCGGAGAACATCAGATGCTCGAACAAATGCGCGAAGCCGGTTTTGCCGGACGGCTCGTCGGCCGAGCCGATGTGATACCAAACGGCGACATTGACGACCGGCGCCTTGTGGTCTTCGTGCACGACGACGGTAAGGCCGTTGTCGAGCTGGAATTTCTCGAACGTCAGATCGACCGTGTCGATCTTCGCGGCAACCGGCGCGGTCGCGGGCTGGTCGGCAAATACGTTTGCCGCCGCCACCATCAGCGTCAGCGTGCAGATCGTGAGCAGGGATTTGTGGGACATGCGACGCTCCTGTCGTCAAAGTCGGGCGAGCAGACTAGCCAAGGGCTCAGCGCATTACAATCTGCCGATCGTCCTGGATGGCCCTTGGATCTAGGGTCTTCGAACAACCGGAAAGTTCCGCAAGGAGAGCACTCATGCAGCGCGTACTCGTTACCGGCAGCAACCGCGGCATCGGCCTGGAGTTCGTGCGCCAGCTGCTCGCGCGTGGCGATCGCGTCTACGCCGCGTGCCGACATCCCGGCCGCGCCCTGGCGTTGACGGAACTGGCCGGCGCCCATCCGGGACACCTGAACGTGCTGCCGCTGGAAGCCGACAAGGAGCGCTCGATCGCCGAACTGGTGCGCGAAACCACGGCGCTGACCGAAAGCCTCGACGTGCTGATCAACAATGCGGGCATGCTCGTCTCTGGCGAGCGCTTCGGCGCGCTGACGGCCAAGCCGATGAGCGAAACGTTCGCGACCAACGTTATCGGGCCGCTGTTGCTCACGCAGGCGTTGACGCCCCTGCTCGAAAAAGGCCGGCACGCGAAGGTGCTGAACATCACTTCGGAACTCGGTTCGATCGCCGAGACCGAAACCTTCGGCACGCCGAGTTATTCGATCAGCAAGGCCGCGCTGAACATGGCCACGCGTCAGCTCGCCGCGGCGCTGCGCGAGCGCGGTGTCACGGTGATCTGCGCGCATCCGGGTTGGGTGAAAACCGACATGGGCGGCGCCGGCGCGACGCTGACTCCGCAGGCCTCTGTCTGCGGACTGCTCAAGGTACTCGACACCATAAAACCGGCCGATACCGGCGCATTCTTCGAACATAGCGGCAAAAAGCTACGCTGGTGATCAATGTCGTGCTTTACCAGCCGGAGATTCCACCGAACACCGGCAACGTGATTCGCCTGTGCGCGAACAGCGGCGCGCGCCTGCACCTGATCCGGCCGCTCGGCTTCGAACTCGATCACGCCAAGCTGCGCCGCGCGGGTCTGGATTATCACGAGTTCGCCGCCGTCGACGTGCACGACACGCTCGACGCCTTCAGCGCCAGCGTGCAGCCGCGCCGGTTATTCGCGTTGTCCACGCGCGGACAGACACTGTATACGGACGCGCGATTTGCCGAAAACGATGCCGTGTTGTTCGGTCCGGAGACGCGCGGCTTGCCGCAATCCGTGCTGGATGCATTACCGGCCGGGCAACGGCTGCGTCTGCCGATGCGGCCGCACAATCGCAGTTTGAATCTTTCGAACGCGGTCGCGGTCGTGGTTTATGAAGCCTGGCGGCAGCGTGGTTTTGCAGGCAGCGTTTGAGAGCTGCCTGCCCGGCGAACGCATGCCTGCGTCCACGGACTTGCCCGTGGCGGTCCTGATTCCGCGGGCCGACCGCATCGCTCAGGCGGCGCCGCGGCGCGGCAAAACGCGGCGCGAATGAAACCCGAATGGCCTTGGCATGGAGGCCACGGCCGGCGCCCGCGATGATCGCGCGCCCGCGCCCTGCGGGTCACCTTGTCGGGGAGTTGACCAGTGCGAAAATCATTTTGCCGGAAGCGCATCTGCGCCGGCCTGTTGCTCGTATCCATCACCGTATTGACCGCGGCAGCCGGGATCGCTGCGCCGACCGATGTGCAGCAGGTCCCGCTCTCGCCTTTCAAGGCGCGTGCCGACGCCAGTTCCGCCGGCGCGCATCCGCGCCGTCCCGGTGGCCTCAACCAGCAGATTCAGCCGGCTTCCGTGCGCGGCAAACTGGCTGCGGAAGCGCCGCGCAGCGGCACCGATATTTACATTGTCCGTCTGCGCGACTTGCCTGTCGCCACTTATGACGGCCGCGTCCACGGCTATGCCGCTACACATGGCGCGTTTCAGCATCGCGCGGGAACGCATGTATCGAGCAGCCCTGCCGCAACGGTGATCGCCTATCGAAAATATCTGCAGAGCCGTCATGAGGCTGTGCTGAAAGCGGCCCGCGCCAACGGCATTCACGCTCCTGCGCGGCGGCATTTTACCGATTCGCTCAACGCCTTCACGATCGAACTGACGCAGCAACAGGCGCAGAGCCTCGCAGAATTGCCGCAGGTCGCCTACGTGCAGCGCTCGCAGCTGCGTGCGTTGCAAACCGACCGCGGGCCGGAATTCATCGGCGCCAAAACCGTGTGGAGCGGCGGTTCGAGCACGGGTCTGCCGTACCAAGGCGAAGGCATCATCGTCGGCGTGCTCGATTCGGGCGCCAATACCGATCACCCCTCGTTCGCCGCGCACGGTGGCGACGGCTATCAGCACACGAATCCGTTCGGCTCGGGACATTACCTGGGCGACTGCGTCAGCGCTGCGTCGCTGTGCAACGACAAGCTCATCGGCGTGTGGAGCTGGCCGCTCATCACCGATGGTTATCAAGGCGTGCGCCCGCCCAATGGCGAAGACTACAACGGCCATGGAAGTCACACGGCGAGTACGGCTGCCGGCAATATCGTCAACAATGTACCGTTGCTCGGCTCCTCGCTCGGCGACGGCAACGGCACGCCGAGCGGCTTCTCGTTCGCGCAGGTGTCGGGCGTCGCGCCACACGCGAACATCATCGCCTACCAGGTCTGTTTCCCGACCGGGGGCTGTCCCGATGAAGCGATCCTGCTCGCGGTCGACCAGGCGATTCAGGATGGAGTCGACGTCATCAATTTCTCGATCGGCGGCAGCGAACGATTCCCGTGGACCGATCCACTCGCGCTCGCATTCCTGTCCGCGCGCGAGGCCGGCATTGCGATCGCGGCCGCGGCCGGCAACAACGGGCCGGACTTCTTCAC
>Ga0105238_10000930_pt1 | contig 30002 bp, 29 predicted proteins | sample KBSC34metaG_FD_81526 | JGI IMG/M metagenome (GOLD analysis project Ga0105238, IMG submission 81526) | Corn rhizosphere microbial communities from Kellogg Biological Station, Michigan, USA - KBS C3-4 metaG | ecosystem: Host-associated > Plants > Roots > Rhizosphere > Soil | place: Michigan, USA...
GCGCGATACTGACCGTTGCCTTGCCAGGCGATGTCCCACTTCTGGTTGCTGCCGCCGTTATAGGTCCACTGTTGAATCGGCGTGCCGTTGGTGGTGTTGAGGCCAGATACATTTACCACCTTTTCGCTCTTGCGGCTGACCAGTTGATAGCGACCGTCCGGGATGGTGCGCCCGCTGTCACCCCACAGACCGAGGTCGCCGATTGCCACGCCCGTAGCTCCGTTGTTGGCCGTAATGTTGATTCGATAATATCGGTAGGCCGTGGTGTTGCCGATGTTATACGTGTTCTGCCACATCGGAATGGTGAATGACTGGTTATTCTGTGTATCAAGCGTGGTCCAGGTGGAGCCATCTTGCGAACCAAGGAAGGTCCAGCTTTTCGGGTCACGCGAGGAAACGTCGGCGCTGTTAATGGTATAACGCTTAACCACCTGCGCGCTGTTGGCACCGAAGTCATACTGGAGCCAACCCGTCGACGCGCTGAAGCCATACCACTTCGAGCCTGGGTCGCCGTTAAACGCGTCGTCGGAACCTCCCACCTGCGGACCGGTATTGGTAGATGCCAACGTGGTGCCACCGAAGGCGAGGTTGGCCATTGCCACAGAAAGCTGAGAGCCGTAGAACTCTGGCGAATTTCCACTGGTGCCGGCGGAATTGACCGCTTGAACCACGTAATAATAGGTCGTGCCGGCAACCGCTGTCGTATCCACATAACTTGTCGTAGCTGTGGAGAGACCGCTGGCAATGCTTGCATAGCCGCTGCCAGAAGTGGTGGAGCGGAGCAGATTATAGCTGGTGACGCCAAAGGATGGCAGCCACCGTACGGTGATGGCTTTGCTGGAGCCGGAAGCAATCAGCGCAGCCGGAGCAGCCGGAGTTGTCACAAGACCACCGCTTCCACCGGTGAACGCAACATTGTCGAATTGGGCGGTGGTGGTGGTCGTCGCCGATCCGCTGACTATAACCAGGCCGATATAGACCGTGGACGGCAGATTGCTGTAGTAGGAGCTGGTAATGGCCGCCCAACTGGTGCCATCTGGTGAACTGTAGGTGTTAATCATGCCGCCTCTGCGTTCAATTTTGAGCCAGTAAGGCATGCCGGGAGGAAGATTGTCATCACGGACTGCCCGGTTGCTCCCTCCCCAGTTGTCTGTCCAACCCTTTTGGCGGGATTCCACCTGGTTGGTGGATGTGGGCATAATCACAATCCAAGCGCGCTGCGAAACGGTGGCCAAAAGATTGTCGCGCAGCATTAACCCGGCCTTGGTAGAACCATTTATATATTGGCTCGAGGTGACCCGGGCAACCATCGCGCAGTCGCCGCTCATCGTCTGATAAACAAACTGGCAATCGTCATTGACATCATTCCAGATATCGATTCCAGCTCCGGTTACCGTCCATACTCCGTTCGCGTAAGAAGAACTGCGGCCTCCAGAATTGCTGCCAAGGGTTGTCAGCGTCAATCCGCTAGACGCCAGTGAAACTGCCGGGTGAACAATAGCCGACATCGGAGTGGCAGTGCTATAATCGGCAGTCCGCGCATACATCCAGTTTTGGTAATCAACGTTCTGATGTTGGAGTTTAGCATCGATCCAAGGAGTCGGAAGATGGAAGCGGTTTTTGTAGGCGTTCTGGATGAGGTAAAGCGCCGCACGATTGGCGGAGTAAGCCGGGTTCTGATTGGCATAGTAGGTGGCATCAACGGTGCCGAAAGTAACGAAAGGATTATCGGAAGCGAGGGTGTTGCGGGCGTAGTATTCGCCGCAGGCCAGCAGCCGGTTGTCCAATTCGGAGTAGAGGTCAACACCTTGTTTCCAAGCGCATTCGGCAGTGAACGCCATGCCCAAAAGGGTGCCATAGGCGTGGCCTTGGTCACGGCCCGTCTCACCCATCTCGCCAGTAGGCAGAGTGTTGGGTAGGCCGGAGGCCGGGAGGGTGCGGAAATTGTCAATGACGTGGTCGAACTTGGTCGTGTCGTCCAGGAAAAGGGCAACAGCGATGCCGGACTCCGCATAGATGGCGCCTTTGTTGGCAGGGCCGGTAATGTTCAGCCCGGCTAAAGAAGCCGGCCAAACGAGATTCTGGAAATAGTTTTTAACCGCAGTCGTGTCGGCGGCTGTCCATCCAGACCAAGTGCCGCGCAGAATGTCGGCGCCGCCAGCGTAACGGAAGGCGTAGTCGCCCAGGTCAAGGTCAATTTCCTGACCGCTGAAGTTCGTCTGCGTGTTCACCCACGAGAGTAGGATGTCGTGCGCCTTCTGGGCGTAGGCATTGGTGCCGGTGAAATACCACATGAGCGACAGATTATACACGGCTTGCATATCATTCTCCCATGCGCCGCGGTTTACGTCAGGGTTGCGGCCAACCTGCCCAAATGGGCCTTGCATGGTGTAGTTCAGGGAGGAATGGCTATCGCCAGTGAGCACTTTGTAACCTTGTTTCCAAGGCTGCTGGTTGAGGCTGGCCTTGAGGAAAGCCAGGTCCTGGCTGGTGGCTGGAATGCAGGGATGATTGTATGCGTGAGCATTGGACGCCAGGTATGCAATGGCTCCCACGATAATCGAGAGACACAGTCTTCGAATGAACTTCATGTAATATTTATTCATATAACACTCTCTGGTTGGTTGTTTTTTTTCATGGTTTTTTTCATTGGGTACAGATAGAACTTATGGGAGAAATAGATGAAGTGCTTCCTTCGGGAAGCACAAGGTTGCGTGCAAGGCATTTCATAGGCCGGGGATTGCCAGAAGTATTGCACCCGGAATTAAGACTGCAATGGCGGGAAACCGTTCCCAGTAACGGAAACTGTCCCCAGTAATAGAAATGTCGTGTCCCGGCTTGGTTCCAATCATTTCCCCGCTGAAAATATCAGCCGCAATGAAGGGAGGCTTAATAGAGGGTGTGTTATGACAAGGGTTTCCCTTAACATACCGCTGTGGTGGCAATTTTGCCCCGATGCTGACACCATCCTCCTGCCGCCGAAAATATCATTCAGATGCTTTCATTTGTGCAATTGTAATTTTGCATGGCACAGCTGGCATAGGCGGTTCTCCTTCTTGCCTGACGCACCCGTGGCCATCAGGTTTTTTTTTGATGTCTATCTATGAGCCGTGAAGTCATTGCCATTTTCCAGTCAGTCACTTCCCCCTTTCCCCACCGCCAAGCGCCGGTCGGCAATTTTGTCGCCTCAAAGCTGGCGTGGACAGCTCCGACTTGTTCGGATGTATAAACGCTGCCTTGAACCTTAAACCATTTGATTGCTTCCAACAGCGACGGAGTAAGGCGTGGTGGCTGCACCCCTCCACTCACCTCTTGTTGTGTTGTGTCCACTCCTGTCCACTCCCCTCCATTCCCCTCGGGGGTCTGTGCAGATGGCTGGGCAGATACCTGCACAAACGTCTGCGCAGGCTTTTGATCACGGTTCCAGCGAGCCACCAGACTGGCGTTATATTTATTCCATTCGTGAATTTCCACGCCATTTTCACGCTCGTGAACCCACCGGCAATCCAGCAACGCTTTGAATATCTTGCCACGCTGGCTTCGCCCGGTGCATACCACTTCGACGTAATCCGATGTGGCACCCGGCCAAAATTGGCCGCGCTTACTTTGCTGGCAGTGTCCCCACAGTCGGACCAGGTATTCAAGCGCGATGTCGCCCACCAAGGATTTCAACCGGACGAATTTGGGGTGATTTGTGATGTCAGCCTCAATGATCATAATTTTTTAGATGGAACAATGTTCGACGTGGAACATTGTTCCACGTGTTACCAACACTGCTAGAATCCAGACGGGGGTCCAAGTTGAACACCACCAGACTAGGAAGCCTTGATGACCCGCCGGTTTGTGCAGCTTTTTTGACCAACAAGCCTCGATGGTGCGGCGACGATTTTTTTGATTCACCAAAGAGCTTCCTGGCATCATAAAGTCTAGCATTGCGCTGGCGGTGTCATTTGATCGACATCTCGCTTGAACTGATCCCTCACTCCGCGAGCCGCGAGTGTTTCACATAATTCGAGTCTGATCTCGTCAGTGAACCAAGGTTCGTGGCGCAATTCCTCCAGTAGATTTGCCGGCCCACTGTGAAAATTTTTAAACCCTCCAAACCGGTGATGGATTCTGTCGAATGTTGCCCTCGTCCCCCCCCACCGCCCCCTTACGCACGACGACCACCGAACCACGATCAGTCTGGACTTGAGTGGATTTCATGTGGGTCCCCCTTGCCCATCGCCGGCTGCGGCAGCCCGGGACGGTGGTTTAGCGCCGCCCGCAAATTCCCCGCGTGCGGCCCGGTCCAGAAAGCGTTGGACCATATCAGCGGTGAGATATTGGCGGCCGCCGATGTTCACGGGTTGGTCCAACCAGCCACGTTGGATCCATCGCCAAACGGTGCTGGGCACGACACCCAACTGATAACGGAACCGGCGAACGCTCACCATGGCCGGTGGCTGGGTCAAGCCCGTCCCGCTATCGATTTCTGTTATTGGTTTGAGCATCAGTCACGTTTCTATTTAACGTGACCAAAGTATCTGAACCTGAACCTGGCTGTCGTGAGCGGGAAACCGCGAGAATTCCGCGAAATAGTGCGACCTATGCGCCGGGTGTTGGAGGACAGACTTTCAGGAACTTTTCACGACCAACGCCCGCTTGAATCTGAAGAATCCCCCATTCCAACAGCCGCCTGCCTTCCTGGGTTTTCAACAGGTCTCGCACACGACGCGGGCTCGCAGGTGATGACTTGGATCCATGACCATCAAGCTCGTCCAGTTGGCGCGTGCGAATGCCGATCTTTGCTTCAAGCTCGGCGTATTGGGCGGATTTGCCAGGCCGTTCTTCCAGCAGCAGGCACACAGCCCTAAATTCATTGGTTAGGTTGTGTTCTTCGGACCGTCCACCGCGACCTTGTCGCCAAACCACCCGAAAATCGGGCGTGTGCCACCCCGCTTTTCCCGTCGTTTCCGGTTGAATCATCGCAACTAGCTTTTGAAACTGTTCGGCGTCACCTGGCATCGTCAGGTCCCGGATGGAAACATGGCTAAGGTAGAACGTCCCACCCACGGCAAAACGAATCCCGAAACGAACCGCCGATTGCGCATCCCGCATGGCTTCCAAAGCCATCCGGCGGCCCTTGCCCGCCGCCGTCCACCATTGGGATTCGAATACTTTGGCGACCTGCCTCATTGCCTTCAGATCGTGGCCTGTCTCACTGGCCCAAGCGGCAACCAAGACTTCATCCCGCAATTTCTGGGCGGCGGTCGTTTCGCCACTTTTCAATTGGTCCAAGGTTAGGGTAAGACCTGAGTCGTAATTTCCCTCAATTTTCTTAATTTGCCGCTGCTGAGCCGCTTTATTACCCGCCGTGAAACCGGGCGTCTTTTTTAGCCTGGCGATCTCAGCGGCACACTCCTTCGCCGCCTTCGCCTGAAACTCCTTCAGGCTCCGGCGAAGTGCCTCCTCGTGTTCGGGCTGCGGATACAGGAAATGAAGGTTTGGATCCAAATGCCGGGGGAATCCACTGACATCCTGTTTGGAGAAACCGCAGGTGGGCGGCACCAGCAAGACTGGAAAGATTTCAACGGGCTCGACCTTTGGAAACTCGAACGGGTAACCGGTATCGAGGTTGTGGGGGTAATGCGCCCGCAGTTCGACGTATTTCGCCATACCGGAAGCGTCCCGGGCATAGAAGGAGTTGCCGTCATCGCGCCACCCAACGAAGGTGAACTTCTGCCGGACGCCCGGCTGCTGCTCTATGGTTAATGAATTCATCGCGAAGCGCAGAGGCATCAGCCGCCAGTCCGGGTCGTGGTTGATTGGGGATGGGAAACGGTTGCGGTCGCCAAGACCTGGACGGGCTTTGCGCCGAACGTCATCCGGGCGGCCTGGGCCTTTTTGTGCCCTTCGGCGAGATGACCGTAGATTTTGCCAATCAAGACGCCACCATCCTGATGGCCGCACCAGCTTGCCACCGTCATGAAATCCACCCCGGACATGACCGCATAGCTGATGAAATGATGCCTTAAATCGTGAAATCCAAATTTCTGGAGCTTGGCCGGCAGCAGTTTTTGATGTTTCCCCACGCGCTCACTCTTGCAATGCGGGCACTTTTCAACAGCCTCCGTGACGGTGGCCCTACCGCAATCCCCGCAGACGATCCCGGTGGCATTTCGGGCCAAGCGGAGTGATTCCATGAACGTCTTGGTGGACGCATCCTTGTCACCCCGCTGCGGGCTGGGAAACAGCCATTCTGAATCCGGTTGCCGGCGCGACTTCATGGCCGTCAGCAGTTCCTTGAGCTTCGGATTGAAATCAACATGGCGGGGTTCGCGGTTCTTGGAATCGCCTTCGGCCCCGATGGTCAGGTGCCCGTTGTTAGCATGCACATCCCGCCACCGGACCCGCAGAGCCTCGCTCCGGCGGGCACCGCTGTATTGCATGAACCGCAGGTAATCGACGAAGGACTGGCCATTCTTGCTGGCCTGCCGGCCCACCTCGCACAACAGGTCGATTTCCGCCGGTGTGTAAAGCTGGCGAGATTTCGTGTCCACCCGGTGCCAGGTCAGGCCCTCAAACGGCAATGGCGGCTTGAGGTGGCCGTCGCGCAGAGCCGCCTTGAGCACACCCCGGATGCCGATCAGGAACAGGTTGATGGACCGCCCCGAATACTTGGCCGTGGCCAGTTCGTTGAGGAACCGGCTCAAATGGAAAGGCCTGATCTTGTTCAGGCGCAGGTGGCCTATTTTGTCGGACCAGCGGCGCAGGTAACTCTCCTCCTTCGCGATAGAGGACGCCCGCTTGCCGGAGACAGCCAGCTGCGGCTTGTAAGCCTCGTCGATATAATCGCGCAAGGTGGGCGTTAACCCCAGTGGCCGGACGCGATCATCCGCCCGCTCCACCCGCAGGCGGTCATAGTCAGCCTTGGCATCGGTGAAGGAATTGCCCTCCAAGGGCACCCAGCGGGAGGATTTGCGGCCCAGATCGTCGGCGACGGTCAGATTGGCGAAGTATTTGCCGTTGCGCAGCCACAGTCCCCGCACGCGACGCTTGCGTGAATCAAACACTTTCTGGTACACAGAAGCCGGCGGTTTGCTGGGCGATGCAGTGGCTTGCATGACCATGAACCTTAGCAGTGTCAAGTTGCGTCCGGCTGGATACTCCTAACATATTGAATTTAAACGGTTGCCGGTGTGGCGAAATGGCAGACGCACAGGACTTAAAATCCTGGGACCCTAAAAAGTCGTGTGGGTTCGAGTCCCACCACCGGCACCATAACTTCAGTTCCAACCCATGGAAAAAATAAAAAAAACAACCGGGGCATTTTCTCTGCATCCCCGCATCCGCATCCATAGCGGAAAAGAGATCGCCTTCGGCCCGGGCAAGGCCGACCTGTTGGAACATATCGTGGAAACCGGCTCCATCGGCGCTGCCGCCTCGCGTATGGGCATGTCTTACATGCGTGCATGGTCGCTCGTCCAGGCGATGAACAAATGCTTCAAACAACCTGTCGTCAAGGCCGTCCGAGGTGGCAACCGGCGGGGCGGCGCGGAATTGACCGACATTGGCCGCCATGTGCTGGATTCCTACCGGCGGATGGAAAGGAACAGTCTGAAAATTGCCCAGCCCGACTGGCGGGCAATGCAAAACCTTCTGCGCCACGAGAGCGTTTGAAGAAATACTCCAACCGTTATATTTGACAGAATATAACGGTTTATGTTCTCCTTTGCAGCGTGAAGAAGAAAGGCCTCACGCTCATCGAACTGCTGGTTGTCATCGCTGTCATTGCGATTTTGGCGGCCCTGCTTCTGCCTGCACTCGCCAAAAGCAAGGCCCAGGCGCGGCGCGTCCAGTGTTTCAACCAGCTTCAACAGTGGGGCAAGGCATTGCACATGTATTCCAGTGACAATTCTGATGCCACCCCGCGCCGTGGCCAGGGAGTACGCCCGCTGACGCAACTGGACCGGCCCGAGGACTGGTTCAATGCGCTCGCGCCAGAATTAAGCATTCAAAAATTTGGTGATTACATTGCCAGCGCGGGCACGAACATAGATTTGCCTCCCGCATTGTACGTCTGCCCGGATGCCCAACCTGCCCCGCACCGGTATTTCCTGACTTACGCGATGAACATGTATTTCTCCCCCTGGAGCCTCCCTGCCCCGCATTTGATGAGTAAAATCCCGACGCCCACCGACGTCGTCTTCCTGACGGATGGAGGTATCGGTTACAGTTCCGCCTACCCCGCCGTGGCGGAATACAGTCCTCAGGCACGGCATCGAAAAACCGCCGACATGGTTTTTGTAGATGGCCACGTACAAAACTTTAAAGGCGATGAAATCGGGAGCTACAACGGAAACAATCAGCGCACTGATGTCATCTGGCAATTTGACCCCGCCCTTCAATCCTTTGGACCATGAAATTATTTCTAACACTCTTCGCTTCCGTTGCCATCGCCATACCTGTACGTGCGGCATTTTTCACCAACGGCGCCTCGGCGGATTCATTCACCCGCTCCAACGCACCGACCTTGAATTACGGCGGTGCTGGATCACTCTCCGTCTCCGGCCCGACTGCCACCAACGGCTCCGGCGCAGTGAACGGCGCTTCTGATAGTTTCATCCGCTTCAACACCGCTATAATGATCACCAGTTTTGACTTCCAGTTTGGTGCCGGCAACTGGGTCATCGGCGGTGTAAAACTACGCGTCACCGAAATGGGCGCGCCGCCCAATAATGTTTTCAATCGCGGCATCGGCGCGTTTGAAATCCGCTGGATCACCAACGACACGTGGACCGAGGGCACCGGAACACCGGTGATTCCGACCACGACCGGCATCACTTACAATACCGAACCGAACTTTCTCACCGTGGGCTCGGATGCCAGCCTCGGCATCTTCACCAACGCCGGAACAGACGGCAATATCAGCTTCCCGCTCGCACTGCCAGCCGTCCTGGTCAATGACTTGAAAGCCGGCGGTGAAGTGGGTTTCTATCTCAAGGCGGTTGACTCCGGAACCGGTTTCACCTTCAACTCACGCACATTCATGACCAATTCCGCCCGGCCGTTTCTGGAAATCTCCGCCGCCCCGCGGCCGGGTATCACCAGTGTCAGCATGATGGGAACGGATGTTGTACTTACCGCCACGAATGGAGCAAATGGCGGAACCTATTACGTTCTTGCCAGCACCAATCTGGCGGAGCCTTTCAGCCAATGGTCGCCGGTTGCGACGAATGTGTTGACGGCCAATGGCGATTTCAGTATCACCGCCACCAATGCAGCCAGCGCCGATGCCCCGTCGCAACAATTCTTTATTCTTGAAACCCAATAATCCAGATTCCCGGCGATGTATTTCTCCTTTTTGATCAAACGAATTTCCGGCGTTGTCATGGCGGCGGTTTTGTTCACGGCAGCAAGCCTCCACGCGGCTGAAGTCACGGTTTTCGCCGCCGCAAGCCTGACGGATTCGCTCAAGTCGATTGCCACCGCTTACGAAAAGCAAAGTGGTGATAAAATTGTCTTCAACTTCGGCGCCTCCAGCACGCTCGCCCGACAGATTGAGGAAGGTGCGCCTGCCGATATTTTCTTCTCCGCCGATGAGGCCAAGATGGACGGCTTGGAAAAGAAAGCCTTGATCGACAAGGCCACCCGCCAAAGCCGCCTCGGCAACGTCCTCGTTGTCGTGGTTCCCGCTGGCAGCTCTTTGGAAATAAAATCAGCGTGCGACCTCACCAATGCCGCCGTGAAAAAAATCGCGCTCGCTGATACCAAGGCTGTGCCCGCCGGGGTTTATGCGAAGGCGTGGCTCGAAAAGCAACAGCTATGGCCCGCCATCGAACCAAAGGTTGTGCCCACAGAAAATGTCCGGGGCGCACTAGCAGCGGTTGAATCGGAGAATGTGGAGGCCGGTGTCGTCTACAAAACCGATGCGGGCATTTCTAAGAAGGTCAAAGTCGCCTATGAGGTTCCCGCCACCGATGCGCCAAAAATCAGTTACCCGATGGCGCTGGTGAAGGAGTCAAAGCAGCCGGAGGCCGGGAAGAAGTTTCTGACCTTTCTTGCTTCCGAAGAAGCTGGACAAGTCTTCCGGCGATTTAGCTTCATCTTGCTGAATGACCGCTGAAGAATGGCAGATCGTCTGGTTTACCACGTGGGTTTCCGCGTTGAGCACCCTGATGATCCTGCCCTTTGGCCTCGCACTGGCATGGTTGCTGGCGCGACGCGACTGGCCCGGCAAATCCATCGTCGAAACGTTTGTCTCCCTGCCGCTCGTCATGCCGCCCGTGGCAACGGGACTCATCCTGCTCCAACTTTTCGGACGGCACGGTGCCCTCGGCAAATTCCTTCACGATACTCTGGACCTTGATGTCATCTTCACCTGGCGCGCGGTCTTGCTGGCGTTGGGGGTGATGTCATTTCCCCTGCTCGTCCGCTCGGCCCGCGTCGCGTTTGAAGAGGTCAATCCCCGGCTGGAGCAGATTGCCCGCACGCTCGGCGCCGGTCATTGGCGCGTTTTCTGCACCATCACCGTCCCGTTGGCGGCCCGCGGCATCGTTGCCGGCATGGTCCTCGCCTTCGCCCGCGCGCTTGGTGAATTTGGCGCGACCATCATGATCGCCGGCAATATTCCCGGAAAGACCTCCACCCTTTCGCTCACAATTTTCCAGGACGTTCAACTTGGCCAGGACGCACACGCTTTCCGGTTGCTCGGTATATCCGTCGTCCTCGCCTTTGCGGCCGTATGGTGCAGTGAATTGTTGTTGTGCCGGAAAACAAAAACCCTGTGAGCCTGCTGCTGAAAAACATTTCGCTGCCGCTGGCCGATTTTTCGCTCGAGGCCGGGTTTGAGGCCCGCAAACGCATCACCGTCCTCTTTGGCCCGTCCGGGGCCGGCAAAACCTCCTTGCTGGATCTCATCGCCGGCCTGCGCCAGGCCCGCTCGGCATTCATCCAACTGGATGAGCATGTGCTGACAGACACGGCCAGGAACTTTACTGTGCCGGCCCATCAACGCGGTATCGGCTATGTACCGCAAGACCTTGCTCTGTTTCCACATCTCTCCGTCCGGCAAAATTTGCTCTACGGGTCGAAATCGGCCGCCGAGGATTCCCATTCATTTACCTTTGATCGGGTGGTTGAAATCTTGGAGATCCAATCGCTCATCACTCGTGGCGTGACCGGGCTTTCCGGCGGGGAAAAACAGCGCGTCGCTCTCGCGCGCGCATTGCTCGCTTCGCCGCGTTTGTTGTTGCTGGATGAGCCGCTTGCCAGCCTCGATGCACCGTTGAAGGCAAAAATCATCCCCTACCTGATCCGCATCCGTGATGAGTTTCACGTCCCGATGCTGTGCGTGACGCACGACCGGATGGAAGCCCTGACGCTGGCCGATGAAATCATCGTCCTCGACGGCGGGAAAGTTTTACAAGCGGGCGCAGTCCTTGATGTCTTCAACCAGCCCGCCAATGCCGACGTGGCAAGGCTCGTCGGTGTGGAAACGCTTCAACCTGGCCGCATCACAAACGTGAACGATGGCCTTGCTACGGTGAAAATTGGCGGCGCCACGTTGACGGCGCTGGCATCTGGCATTCATGAAGGCGATGTGTTCGTATGCATCCGCGGCGAGGATGTCAGCCTCCAACACGATGTTGTCCATGCGACGAGCAGTGTCCGTAACCGGCTTTTGGCACGCGTCATTTCGTTGCGCAATGAAGGTGCGCTGGTGCGCGTGGAACTCGACGCGGGCTTCCAGCTGCACGCCCTCATCACCCGGCCAGCTTGTGCTGAACTTGCCCTGCAACAAGGCGAAACGATTACTGCGCTCATCAAGGCACCATCTGTCCATCTCGTCCCCCGATGAAAAAAGCTCACGATTTAAGTTTCGGACGAAACCCGGAGATATGATCCAAGCACTCGACGATTGCTGGCAGCAGCGGTGGCAGGCATTCTGAGATGGCGCGAGGATTTCCCGGTAGATTGACGATCAAGGTCTTCCCGCGCACGCCCGCCGTCGCCCGTGATAAGATCGCTGTCGGGACTTTTGTAAACGACACCGCCCGCATCACTTCACCAAACCCGGGTAGTTCTTTTTCCAGCACCGTGCGCGTCGCTTCTGGGGTCACATCACGCGCTGAAGGACCAGTGCCGCCGGTTGTGACCACTAGGACGCAACCCGTAGTGCATAGATGCTTAAGGGCCGTCTCGATCTGTTTCTCCTCATCCGGTAGTAGCACGCACTCAAACTCGATCTCCTCGGCAAACTGTTCCCGCAGCACACGCTCGATCTCCGGACCGCTGCGGTCCTCATAAATCCCGCCGCTCGCGCGGTCGCTCAAGGTGACACGTCCGATTTTCATTTTTTGATTTTGGAGACCAGCCGCACGCCCTCAATGACCATGGTTTTATCCACGGCCTTGCACATATCGTAAATCGTCAACGCCGCCACGCTCACCGCCGTCAACGCCTCCATCTCCACGCCGGTCTTGGCGGTCGTACGCGCCTCGGCGATGATGCGGACACAATTTTTCTTCGGTAAAAAACTCAAATCGACGGCATCCAATGGCAACGAATGACAGAGCGGAATCAATTCATCCGTACGTTTCGCCGCCTGGATCGCGGCGACTTTGGCGACAGTGAAGACATCGCCCTTCGGCAACTTTTTTGCACGCAAGGCGGCGATGGTCTTTGGCTGGCAGCGGACAAACCCTTCCGCCACGGCGATGCGCAGTTGCGCGGGCTTGTGGCCTACATCCACCATCCGGGCGCGGCCTTTTTCATCAAGATGCGAAAATGATTTCATGGAACTTCGAGCAATAAGACTGGAACGGCATCGCCAGTCTTCGGCGCTTCCGTGTTGGCGCCCAGTGGCAACAACGCATTGGCGCCGGTCAAGCCGGTCATGTCGCCGGAACTCTGCCAGCGCAGTGCCCGCACGACAAGTTCGCCGTTCTGGATTTCCGCGCGGGCCGGCCAGAAAGTCTCCCGCGCATCCGGCCGATGGTTAAAATGTTGCGCCAGTCGGATTTTTACCGGCGACCATGCGGCCTTGGCCCCGGCAAATCGCTCCAGCGCCAGCCGCACTGCCACATGCAGGGTCACGAAATGTGAAACTGGATTTCCGGGCACGATGAACGCCGCCTGACTTTCGCGCGTCGCAAACACCAGCGGCTTGCCGGGACGCAGATTGATCTGCTCAAAATGGACCTCAAAACCTAGCTCACGAAGAAGTTTCCGGCCGAAATCATAATCCCCCACGCTTGCTCCGCCGGAAACGAGCATCAGGTCGAAATTATCCTCGCTGTCACGGGCCTTTTGCAGCAACTGATCAAAATGATCCGCCACGTTCTCCTGACGGGCGATTTCTCCGCCAAATTGGCGGATCAGTCCAGCTACCAACGTACTGTTGGAATCCCGGATCTGTCCCGGCCCCGGTTTGGCCGACGGCTCAACCAGTTCATTGCCCGTGACAAAATGTGCTACGCGGACTGGTGGCGACACCTTGGGCGCAGTTACCCCCAGACAGGCAAGCAAAGCAAGTTCGCCCGGCCCTAAGCGTGTACCGCTGCTCAAAAGCAAGTCACCCTTGCGCGCATCCTCCCCGCGTTTACGGATATGGGTAGTGCGAGCGCGTTGTGAAGGAATGATATAGCCGCCTTCCGCGCGAACGTTCTCCTGCACCAGTACCTGCGTTGCCCCGTCAGGTATCTGGGCGCCGGTAAAAATACGGGCACATTCGCCGTGGCTGATTTTGAATTTTGGTGCCGCGCCCGGCTGGATTTCGCCAACGATTTGAAATTGCTTCGAGTCATCATCCAATCCGATGGCGTAGCCATCCATCGCCGACCGGTCAAACGCCGGCATGTCTTCACTGGCACGAATATCCTCGCGCAGCACGCGGGATAATTCCATCGCCAGCGACGCCGGTTGCGCCGGCAGCGGGGAAATCTTTTCCGCGATGAGCGAGCGGGCTTCAGCCAGAGAAATCATGAGGAAAAATTCTATGCGTTTTGCCGGAAAAATGCCATCTTGGATGCACGGGTGCGGCGCATCCGTGATTGTATGAACGAGTTGATTGACCCTAATGGCAGGCGGGTGGATTACCTGCGGATTTCGGTGACAGACCGCTGCAACGAGCGGTGTCTCTACTGCCTGCCGGAGAATTACTCGGACTGGCTGCCGCGCGCGGAAATCTTGAGCGACGACGAGCTTCTGGCTGTCGCCCGCACCGCTGTCTCGCTTGGCTTCAAAAAATTTCGCGTCACCGGCGGTGAGCCGCTGGTACGGCCCGGAGTCGTGGATTTCATCCGCAACCTGATCGCCACACCGGGGGTGGAATCCGTCCAGTTGACCACCAATGGCACGCGCCTCCCCCAACTCGCCCAGCCACTGTTTGAAGCCGGTTTGCGGCGCATCAACATCAGCCTCGATGCCCTGGATGGGAAACGTTATCGCGAAATCACCGGCGGCGATCTGCAGCCGGTGCTCGACGGCATCAAGCTCGTCAAACAACTTGGCTTTCCCTCCGTGAAATTGAACACGGTCCTGATGCGTGGAAAAAATGACGAAGAAATCCTGCCACTGCTAAATTTCGCCGCAGAGCATGACGTCGCCATCCGCTTCATTGAACTGATGCCGGTCAGCCTGACGGAGATGTTGAGTGAAAAAAACTTTTTACCCGTGGCCGAGGTTTACTCCATCTTGAAACACGAGGACGAACTCTCCCCCCTGACTGAATCCTTGGGCTTCGGTCCGGCAAAATATTTCCGCCTGAAAAAACGCGGCGTCACGGTCGGGTTGATCGGCGCCCTGAGCGACCTGCATTTTTGTGAACGCTGCAACAAGATGCGGCTGACATGCGATGGCAAGCTCCGTCCCTGTCTCGGCAACCATCTGGAAACAGATTTGAAGCCCGGCCTGCGTCCCCGGATTGATGAAGAGAAATTGCAGGGACTTTTTCGCGGTACGCTGGCGCAAAAGCCGTCCGAACACCTGTTCCGCCACAACTACCAGCCGCAGCGGGTGATGACAGCCATCGGCGGTTGAATGAAAATCAAGATTCTCACCTTCGCGCAGACCCGCGCACAACTCGGTTTCGGCGAGACTGAATTTGAGTGCAACCCCGGCGAGACCCCGCGGGAAATCTTCCGCCGTCTCGCGCCTCAATTTGATCCCGGCAAGATCATCCGCGTGGCCGTGAACCAGGAATATGCCGACTGGGACAGTCCCGTTGGCAACGCTTTTGAACTGGCACTGATCCCGCCGGTGAGCGGAGGTTGATGATGAAGACGCATATCGAATTCACCCGCGTCCCCATCGTGCCGCCTGCCGCACCATCCGGCTCACGCGAAATCGGCGCGGTGCTGGAATTTTCCGGGCTCGTCCGCGAATTGGAGAACGGCCGTAAAATCCCCGGCCTCCAGTACGAGGCCTACGAGCCGATGGCCCGGATGGAGCTTGAAAAAATCTTCCAGGAACTGGCCGTAAAACATCCCTGTGAAGAGATTTATTTCATCCACCGGCTGGAGTTTGTGCCGGTTGGCGAGGCATCATTATTCATCCGTATCAGCGCCGGGCATCGGCAGCCGGCGCTGGCGCTGATGGCGGAATTGATCGACCGGCTCAAGACCGATGTCCCGGTCTGGAAGCTTTCAGACGTGTTGCACTAGGTCTTTCGCCTCATAGCGGACCTTGGGCAGGGCCGCATATCTGTCCGAAGCCGCCCGGTAGCCCACGGCACAGGCCACAACAGTTTTGTAGCCGGTGCCTTCCAGTTTCAAAATCTTGTCATATTCAGATGGCGCAATCCCTTCCATCGGGCAGGCATCCACTCCCAGGACCGCGGCGCACGTCATCAAATTGCCCAGCGCGATGTAAGCCTGCCGCGTCGCCCATTCATGCGCGTTCTTTCCGCGCGGGCCGTTCACGATATCGCTCAGCACCATGTCACGGTAGTTCACCAATTTTTCCACCGGGATGCCGCGTACCTCGCTGGTGCGTTTGATGAGCTTGTCCACATCCGCGGGTTTCATATCAGTGCGGGCGAGAAAAACCACATAGTGCGAGGCATCCACGACCTGCTTTTGCCCCCAGGAATGCGTCAGCAACGCGGCACGCACAGCCGGGTCTTGAACGACCAGAAATTTGTACGGCTGCATGCCGTAGCTGGTTGGCGTTAATATGAGTGACCTCTCCAGCGCGCTCCAGACATCGGCGGGAATTTTTGCGACGGCATCAAAAACTTTGGTGGCGTAGCGCCATTCGAGGGCGGTGATAAGTTGCTGGGGTTGGTTCTGCATAAAAATGTCCGCAGAAAATTGCATAGTTACCGGGAAAATCAATATTTCTTCCAGTCTCAAGCGCGTGGCCGCCTGCAATCCGTCTTCTGGTGCCACCCGCACTTTTTTACCTGCTGCAATTGCAATGAACCCCGTTGCTTGGGTATAAATGACTTGTGTACCCGCAAACGCTCCGTATCCGCCGCGCGACTGTTGACGACCTGCCCGCACTTCAGGGCATTTGGCAATCCATGCGCCTGCCAGCGGAACAACTCGAGAGCCGGCTGACGGAATTTCAAGTCGTCGAACGGGAGGGTGAAGTCGTGGGTGCCATCGGCTTCCAGATCATCCGCACTGCCGCCCTGCTCCACAGCGAGGGCTACTCGGATTTTTCCGTTGCCGACCAGTCCCGGCAGATGTTTTGGGAGCGCATTCAGACACTCGCTGCCAGCTACGGCGTATTCCGGCTCTGGACACAGGAAACCTCGCCATTCTGGCTGCGTTGGGGCTTTCAACCGGCGGATCAAGAAGCACTTGCCCGCCTGCCGGGTGAATGGAAAAGCGAAGGTGAAAAATGGTTCACGCTGGAACTGAAAAATGAGGCTGTCATCACCGCCGTGATGGAAAAACAACTCTCCGGCTTCCGGGACTCCGAGAAGAAACAGGTCAACAACACCATGTCCCGGGCAAAAACGGTCACCAACCTCGTCACCGCCATCTTTTTCATCATTGGCTTCGGTGCCATCGGTTTTGCCATCTACCTTTTCATGCACCTGAAATCAGCAGGACGCTGACGGACTGGAGCATTTCCAAAAATGCTCTAATAAATGGCCTAGAACATTAGTCTGATTGACCAAAAGTCGGTTTCCACGGACTTTTCGTAGGATGCGATTTCCCGTTTTAACCACTCACATTTTGTCCGGGTGGTTGATATTTCTTGCCGTGCTGGCCAGCGCTCAGGTCCAGCGCGTTCCGAACACGACCCTGGTGATGCCGCCGACACCCCCGATCTTTGGGTACACCACCACGAATGCGTTTCCTGGCCTCGTTTTGACCAATCCCGTTTGTATCGTCTCACCGCCGGGCGAAACCAACCGCTTGTTCATCCTGGGCAAAAACGGTGTCATCACCGGCATCACCAACCTCGCGTTGCAAAAGTGGACGACCTTCATGGACCTGACGCCGCAGGTCTCCAGCCAGGGCGCCAACAGCGGCACCGCCGGCGAACGTGGGTTGCTCGGGATGGCCTTTCACCCGGGGTTCGCGACGAACGGTTTTTTTTACGTTCTTTACATGCCGACAAACTCCGTCAACGGAAACTACTTCGACCGGCTCGCTCGCTTCAAAATATCCGCCAGCAACCCGAATCTCGGCGACACCAATTCACAGGTCGTGATTTACGATCAATTCGATCGCGACCCTAACCACAATGCCGGGGACATCCATTTTGGCGCGGATGGATATCTGTATATTTCCGTGGGCGACGAAGGCGCGGAGCATGACGGACGCAATTGCGCCCAGATCATCACCAACAGCCTGTTTGCCGGGATGCTGCGGATTGACGTGGATAAACGTCCGGGAAATCTGGCCCCGAATCCTGGCACTTCATCGCTGATCGTCAGCACAAACTATTTGATTCCTGCGGACAATCCATTCATCGGCATCACCATCTACAACGGTCTGACGGTCGATCCAAACATGGTACGCACGGAATTTTGGGCGACCGGGCTGCGCAACCCGTGGCGCTGGAATTTTGATTGTTATACGAATGCTTTCGGCACCAATGTTCTTTATTGCGGCGATGTCGGGCAGGATCATTACGAGGAGGTGGACGTGATCCAAAAAGGCGACAACCTCGGCTGGGCATATTGGGAAGGAACCAACGTCTCTTCGGGCGGCACCCTGCCACATACGACTTACGTTGCCACCCAAGGGACACAGGTCCGTTTTCCGATCGTTCATTACACCCACGGCTCGGCCTCTAATCAGGGCAATTGTGTCATTGGCGGGGTGGTTTATCGCGGCGTAAACCTGCCGCAACTGTATGGGAGCTATATCTATTGCGACTACGTTGATGGCAATATCTGGTCGCTCACCGCCTCCAACAACACCGTCAGTCCAGTGAGCGTAAACGGCGCGTCCGGCCCTACAACGCCCATCATCAGTGACAGCACCTTGAATATCACTGCTTTCGGCACCGATCCGCGTAACGGCGACATCCTGATGTGCGCCACCAAGACCACCGGCTTCGCCACCGCTGCGACGATCAACAAAATCATTTACAACTCCGCCACCAGCGGCACGCCCATTCCGACAACGCTTTATGATACCGGCGCCTTCACAAATCTGCTCTCCCTGACCGGCCCACACGACACGCTCCAGCCCGCACCTGGTATTTTGCCGTACGTCATCAATGTTCCCTTCTGGTCCGACAACGCCATCAAATCGCGTTGGTTCTCCGTGCCGAATACGAACCTCACCATCGGATTCAATGCCAGTGGCAACTGGAGTTTCCCCACCGGCACGGTTTGGATCAAAAATTTCAACCTGCAACTGACGAACGGCGACCCGGCTTCTGAAATCCGTCTGGAAACGCGGCTATTGGTGAAAAGTTTGTCCGGCGTTTATGGTGTCAGCTACCGTTGGGGCGGTTCGCAAACCAATGCCAGCCTCGTTTCTGCCGCCGGGTTTGATGAGAATTTCGCCATCAATGACGGTGGCATCATTCGTACGCAAGTCTGGCATTATCCGTCGCAAAACGAATGCATTACCTGCCACACCCCTGCCGGCGGATTTGGTCTGGGCATGAGAACTGAGCAGATCAATTGCAGTTATGACTATGGCTTTGGCCCGACCAATGAGATCCAGGCCCTAAGCACCGCCGGATATTTCAGTGCGCCGGTTACCAATGATGTCAGTTCTTTGCTTACGCTGGCAGCGGCAACGAACACCTCGGCCAGCTTGGAATTCCGTTCACGCTCGTTCCTCGCCGCCAACTGCTCGCAATGTCATCAGCCGGCTGGCACGGTCTCGCAGGCGAACTGGGATGCACGCATCACCACGCCGACCGCGCTCGCGGGACTCATCAATGGCGCGCTGGTCAACAATCTCGGCAGCACCAGCAATTTTGTCATCGCGCCCCATCTGCCGGCCAATTCCGCCCTGCTCTCGCGCATCGCCACGCGCGGCGCGAACTCCATCCAGATGCCGCCGCTCGCCTCGTCCCTTGTGGATGGCACCGCCACCAATCTGATCACGCAATGGATCTTGAGCCTCACCAACACTTTCTGGCTCGGCGTATCACCTGACCCACAAACGGTTGTACCCGGCAATAGCGCGGCCTACGGGGTTAATTTTATTGCGACGGCCGATTTCACCAATGACGTGGGTTTAACCGTAAGCGGGCTGCCTCCGGGTGCCGGTTCTGGATTTAGTCCGGTAACGGTCAATAATGCCACAACGAATTCAACCCTCATCATCACTACGAGTGGTACAACGCCAGTTGGCAACTACGTCTTGACCATCACCGGCATTGGCGGCAGCCAGACAAACACAGACACAGTGAGCTTAGTCATAAACAGCAACACTGCCGCGCCTGGAACATTGGTCTGGACCAATGCCAGTGGCACCGATACGAACTGGTCAACCGCGTTGAACTGGATCAATGTCACTGCCGGAGGCAATGGCCCGCCGGGCCCTGCCAATAATCTCCTGTTCACCAACACCGCCGTGTCAGCTTCCGCCAGCGTCACCAACAACATCGTGGATGCCAGCGTCACCGTTGTATCACTGCAATACGCCAACAATGCAACCTCACCAAATTACCACGTCACCCTCATCAAGAACGGGCAGACAGCGACAGTTACCAATGGATTGATGGTAGGCACCGGCACCGATGCCGGGGCTAACGGCGCGGTCAATGCCATCGTCACCGGTACAGGCGGAACACTGACAGTCAGCGGTGGAAACCTTTCTGTTGCCCAAGGCAGCGGCTCGGATGGCTCGCATCTGGCCACTTTGAATCTGTCCGGCCTGGACATGTTCAACGCCACCATCAGCCGGTTGAGTATCGGCGTGCCCAATGGAACCGGCAATCCTCGCGCTGCCGGCATGCTGTTCCTGGCCAGGACGAACACCATCCTCATTTCTACCACCGGTACCACCAACGGCCTGTTGGTCGGCTGGAACTCAAACACCGGAGCCTCGACTCCGGGCGCAACCAAGCCCAGCCTGCTTTACCTCGGACAGACGAATGGGATTTATGCCGACACCATCTGGGTCGGTTCCGTGAAGACGCTGGGCGCGTTGCTGGCCTTCAACCCTTCCGGATTGAACAATCCCACCGCTTTTTTCCGCGGCTTAGGTGGCGCCAGCAGCCGGGTTTCAATCTGGGCCATCGGCAATGATTCTCCGCAGAGCAACAGCAACCAAAGCACCTCCGGCACCAACGACTTCACAGGCGGAACTGTGGATGCACTGGTGAACAACCTGACCATCGGTGTGACGTCCACTGGTAACTCCGGCGGCGGCATCAGCGCCGGCGGCATGGGCGTCCTTACTTTCAACGCCGGCATCTTTGATGTGAACAATCTCACCAACGGCTGGAGCCTCGGCACTGGCACCGTCACAAACAATGGTGTCGGCATCATCAACGTCAATGGCGGCACACTGAAAGTGAATGGCGCGCTGGTGATGGGCGTAAATAGTGGCAGCGGATTCAGCGGCCAGTCGGGCACGTTGAACATCAGGAACGGCACCGTGCTGGCCAACTCCATCCTCTCCGGTGGCGGCACCAATATCATCACCCTGAACAGCGCGACACTGGTCATCACCAACCGCGCGGGAGCACCGGGTATAGGCATCAGCCTGTTCGCTATCACTAATTCCACCTTGCGCCTCCGCCTGGATGGCAGTGCCATCGCCACCAACCTCGTCGTCTCAAATCTTCTGGCAGGTGGCATCTCTACGATTGCCATTGATACCCTTGCCAATGTCAGCAGCCTAGCCACCTTCCCACTCATCAGTTACACCGGAACATCGCCTGCAACGGGCAGTTTCGCGAAGGGCGCGCTGCCGCCCGGCTATTCCGGCAATCTCGTCAACAACACTGCGAAGAAGCGAATCGATTTCGTTGTAGCACCTAACGCCCTGGTGACGCCCCGCGTGAACTCGCTTGCCTTGATGGGAACAAACTTGTTGGTTGGTGGAACGAATGGATTCCCCAGCAGCGCCTATTACGTCCTTACGACGACAAACCTGACGCTGCCCTTGAACCAATGGCTGCCGGTATCGACCAATCCATTTGATGTGAATGGCGGATTTAATTTCACGAATCCGATGAACCCGGACGCCTTGCAGATATTTTATCTACTGCAACTTCAGTGAACTTGGGTCGCGGACAGTTTGTCCGTCAGCGGAACCTCAGGCTGTTTTCGGCGATGAAAATTCGTCCGCATGGTACGAACTCCGCACCATCGGGCCGCTCGCAACGTGCACAAAACCCAGCTTCTCCGCATGGACCTTATATTCCGCGAATTTGGCGGGCGTGACGAACTCAATCACCGGCAGATGTTTCAATGACGGCTGTAGATACTGGCCCAGCGTGAGGATATCGCAACCCGACGCACGCAAATCATCCATCGCCGTTAGAATCTCCTCTTCCCGCTCACCGAGTCCAAGCATGATACCGGACTTGGTGTGGATGGTATCGCCGCGCTTGTCCTTCACCTTCTTCAGCACTGCCAGCGAACGGTCATAGGTCGCCCGATGCCGCACGCTGGGTGTCAGGCGGCGGACGGTTTCAAGGTTATGGTTGAAAATATGCGGATTCGCGTTCAGCACATTTTCAATGGACGTGTCGCTCTCGTTAAAATCTGGAACCAGCACCTCGATGACGATGCCGGGATTCAACTGACGCACAGCTTCGATGGTCTGGCGGAAATGCTCCGCGCCGCCGTCCTTCAAGTCATCGCGCGCCACAGCGGTGATGACGACATGCTTCAGCTTCATCCGGCGTGTCGCTTCGGCCACGCGCATCGGCTCATCCGCTTCGAGCGCGAGCGGTTTGGCCGTGCTGACGGCGCAAAAGCCGCAGGCGCGCGTGCAGCGGTCGCCCGCGATCATGAAGGTCGCCGTGCCCTTGCTCCAGCATTCCCAATGGTTCGGGCACTTGGCGCTTTCGCAGACCGTGTGCAGCTTGAGTTCGTCCAGCAGCGAACGGGTATGGGAAAAGGTGTCAGACGTGGGCAGCTTGATGCGCAGCCATTCCGGCAGGCGCGGGCGCGGTTTTAATTCAGTCGTCGTCACAAATTTATGGGCTACATGCTAACATGGATTTATCAGGTTGAAAAATTGAATTTAAACCCGGTCAAAGAGTCTTAAAAAAGCCCGGAAGCTCTTCCGGGCCGAAATCCGCCAGTACCTTGCCATCCACTTCCAGCACCGGTGCGAGTTCCTGGCCCGAAATGCGGACCATCTCGGCAAACGCCGCCTCGTCCGCGATTACATCGATCTTCTCGTATTGGATGTCATGCTCATCCAGCCAGTGGATGGCTTTGTGGCACCAGCCGCAGTAGGGTTTTATGAAAAGACGGATTTTCATTGGAAAAACTTCTCATAAACCTCGTCTAACTCGTCGTCCGAAAACGTAGCGAGCATTCGAGCCGTCTTGGTCGCGCCTTTTGCAAAAGCCGCAACCGCGAGGAAGGATTGAGTCAGATCCTTGGACCAATCTTCAGCGAAACGCCTGGCTCCAAACTCTGCCATGGTTTTAATGGCCAAGTGATAATCACTCTCCAGCCACTCGGGAAGCTTTGGATTTTCGCCAAACACCCGGCATTCTTCAATCGTTGCAACAAGGGCAAAGGCATTCCAGTCCAGTAAATCGCGACTGACGCAAATTTGAGCCAATTGTGGCACCACAGCGTAAGATGCGATGTCCACATCACCTTGATGATGCAACTCATCCCATAACTCTTCCCAAATCTCTTCCAAGTCGCCCGATCCATTCTCCAATTCCTGAAGACGTGTAGAGGCATCGTATGGCGTCCGGTAGCCGCCAATAAATGTGCTCCAAAGTGGATCGTCAAGCCTGATCATTCCTATCCACCAATCTGCTTCTTATAATCCTCCGGCGAAAGAAGCGCGCCGAGTTCCGCAGCGTTGCTAGGTTTGATCTTGTAGAACCAACCTCCGGTGTTCGGCTCGCTGTTCACGAGCGCCGGATTGTCAACCACGGCAGAGTTGACAGCGGTAATTTCTCCGCTGACGGGTGAATAGATATCGCTGGCGGTCTTGACCGATTCCACCACGGCACAGGCCTCACCCGCCTTGACCTTGCGGCCCACGGCGGGCAACTCAACGAACACGATGTCCGTCAACTCGGCCTGCGCATGGTCGGTGATGCCGACGGTCGCGGTATCGCCGCTAACGCGGATCCATTCATGTGATTTGGCGTATTTAAGATCGGAAGGAACATTGCTCATAAATTGTGCGGGAAGATTACGGACATTTTGCCCGTTGAAAAAGATATTTTATCAAGAGGAAACTTGTCTCACGCAAAGGATAGATGGCAACTAAACCTTCCGGTAAACCGGTTTCTTCACCACGGCGGCGGCAAAACGTTTGCCGCGGATCTCGATTTCAATCTTCGTGTCCGGCTTTGCAAATTCCGGCGGGACATAGCCCATGCCAATACCAAGATTCAGCGACGGGCTCTGCGTGCCGCTGACGACTTCCCCAACGGAAGCGCCATTCGCCCAAATCGGATAATGCGGACGCGGCGGCGCGGATTTCTCGGTCATTTTGAATGCCACGAGCTTTTTCTTCGTGCCATTGGCTTTCTGTTCGGCCAGCACGGCGCGACCATTGAATTCCCCCTTGTCCAGCGAGACGAAAAACCCGACCCCCGCCTCGATCGGCGTGGTGTTTTCATCAAGCTCGTGACCGTAAAGCGGATAGCAAACTTCCGTGCGCAAGGTGTCACGGGCGCCGAGCCCGGCAGGCTTCAGACCATACGGCGCGCCCATCTCCAGCACCTTGTTCCAAACGTGTTGGATGGCTTCGTCCGAACCGACAATCTCAAATCCGTCCTCGCCCGTGTAACCGGTACGCGAAACGATGACACCACCGTGCTCAAAATGAAACCCGCCCACCTCGTTCTTCTTCAGGTCGGTGACGGCGTTGACGCGCTTGGCGGAAATCGATGCGCCGGGAATGACGGCATTGATGAATTCCGGCACGCGCGGGCCCTGCACCGCAACGGCGGCGTATTGATGCGAAGCGTCCGTGAGCTTGAGTTCGCCGGAAAATTTTGCAGCCTGGGATTGCAGCCATGCCACATCGTCCGCAATGCGCGAGGCATTGATAACGAGAAAATAAACCCCGTCGGACAACTGATAGGCGTAGAGGTCGTCAATCACACCGCCACCTTCATTGCACATCAGGGTATATTGCCCCTGCCCTGATGTGAGCTTGCGGATGTCGTTCGTGAGCGTGCGATTTAGAAATTCCACCGCGCCAGCCCCGCTGACCGTGACTTCTCCCATGTGAGAGATGTCAAAAATCCCGGCGGCATTGCGGACGGCCAGATGCTCATCCGTGATGCTGGTGTACTGCACCGGCATTTCCCAGCCGCCGAATTCAATGAGTTTGCCGCCGAGTTTTTGATGCGCGGCGTAGAGTGAAGTGCGTTTCAACATGATTTAATTCAAGCACAGATGGACATGGATACACACGGATAAAAACAAACACGAGATTTTATTCATTCGTGCTTATTCATTTTAATCCCCGGCCGATCGATTTTCACCCCCATTTTTCCATTTTCATCTGTTCTTTCTGCAGGCCCAGGCCGTGGATGACGAGATGCTCGGCGAAATCGACCAACGCATTGGGGCCGCAGGCGTAGAAGACGGTGTTCGGCAGATCGGTGGCGACCTCCTTGATCCATTCCGGGGTGACACGACCGGTGCGGCCGGTCCAGTTGTCCTCGGGCGTGGCCCGGGTGCAGGTGACGAGGAACTTGAAATTGGGGTTCTCCTTTTCCAGTTCGCGAAATTCAGCGTTGAAAATGATGTCCTTCGGCTGCCGCACGCTATAGAGCACGGTGATTTTAGTATCCAGTTTCCGGCGCGTGGCTTCCCGCGCATAGGCGCGGAATGGCGTCACGCCGGAACCGCCCGCAATGCAAACCAGATGCTTGTTCGGTTCGTACACCGGGAGAAATTTTCCTACGGGCGGGATGACGAACAGCTTGTCGCCGGTCTTCGCCCAGTCAACTATGCGCGTACCCATCTTGCCGTCACGCTTGATGGTCACCTCGTAGAAACCGCGGTCAAGCGCGCAGGAGGAAAGCGAATAGGCGCGTTTGTAGCCCGGCGTATCGGGCCAATAGAGCGTGATGAACTGGCCGGTCTTGAAATCGGGATTATGGCCGTCGGGCCATTTGAGTTTCAGGGTCTTGGTGTCCGGCAACTCCATCGTCGCGGTTTCGACGAGCATTTCGAGGATTTCTTTGGCCATAAATAAAATTGTTTCGAGGTTAGTAAAACTGCCGGTTGGCGGCAAGCAACGATGCGTTGGCCCTGCTGCGCGACCGGCTTCAGGGAGTGATTTTATTTTTCAGCCGGCACAAAACACCTCTGATCCTGTGATTTCATGGACAATTTTTGGCGAGCCGTGCGGCCACCTCCTGCGCCAGCAACTGATACGCCGCCGCACCGCTGCTGTATTTGTCGTAGTAAATGATCGGCTGGCCAAAGCTCGGCGCCTCGGCCAGCCGGGTCGTGCGCGGGATCACCGTCTCAAACACTTTTGCGCCGAGCAGCTTCCGGACTTCATCCACGACCTCGTTGGAAAGTTTCGTGCGACCGTCAAACATCGTCATCGCCACGCCAAAGATATCGAGCCGCGGATTTACGCCCGCGGTGCGCAACTGGTCCAGCACCCGGTTCATCATGGAGATGCCTTCCAGGGCGTAATATTCGCATTGCAGCGGCACAAGAATGCCGTCGCACGCCACGAAGGCGTTCAAGGAAAGGATGCCCAGCGATGGCGGGCAATCGAGCAGGACGATGTCAAAACGTCCGCTGTCGCGCACAGGCTGAAGCGCGATGGCAACGCGTTGAAGATGATTTTCCAGGCGCGCCAGCTCCAGATCCGCCGCGCACAAATCCACTTCGCTGGGAATCGCCTCCAGCCGCGCATAGGCCGTGGGTTTGATTTTTTCAAGCAGACTCCCCTCGCCCAGCAGAACGTGATAGGCACTGGCACCCTCAACTTTTTCAAGGCCGATACCGCTGGTGGCGTTGGCTTGAGGATCGAGGTCGAAAAGCAGGACGCGTTTTCCATCCGCCGCGAGGCAGGCGGCCAGGTTGACGGCGGTGGTGGTTTTACCGACGCCGCCTTTCTGGTTGGCGACCGCTATGACAATAGTTGGCACTGGCGCATTAAATGAAAAGCGCGGTGACGTTTCAAGCGTTCACCGCGCAAAGTTATCAGATTGAGATTGCCGGGTTCAGTGAGCCGGAGCAAAACTCGCGGGTTGGAATAATGCCGATGCACCCGCCGGCTGTCCAAAGAATGCCGTCACCGGCTGCAAGCTGGCATTGGTGCTGATGGCTATGCCGCCCTCGGAAGCCGTCGAGTTCGCAAAAGTCGGCGTCGCAACCGATGCCAAAGCCGGGGTGGAAGCCGTCGGGTCAGCCTGGCTCGATGCCGTCGTCAGAATGCTTTGCGGACCGGACTCGGAACGCTCAGCCAGCACCACGCCGAACAGGAGCAAAAGACAAAGACTGGTCGCGAAACCGCCGATGACACCGGGTTTGGCCTCAAAAATACGAAGAAAACTGACAAACCACGGAACCTGTTCATTGAGCCGGTCGGCAAAAGACCCGGTGCCGCTGCCTTCGCCGGCACGGATCCGGGCCACGACCTCGTCAGAAAACTGGTTGAAGAAACCGGGCGGCGGGATTTCGTGCCGCTTGAGTTTCAGCAGTTGCTTGAGGTCGTTAAAATTATTTTCGCTCTCGTTCATGGCTTGATGTATTCGGCCAGATGGCCTTGCAATTGTTGCCGCGCATAAAACAGCCGCGACCGCACCGTCCCGATATTGCACCCCATGATTTCCGCGATCTCGTCATGCGACTGGCCCTGCACATCATGCAGGACTACTACCATTCTGTGAGGTTCAGACAGCTTGAGCAATGCTTCGTTCAATTTTTTTTGCAACTCGCTCAACCCCACATCCCGCGTCGGGGTTTTATCCGAAATCAACGCCATCAGGTCCGGGTCATGCTCCGCATTGAAATCAATATCGTTAAGGCTCAAATGGTATTTATTCTTACGTTGCTTGAGAAAATTGATGGTTTTGTTGACCGCTATCCGGTAGAGCCAGGTATAAAAGCTGGAACCGCCCTTGAACGACTTCAATGCCGAGTAAGCCTTGATGAATGCCTCCTGTGCAAGGTCATTGGCGTCCTCATGGTTTGAGGTCATGTGATAGATGGTCGCGTAAATACGTTCCTGATAACGCTTTACCAGCTCATCGTACGCATGAAGGTCGCCCCGGCGGGCTCGCTTTACCAAATCGCCCTCCAACATTCCGGCCGGTGTGCTGGGGTCAGGAGTGGTGGCTGGTTCGGACATAATCATTGTCATTGAACCGCCAATGCCGAAGTTTGTTGCGCCAAATAATCCGTCAGTTGTGACAAACCAGTCCGCCCGGGCGAAGCCGGCAACACCCGCAACGCCTTCCGCGCCTGTTCCAAAAATTTCTCGATCTCCCTCACCGAAGGCTCAAAAGTCTCATATTTTGCCAGCAGCTTGTTCACCATCGGGAAATTTTCCGGCTGCCACTTCTTGATGGCGTTTTCCAGGCTGGCCCGGTCCTTGGCGTCCGCCCGTTCCCAGGCGAGCAGCAATGGCCACGTCAGCTTGCCTTTCGCCAGGTCCGTGCCGAGCGATTTCCCCGCCTCCGCCTCCGTGCCGAACAGATCCACGCAATCATCGTAAACCTGGTACGCCGTGCCGACCGCCGCGCCGAATTCCTTCAACGCCGCGCGCTGCTCCTCCGACGCCTCGCTCAGGAACGCCGCCAGATCGCACGACAACGTGAACAGCTCCCCCGTCTTCATTTCGATCACCCGGAAATAGTCGCGGCGCGATGCCACAAAATTCCGCCGCTGCTGGGTCTGGATGATTTCGCCGGAACAGACCGTGTTCGTCGCCAGCGAGACCGCCCGGCACACCTCCGTCGTCGGATAACTCGAGGCCAGTTTCAACGCCTGCGCAAATAGACAGTCCCCGAACAACACCGCGATCTCATTCCCCCACTTCGCCGCGACCGTCGGGCTGCCGCGCCGGATTTCCGCTTCATCCATCACGTCGTCGTGGACCAGTGTGGCGAGGTGGACCATCTCGATGATGACCGCCGCCTTCACATGCGCCTCGGTCGGTTTGCCAAAACACGCCGCCGCCAGCGCCACCAGCGTGGGGCGCAGGTGCTTCCCGCTGTTGTTCAGCGCGTGCTCGGCATAGGGGACGATCTGGGGGTCAAATTCGCGCGCCTGACGCATCAATTGTTGCGTCACGGCATGCAAAAACGGCTCGACCGGTTCCACAATTATTTTCCAGGAACGGGCCGGGTCGGATTTGGAAGCGTGGTCGGATTTCACATCCGTCACTTTGGTTTCAGCAGCCAGCATTGGCGTCAGCTTAAATTCACAAGCACTGCGAGTCAAACTCGTTATCTTTCCTGTCGTTATCTTTCCCGTTCTATTTTGGCCGGCATCATCAGGTCCGGGAGCAACCATCTTGCGCCGGCAAACATCCTGCCGCCATTTTGGTTTTTTGAGCGCCTGTTACCGCGTGTTAACTTTTTTCTCCTCCTTTCATTGCCCCACCTTGGGTGGTGCATGTCATGAAGCCGAACACACACGGGAAAAACCCGGGGGCAAAACATGCTTTCTGCATCTTATATAAGGCAATAATTGTATCAGTTTATGTCAGATTAAGAAAATTGATGCCATGGCACATTTGTTGCATCGCCGCTCAAGCATGAAAAACAATTCGTTCGATCGGGCTATGGGACAGATCGTTGCTCAGGCGGAGGCCGAGCGCCAGCAGGAGATCAAGGCGCGCCAGCGGGCCGAATGGTTTGGACGGGTGCGAAACGCTTTCATCCTCCTCTTTATCGCGACCGTTCTGATTTTCGCCTGCAACTTCCATGACCGCCTCGGCGAATTGGTTGCCACCATCATGCCCCCCAAGGCGGCCGACACCACCTCCGGCTCCAAGGAACCCTCCGGCAAGGCTGCCGCCGCCCTGCAAGGTGCCGGGCAGAACGCCGCCGTCCGCGATCAGCTCATCGACTCGCTCGCGAAATAACCGGCGCCTCTCAACCCGGGATGCCGCCGGCGATATACTGTTCCATCTGCTCGATCGCGGCATTCTGGGTCGAGATGATCCAGTTCACCAGATCGCCGATGGAGATGATGCCCACCAGATTTGCCCCCTCCACCACCGGCAGGTGACGGACACGGTTTTCCGTCATCAGCATCATGCAGTTTTCCACCGAGTCATCCGGCGACACCGTGATGACATTCTTCGGCATGATTTCCCACACCTGCGTCTGCTTGGAGGTTTTCCCGTGCAACGCGATCTTCCGGGTATAGTCGCGCTCCGTGAAGATGCCGGACAGCTTTCCGCCCGACATCACCAGCAAAGCGCCGATGTTTTTATCCGCCATCA
>Ga0105238_10000937_pt1 | contig 29892 bp, 34 predicted proteins | sample KBSC34metaG_FD_81526 | JGI IMG/M metagenome (GOLD analysis project Ga0105238, IMG submission 81526) | Corn rhizosphere microbial communities from Kellogg Biological Station, Michigan, USA - KBS C3-4 metaG | ecosystem: Host-associated > Plants > Roots > Rhizosphere > Soil | place: Michigan, USA...
CGTGGCTGGTCTGCGTGATGGACTTCGTCACCGCGGAGGAAGACCCCCCGCCGGCCGCCGCCGATGTCCACGCGGTGCCGCTCCACGTGAGCACGTCGCCCGTCGTCGTGCCCAACAGAGATGTCAGTGGTGAGGTTCCTGCCCCCAAGCACACACCGCCGGCGGAAAAAGAGGTGGCTCCGGTACCACCGTTGGGCACCGATTTTCCGGCCAGCGTGTCAGCCGTCGTGGGAAGCGGATAGCTCTTCGTGGCGTCCGAAGAGATGAAGGAATCCGCCGGCACGATCCTCGTGGAGCTCGCCGAAGCAAGCCCCGGGGAAAGTGCCAAAGCTAAAAATAAGAAAAATTTAATCATGCTGCCCTCTCAAAGGTTCCATCAGGCCGACGCTTACGCAAGCTGGATGCGGCAGACATCTTTGCTTTCGTTTCTTGGGAGTGCCCGTTTTTAGATCCGTATCGGCCTTTAACTACCATGTCGAGCATATTATCTTTTGGCGTGCCAAGCCAAAGATGGTTAGGGTTCATGCACGCCGGGTTATCGCAGCGATGGCAAACTAATATTCCAGCTGGGATTTCACCGCACTCCTCCAGCCACATCACCCGTGGGGCTTTGTACTTATTTTTTCCAACGCGAAATGTGCCACGACCATCCGCTTCTTTGTAGCCAAGCCAAGGCCAACACGAATCTCTCGATCCGCGCTGCACCTTGGCCCAAAAGTTTTTCTTTTGTTTAGGCGTAAGCATATTACCGACGAGATTGCTCAACCCACGCCGAGCCGTCCCACACAAGGTTGAGCACGGAATCCAAACCACCAACCCAGGGGCCGTTGAGGCTGAGTCCGGTGCCGTCGGCAACCGTAACCGTATTGGTGGCGCTACGCGATACCAATTCCAAGTGCTGGCCCACCGCGGAACCAGCGGCGATCTGCGGGTTCGCCGTAACCGTCACGGCCCCAGCGTTACCCTGAATGAAACTCACGTTGTCGTAGGTGGCCGCGCTGAAAGCGATGCCCCCGGCGGCGGTGATGTTGGTCGGAGATCCACGGCTGCCGGTGATCGTCGGAGCCACACCGGTACCCGCGGAAGCCGCGGTCACGCGACCCTTGGCGTCGACGGTCACCGTGGCGTTGGCGTAGGTACCCGCGGAAACTCCGCTGGTAGCCAAAGTAAACACTTGGGATTGCGAGCCGGAGGCCGGTCCCGCGGTGCCGTCCCCAGTTAGCTGGTTGATGGCGTTCACCGTAACCGCGCCTTGAGCGCCGTTCACGCTAAGCACGATATCCGCGCCGGCGTGGGCGAGTTGCCAAACCGAGCCGTTGTACATCACCCAGTCGCCGACTACGAAAGTCTGCGAGCCCGAGCCCAAGTTTTGCGTGCCCGCCACGTTGACGCGGTAGAAGTATCCGCTGGTGCCGGTGCCATCGGCGAGGGTGGGGGTGTTGGTGCTGGCATTCCAGGTGCCTTGGTACACCATGAGGCTAGCCGGGAGCTGGGCGAAAGCGATTTTCCCGCCGCTATCGAGCTGCGGGATGCCGTTGTTGGCGTTGTACAGCGTGCTGAGATAGTTGCCCACCGAGGTATTGAATGTCTGCAGGGCGCCGGTACCATCGAGATACTGGCTGGTCGTACCACCGCCGGGGAGCGTAAACTTAGCGGCGAAGCTGGTGTGATCGGATCCGCTGAGCGCACCCGTCACCCCGTTGCTGGAAAGTCCGAGGCTGAGCTGCTGGCCGCTCAGGCTCAACCCGTTGGCGGTGCCAAGCGTGACGTCGCCGCTATTGGAACCGCTGAGCACCGAGCCGTTGCCGATCGAAGAAACCGAGATATTGGAAAGCGTATTCGAACCGCCGTTGATCGTTTTGTTGGTTAACGTCTGCGTCGCGGTATCCGAAATCAGGTTGGCGCCGGCGCCGGGCACCGCGAGGGTGGTGCCCCCGGTGGTGTTGGTGATGCCGTCGGCTTGGATCTGGCGATCCGTGCTGGCGTTGGCGTTACTAATAAGCAACGCGGTGAGTAAAGCGATCCATGTTTTCATTTTAGCTCCTTCTAGAAGTTTCTGCCCAAGTGCTGCCGTCAAAAAAGTACGTGATTGCCTGGTTGTCGTCCAGCGTGATGACGCCGTTCTGGTCGGTACCGGCGCCATCCGCGATTTTAAGCTTATCGGTGGCGCTGACGCCGATCAGCGTGAGGCGCTGGCCCACGGTGGCCCCCGCGGTAAGAATCGCGCAGTTCTGCTGGCCGCCTAAGAGCGGCTTCACCCACCACACCTGATCCATGGCCGCGCTGGGCTGCATACCGACGCCGGTGTCGATTTGCACGGCCGCCGCCTTGCTGCCGTGCGCCTCGGCGCCGCCGCCGCTTGCAGGGCTGGCGCTGATCACCAGGTTGCCGTCGCCGTCCGGCGCAATGGTGACGTTGGCCCCGGCTTTGACGTCGAAGAACCGTGCGGTGCTACCTACGACACCATCCACGATGCTGAAGCCGCTGCCGTCCCCGGCGCTGGCGACGCCGGTTAACCCACCACCCCCGCCGCCGCCGCCCACGGAGCCGCTGAAGTAGCAAACGTAGACGTCTTGGCCGGCCGCCGGTGCGGTGCCGAAAGTGATGACGGAACCGCTACCCGCGTAGCTGAGGCCCCAGAGGCTGGGGTCCACGATAGCGCCGTCGACGTAAACAAAGGTTGAGGCTTTGTTGGCCGGCGAACCTGTGATGGTGAAGTTGATATTGGTGCCGTTGGCGGGTTCCGCCGGCACTTCTTGGTTGGAAAACAGGTAGGCTTGCCCCGCCAAGATGTACTGGATAAAGACTTCCTGGGCGCCAGCCAACGCGCTGTGGAAGCTGATGTGGTCGGTGAGGAAATCCCACTCGGTCTTCGGCACGATGGCGCCGTCGACGAACACGAAAACCGCGTCCGCGCTGAGCGGCACGTTGGTGATCGGAAAGTTGGTTTGGCCATCCACGGCGATTTGAAGGGGTTCTTCGTAGAAAATCGGAAAACTTTGCGGGCTGCCGGCGCCCGCGGCCCCGGTGAACAGGATCTGCGTGGAGGTGGTGGCGAAGCCCACCGGCACAATTTTTTGGCCAGCCAATGTCGGTGCGCTGGGCGTGATGCCGCCCGGCGTCGCGGGGTCCGCGTAGTAGATCGCGCCGGCCACCAAGCCGGTCGCCGCACGGAAGCCGCTGTACACGATGGTCGCGGTTTCCGAGGTGCTATAATTGGAAATCACTACACCCGCGTAGGTGCCGCGTACCGCCTGGTTGACGGCCCCGCAGTCCAACGGGTACGCGGCGCCCGCGGTACGCCCGCCGTCGCTGCTGCCGGGGCTCAGGTAGACCAGCTGCCCGGCGGTGAGGTTTTGACCCGCGGGAGCCTGGTAGACGCTGAAATAGCCGTAGCCATCCAGGGTTTTGGATTCGCCGTCCCGTAGGACGATTTGCGCGCAGTTCACGCCGAGGTACACCGCGTCTAGGTAGCGGCGCGCCAACAGGATGACGCCATTGGCCACCGGCACCGAAGCGTTGGCCCCGGTGTGCACGGTCAACGCACCGGCGGAACTAAACACGTAGGTCTGGTTGGTTTCGTTGGCCGTCGCGTTGGCGTTTAGCGTCACGGTATCCGCGCCCACCGAAAGCACGGTGGTGGCGCCGGGGATGCCGGGGCCGCTCACCGCCATGCCGGGTAAAATATTGCCGGTAAACGCGACGCCGGTCAGCGTATTGCTGCCGTTAAGGATACTCGCCGTGCTGCTGACCGGGGTGTTTGGGGTGAGGTAGGCGATGTCGCCGTCGTTGAGGGTTACGCTGCCCGCCGCGATGGTATTGTTGCCGTCGGGCACGCCGGGCATCGCCAGAAACGCCGTGGCATTCCAGCTGAGCACGCCGGTCGTCGCATCGAAGCTGAAATCACCGCCGCCCAAAAGGCGTATCGCGTTATCTGGGATCCCGCCTTCCACGATCTGGTCGAGGTACTGCACCCACTGGTCGAGCTCGTAAAACGCCCAGTTCATGTACTCGGGAGGCGGAGCCATGCCGGGCTGCCAGCCGGTCAGCAAAAACGTGCTGGGCGGCTGCACTACGTATAGCGGGTTGCCATTAGTCCAGTTTATGTAGCTCGGCGGGCGTTGAACCATTAGTAATACCTTCCGCGCAAAACGCTATTTAATCAACCCAACAAAAACACCACCGGAACCCGGAACGTTGGAATCCGGGAAGCCGTTAAGAGCCCCATCCACCCCGGGGCCCGCGAAACGAAAAATTCGGTCATGCGTGCTGACGGCGCCAAACGCCAAGCGAATACCGGCACCCAATGCGGCCTGCACGAGGTTACGCGCCAACGCGTAAAGCGTGGGGGGGATCGTAGAGCCGCCGACTTCAAAAGAGATGCTGGCCGGGTAGTAGTTTTGGATCAAAACGCTGGTGCCCTGGAAGAGGTAGCCGATGATCGCGCCGATCGTGGGGATCGTGGTGTCGGAGTAGTTCTCCGCGATTTTGCCAAAAATAAAAAGGATGTACTCGGCGTCGCTGAGGCCGTTCCTTTTGATGCCGACGATATCACCTATGGCGTCGAGCTGCGCGCCGACCGCCGGTACGCTGGTGCCGTTCCAAAGCTGGCGGGCCGCATCGACGGCGAAAATCGCGTCTTCGAGGTCTTGGATCTGCGTGACGGTGGCGCCCAAAAGCCCTTGAACGCGGGGCCGCCCCTTGTATTGCTGCAGCAGCCGGCCTTCGGCGTCGATGACGTGCGTCGTAATTTTCGTTACGATGGGGTTCATACGTAACTCACGCTCACGTTAAACTCTTCCCAGAGCGGCACTTCTTCGGGCTGCAGTTGAATGTTTGCGTTGCCGGTGGGGTTGGGCGCGCGGCCAAACTTGAGGTCGTAACTGATGATGCCGGGCACCGCATTGAAGCAACCCACGATGCCGTTGGTGCCGAAGCCGATCACCAGGCCGCCGATACCCACCAGGTTGCCGACGTCGACGATATCCTTCTGGATCGTGGCTACGCTGCCCGGATTGAAAGCCGGCTGCGCTTCCGTGGTGAGGTCGGTCACCATACTGATCACCGCGTACAACGCCACGGCGGTCGGCCTGCTGAAGCTGACGTAAAACGGGTTGCCGAGGTTGTCGATGACCTGTAGCGTGGTGCTGCCGTAGCTCTGGATGCCGGCGGGCCCGCTTTTAAAGATCGTGTTTACGATGTCAACGTCGGCGCCGCCCTGCACGACGATTTCGAAACTGTTGCCGGGCCGCCCCCACGTGAACACCAACGTGGAGCCCGTGGTATTGCCCACCGCCTGGATCTGCGGCTGCGATTGCCCACCCATGCTGCCGTTGAAGTCCACGGTGAAACCCAGCAGGTAGTCGCCGGTAACCAAAACAGCACCGTAGCCGGGGAGCGCGCGGATCGCCGCTTGCACCGCGGCGCCGCTGGCGTTGTACGCCAACGCCGACGTCACATGGCCACCCACCACCAACTGGTAGACACCGCTGCTCGGCGTGATATTGAAGGCATAGAGTTGCAGCGCCGCGTTGTAAAGGTTTTGGAAGCCCTTGACGTTGGTCACGCCGGTCAGCGCGCGCACCTTCTCCACGATGCTGTCCAACGGGCCGTTGGCGTTGGCCTGCAGGTTTTGCGCGCGGCGCACCATGGCTTCGGTGTCGGTTTCCACGTTGGTGCCGGTAAGGCAATCCAGCTGGTTGGTTACGCCGGTCCAGCCGGCCCGTGGGGAGCCGATGACGGTCAGCGTGTTGGCGCCGATAAAATTGATACCGGTCACCGTGCAGGTCGCCGCACCGATGCCCTGCGCGGGCGCGCCGACCACGCTGTTGACGATTTTAATATTGGTGACGTTGCTGCCCGCCATCATGGTGTTGCTGGCGACGGTAAATAGCGGCTGCGCCAACGCGCCGGTGGTGGGCTGCCCGACCACGGCAGCCAACGCGCCGAACGTCATATTGAAGCCGGTGGCGCCCGCGGTGACCAGCACATCGGTGTACGGGTAGTTGGCGGCCACCGAGTCATGGATGTTGTTTACCTTGGCTTGGAAGCTGTCCACCACCGTCGTCGAAACCGTCGTGGTGTTCGTGGAAACCGTCAGCAACGGCTGGCCGATGGCGCCCCACGCGATCTGGAAGCCCGCGGCCATGCTGCCGGTCACCGTCACCGCGCTGTAGCCGGTCAACGCGCGGATCGCCGTTTGGATCTGCCCGGCGGTGGCGTTAAACGGCAGGCTGCCGGTCACCAGGGCCGCGCCGGCCAACGTCAGGGTAAGCGCGAAGGCCCCGCTGCCCGGCACCGTGGCGAAGGCCAACGTGCTGATCTGCGGCAATACGTTGTACGGCATCACCGCGGTCTGCACGGCGTTGCCGGCGAGGTCGGTCACGCCGATGCTGAACTGGCCGCTGTCCGGGGTGTTGCTTTCAAAAAGACTTTGCACCGCGTCTTGCGCGGCGGCGATGGTCACCGGGGCATCCAAGGTCGCGCTGAGCGGCGGGCTGGCCGTGGTTTGGATAATGGAGCCCGCGGGGATCACGGTGCCGGCGACGCCGTAAAGCACCAAGCCGTACTCGGTGATGCCGTTGGCCTCGGTCAGCGGAGTGGGGTTGGTGCGGGTCGGCGTGGCCTTCAGCCTGCGCATGCCGGTCAACGCCAGCAGGTTGTCCACCGAGGTGCCCTCGGCCGCCGAGGTAATGTAGCCGTTTACGACGGCCTGCAGGAGCTCCCAAAGGAAAGCTTCGCGCTCCGAATAGTAGCCGACTATCTGCCCGAGGTTGGATTCCGCGGCGAGGTTGGCGTTCTGCCCGTAGATCCCACGGATAAAATCTTCTTGTTCGGCGATGATCTCCTGCTGCGGCTTTAAAACGAAGCCATTCAGCGTTAAGCCGTAGGTCGTGCTCATCCTGTGTCTCCGTTCACCGCGGATCCGCCGACCGGCAGCACACCGGAGTAATCCACGGTGCCGCTGGTGGTTTTCGCGACAAATTTTATATCGAGGGTACGTTTTGCGGTGTCCGGCGTAAAGCTATAACTGGTGAGCGACTTCACGCCGGGCGTCGCGCAGATCACGTTTTGCAGGTAGGCGTCGATGGTGGCTTCGTCGGTGCCTTTCTCAAAAATCAATTGGAACCACGGCACACCAATGGTGTTATCGAGGTACCATTCGCCCAAGAACGTGCGCAGCCTTTGAATGATGTGCTGCAAAACCGGGTTGGTGCCGCGGGGGTCGGCGTCACTGGTGAGCACGAGGTCGCCGTCGATCACCAGGAGGTCCAGGTAATTGGGAGAACTGGGATTTAGGTCCAAAGAGTAATCGACCATGCTATTCCGAAGGCCCCCCCACACCAGAGACAGGTACAGTATCGCTGCCCGCCTGCACCCCCGTCACCACGAAACTACCAGGTAAAATTTCTTGGTTGATCTTGAGGTCGTCGTAAATAATTTTCACAATGCCCTGCCATAAAGCGATGAGCTGTTCATTGGTGATCACGGCGCCCGGTGCCGGCCGCACGGTTTGCACGAAATTTGCGATGGCGGCGCCCACCGGATCTGGATTTAAAGCCATTTATCCACCTTTAAGGGTTTCCAACTTTGTGATGAGCGCTTGGAGGTCCAAACTGATTTGCGCGTAGGTTAGGAAATTATTCAAGGGTTCCGCGCCGAAAATCGTGTTTACGGTGTCGATTTTCAGGGTGTCGTTGGTTTCCTGCACCTTTTTAGTGATCTGGTCCAGCAGGTCGATGAGTTCATTACTGGCGTTCTTGAGCTGGAAGGTGCCGGCTTTCTGCACGCGGAGCACCGCATCGCCGTTTTTCACCACGAGGTCCGTGGTGCCGTCCTGGGTTTGGCCGCCGGTGGGCACGACGCCGGGAATGAAAACCGCGTCGTTGATGTCGTGGAGGCGGCTGTCGTTGGGGTCCACGATGCCGCCGCCACCGGCCAGCCAGGCGTCCAGGCTGCGGTCCGAGAACACCAGCAAGCCGGTTTCTCCGACGGCGATCGGCAGCTTGATGTAGTAATCTTTGCCGTGCGGCATCGCCACCGGAACCGCTTGCACCACCGGGCGGTCCTGCAGTTCCCCGGTGCGCATTCGCATTTTTAGCAGCGGTTGCACGTCGACGAGCTGCTCGCCCTGCACTTTAACGATCATCGCCGGCAGCGCCACGTGGACGTCTTTAAGGGCTTCCTGGATGCCGTCGCGCACCACCTCATCCATGGGCCGGGTTAGCGGCTCGTGGTCCGGCGTGTTTTCGTCAAAAGGATTTGTCGGCGGATCGGTGTACGGCATCACACCACCGCCTGCGCGTAGTCAAATCCACCGGAGGCCTTGAGGTTCTGCACGCCGGCGTTGGGCAGCGCCGTGCATTGCAGCGCGCACTGCCATTTCTGGTCGTGGCTGTCGCCTTCGATGTGGGTGTTGAGGATTTTGTAGATGCCGTTGAGCGCCGCGTTTTGCTTGCTCTCCAGGTTGACCAGCGCGGTGGGCACCAGCTTGGGGTTTAAAAAGCTGGTCATCTCGACGTAGTTGTCGTTCTTCGAAGGCACGCCGATCAACCCGCTCTGCGGGCTCAAAGTAATGGCGGTCTGCCCGTTGCTGAACAGCACCGGAATGATGTTTAGGTTGCCGTTCTGCACGCTCCACCGCAGGCCCCGTGGCTCCAAAAGCTTGGTTAGCGTCGCCGAAACCTTGCCCTGTACGCTGTACCCCCTGCCGAAAGTTTCGTTGGGGATACCGATGGCGATGCCGGCGTTGACGCCGAAGGGGTTTTGGTCGCCGGTCGCGCTCATCTGGCGGGCGAGGTCGCTCAGCACCGCGGCCAGCGTGGTGCCCGGTGGGTAAGTTTTATTTAAAACCGGCTGGCTGATCGCCGACTCGCCGTCGCCGCACTCAATACTGGTCACGATGCCGGGCCCCTTGCGCTCCGACTTGATGCCGTTGAGCATCACGTTGCCGATAAAAATGGTTTCCAGGAGCCCCATGTAGCCGGCGCGCACCTGCATGATCCAGCCTTTTTTGATCATCTGGCGGGTCTGCGGGCTGAGGTTGTAGATCTCGATCTTCGATTTATTTGGCGTGCCCAGCAGGTTTTTTTTGATGTCGAAGGTGACGCGCAGCGGGCTCGCCGGCTGAATGCGGCCGTCGGCACCGGTGTACGGCAGGTTGCTGTACTGCACCGCCGAAGTCTGGTTGGGCGCGCCCAACGCCACCGCGTAGCAGCGTTTGAAGAGGTACTTGGCTGCGGGGTTGTACTGAAAACTCTGCGCGCTCATGCGGTGTCGCTGTAGATGAGGTCGTGGGTGTTGCCGAAGCTGAACTGCGTAGGCTGCGCGTCGTTGCCGGTGTTATCCACCACCACGAAGATTCCCGGCGGCACCCCGTAGGTGCCGTACTGCGCTGTCAGGCTGCGGCGCGTAACCAAAACCAGGCCCGCCAGAATGGGGTTGCCGGCGGCATCCTGGATGTCCATGATCCACCGTTGCATGCGGGTATTGTATTTGAGCTGCAGCGTGTAGATGGTGCCGCTAAAACTCCCCTTGAAGGAGTAGAACGGCAGGTCGTTGCGCAGCGGAACGCGAAAAAAGCTCACGGCGCACCTCCGGCAAAGCTGATACCCGCCATGCGGCCGGCCTGCGCGGCACTCAGTGCTTCGTTACCGGCCTCCCCTACATCAGCCTTGTTGGCCGACAACCCGGGATTGGCGAACAGCTGGATATTGACGCTCTGCGGGCTGGTGATCAGCAGCTGGGAAAGCGTGACGGTAAACAAAAGGCACTGTCCGGTGCCGGGGTCCCGCGGAACGCTGACCTCGGTGATATACATCTTGGGGTAGCGGAACAACGAAGTGATGACGTCGAGCGGCTCGCCTTGGTCCTGCAACTGGAGAAGCTGCGCGTAGGCCTGCACGCTGGGCCGCTTGCTGCCGACCAACGCGCTAAACAAAGCGAAGGCCGTCGCGCCGGCGATGATGCCGATCGGCGGCACCAAGCTGGCGGCGACGCTGCTGCCGGCCTCCGCGAGCAAGCCCTGCAGGCCACCAATGGGGGTATCGGAGATGATGCCGGTGATTTCGACACCCAGCGGGTTTTTGATAATGTGGTCGCTGGCGTTTTCGCCGCTTTCGATGGGCACCTGCGTCGCCGTGGTTTTGCGGCCGTGCTGCTCGCGGATGCTGGCGTCGATGCTCAGCACGGTGCCGGTACTGCCCTGAATGAACTGCACACGGGTTTTACTGCCAATGATCTGGCGTAAAATCCCTACCCCTGAGTTAGCTACGCCTGCGCCGAATAAATCCATAGGCTAGTAGGCGACCGGCGAACGCAGGGAGCGATGGGTTTCCCTGTACACGCGGTCCAGGTGCTCCTTCACACCTTCCTTGACTTTATCACCGAGATCCTTGTGTGGCGACGCCTCAACGTTGATGTTCACCGGGGCGTTTACCGTGTAGCCACCACCACCCTGCGCGGGTATCGAGGTTGCCGGTGCGGCGCCCGCGGGCGCGCCGAAATCCGGGACATGCGAAATACTGCTAAGCGCGGAAGCCGCGGAACCCAAACCAGCGGTATCCGGTAGGCCGTTCAACGCGTTGCTGGCGCCGGCGACCTGCGCGGCGTTGTCCGGGTTGCCGAAGCCTAGGAAAGATTTCCCCCCCGCCCAAAGCTTGCCCAACCAGGTATCCGAGAGTTTGCCGCCACTCAGGATCGTCCAGAGGTCGTGGGCCGCCACTACGACGGCCGCGATGGCGGCGGCAATCAACCAGAGCGGCGCCTCCGCGATGGCACCGGCGGCACCCAGTAGGAATTCGGCATTGGTGGCCGCGGCGAGCTCTAATACCAGCTGGGCCAACGCCCCGCGTATAAACGCCAGCCCGACGCCCAGCAGCTTCATCGGCAGCATTCCGAGGTTGATCGCCGCCACGAAGCCGCCCCAAATCGCACCGACGCCTTGCATCACAAGACCCAAAGCAACGAAGGCCGCGCCGACCTCAAATGCCGTGATGACCAGCTTTTTGATGCTCTGGTGGGCTTCGCCGAACTCGTAAACCTTTTTGATCAGGGTTTCCAAGATACCGAAGAGGAAGCCCATCGCGTAGAGGATGTTGTAGATCCACTCGCTGAACTTGCCGGTGATGATCTTGTTGTTGGCCTCGTAGAAGCTTAAGAACGTCTTAATAGCGTATTCGAGGCTGGGGCCGAGGTTAGCCGCGACCACCGCGCCGACCGCTTTAATGACCGCCCAGACCTTCTGCATCGCGTGTTCGACTTTGACCAGGGATTCGATCTGATCCTTGCTTAGGATGACGCCCAGCGCCTCGGCTTCGTCGCCCATCTGCTTGATCGCCGCGCTGCCCTTCGCCAGGAAGCCCGCCAGGTTGCCGGCGCCCCGGCCGAAAATAGCCATACTTAACGCCTGGCGTTTAATCGGGTCTTCGAGATGCTGGAAGCGGTCGCTGATGGCGAGCAACGCGTCCCGGGAGTTTTTAAAGCCGACGATCTGCCCGCTGGTCAGCCCCACCTGGGCGAACGCCTTCTGCGCTTCCGCGGAGCCCATCTTGGCTTCGTACAGCGTGCGGCTGAGGTGGCGCAGGCTGTTCTGCATCTCCTCTTGGCTGATCGAGGATTCTTTGGCGGCAAAGCTAAGTTTCTGGAAATCGGCGACGCTGATGCCCGCGGCCTCGGAGGCGATGTGGATTTCCTCGGCGAATTTGGCAAAACGTTCGGTGATCTCGAAAATGCCGCGCAGCACTTCGGCGGCGGCCAGGAATTCCAAGCGGGACTTGATGCCTTCCAGGGATTCGTTGATTTTGTGGAGCTGCTCGTGGTCGACTTGGAAGCCAAGTTTACCGACGAGTTCTTCGACGATCATTTAGCCTCCCTTGCCCGTTCTTGGGCTTCCTCCTTGATATCCAAAGCCTCGTGGCAATCCAGGAGTGTGTCGATGTCCCAATCGTAACGTACTTCGTTGATCCGGGCTACGCCAGCCAGCACCGGCCGCCAAAAAGCCCAGTTTACGCTTCCCGATTCGCCGGTCCCGTCTTCATCTTGGAGGAGGGTTGGCGATTTAAACCGACGCCGCCTAATAGGCCGGCGAAAAAATTTCCGTACTGCACCTCCAAAGCAGCCCGTAGCACGTTAAACATATGGAGGAGCTTGTCGGCGTAGTGCTGGTCAAATGATTTTACCGGCGCGCCCTCGCAGAAAACCTTCCCGCCGCTGGTGAATTTCTTAATCAGCGTCATGCACACGCCTTCGTCCATGGATTCGCTGAACGCGTCGAAGATCTGCGCGATCATATCCGGGGGCACCTGCTTTTTGAGCTTCTTTTCCCTGGGGTCGCCATCGAAGATCGCCGCCACCGCCATACCCAGCGGCTTGCCGGCGATCTTTGTCATCTTCAGCAGCGTCGCCGTCGCCTCTTCGGCGCCCCACTTTTGAAACTCATACATGCTGCCGTCGATTTCCGCTTGGTAAAGCCCTGCTTCGTTTTTCTCGACTGTCATGTATTAGCTCCTCTTAGTTGCCGCCGATGAACATCGACAGGTCATCAGTTTCGATCACCCAGGTGCGGGTGGCAACTTCTTTTGCAAACTCGGTATCGGGGATCTTTTGGATCCACGCGGTCAACGCGGAAGCCACGGTACGGCCGCTGCCGTCACGGCCGGAATACGGCACCGCGCCAAGGTTGGCGTTATCATCGAGGGCCGCGATGGCGCTGAGGTCGTCGTTACTCGACGAGCTCTGCATCAACGTGAACTCGATTTTACCGCTGCGATTGTTGGACTTCGCGCGGGTGCCCTCGCCGTCCACGCCAACCTTTAGGTTGAACGCCTGCTCGTTGCGGCTGATCTTAATGAAGGTGCCGTCGGCGTAGCCGCTGATCACCTTGCCGCCAAGGATGTTGCTGAACTGCTTAGGATCGTAAGTCTTTACCATTTTTCCCCCTTATACCGTCACGGTGCCGGCGATGTTCACCGCGTTGATCGCGCCCTGCAGGCGGCAGTTAAAGCTGATGGTCGGGGCCACGCGGTTCGCCCGTTGGTTGAGCGGCACGCTGAGCACCGGAGGCGCGGATACCGTGATCGTCGATTTGCCGTCGATCAAGCCGTTGGTCACGCCCTGGGCGATCACGGATTCCACCGCTTGGATGAGCTGCGTCACCCCTTGGTCGGTGAAGGGGATGATGTCGTTGTCGGCGAGCATCGCGAAGATGGATTCCTGCAGGCGGGACTCCAACCAGTCGATCCCCACGGTGAGGTCGATGTACTGCCCGCCGGCCATCTGGCCCATCATCATGATGTTGCGGCCACCCACGGTTTTGTAGATGTTGACGTTCTTGCCGGGAACCTGCGCGATGGGGTTACCGATAAGCGTGGCTACCGCGGACTCCGGGATCTGCTGGTCGGTGTCCGGCGTCAAGCCGATCGCCGTTTTGTACGCCCAGTTGGTGGAGCCCGGGGTTTTAGGCAGCTGACCGCCCATCCACGCGGCTTCGATGCCGAGGTTGTAGCTGGCCACCGTATAGATCAAGCCGGTGCGCTTGTAAGACTTCGACTGCAAGATGCTGCCGACGTCGGTATTGACGGTCTGCGGCACATCGCTGTCGTGGCTGACACCGATGAAGATCTTTTTGAGCGGCTCGATGGCGGCGCCCATCTGCAGGATGTCCTGCTTGTCGTTGCTGCACAGCGCGACTCCGTACCACGCGTTGCTCACCGCGAGGATCGCCACGAGGTCGTCGGCGGGGCCATGGCTCGTGGTTACCGCGACATGGGTGAGGTCGGCGTCCACCGCCGATACGCTGAAGCCCACCCCGCTTACCGCGGCGGTCAGCGTGAGGAGGGCGCCGCTGCCGCTACCCGAAACCACGCCGCTGCACGGCGCGTTGCTGGGGAACGCCGCCAGGATCGCCGCAAGCAAAGCGGCAAGGATGTCTTGCTGGGCATCGCTGACCTGCGAGGTGTAGCTGATGAGCTGGCCGCTGAGCATGAAATTGTAGGCGTGCCCGGTGGCCAAAGTGCCAACCGCGATGGTGTCGACCTGCGCGACGCGCGCGGTGCGCTTACCCACGTAAAACTGGGTGGGCGTGATGTCTTGGTCAAACATTTCCAAAGCGTAGATGTACTCGGGGTCCGAGGTCAGAAAGCCGTCGGCGAGCATCGCGGCCGGCGAGAAGTACGGCTTGGCCGCCGGCGAAAACCGGTTGCTGCTGCCGATGATCAGCGGAATGCTGAAGCTGGCCTGCGCCACCGCTTGGGTTTGCTGGCTGATATTAATTTTTACCAGGGTGTCGATTAAAGGCATGCTTGCTCTCCTACTCCGTTACGTCTACGACTCCGGTGACCTCTGTGGGGCCGGAGTCCGTTTTGATATCGCCCTGGAAAGGCACCACTGCGATTTCACCGAGGTCTTCGGTCATATTCGCGGCGATCCCGAAGGCCACCTGCATTTGAGCTCGTCCTTCGTATCCAGTATTAAGTAAAGCCGAAAAATCTGCAACGCTGCCGTTCATCCAGAGTGCGATACCTGCTCGGCGGAGGTCTTCCTGGATGGTTTGCAGCTCTAAAGCGCTTTGAAGAAGGGCCATGTAGTCGTAGGCTTCTTCGTGGCTGTTGCCGAAGCAATTGAAGTCCACCATGATTTCCCGCTGGCCACCGACGTTCCAGCTGGTGGTCGGGTTGCCGTGGATGTCCAAAATCTTGGTACGCGCGTCGTCACCGCGCTTCACGCCGGGGCCAATCATCTTCATGGTGAAGTAAGGTTTTTTGGGGCGCGGCGTATTTTGGGTTTCCGGCTCGTCTTTTATACACGGCATCCCAGTGATGCGCATCACCTCGCGCACCAACGCGATACGTATCTCCGTGTAGTTTAGCGGCTTGGCGAGGGGTTGAATGGCGGTCATGGCGTCGCGTGTACCCCCACGTCGATGCGCATGATGCGGATACGGAAGAAGCTACCCCACTGTTCGATGCTTTGGATTTCGAAGTTAACACCGTCGCGGTACACGCGGTCCGTGGTGCGGCTCAGCACGTCGTGGGTGAACAAGTAGTACTGCTCTTTGAAGCGGTCGCCCTCCGGCACCAAAAGCAAATCACGGCCGTTTAAGGGCTGCACGTTGGCTTTAATATGGCGCTCGGTCTCGGGTCCCGCCACCGGGGCGCCATCCACGTAGATGGTGTCGTGGCGAAGCACCAGGATGTCTTCGTCTTTAGCCATGATGCGGCTGCGTCCCTGCAGTTTGATCATTTCTGTACCTTATAGCCAATCGAGCGCATCAGCAACCCGGTATGGTAAAGCGGCTTGTTGGGCGGGCTCACGTTGTCCGCTTTTTTGGCAGCGATGGTGCTCGGCGCGTTGGCCTCAAATGGACTACGGCCGCTGATCTGGTTGACGATCCACTGCTGCACACGGAACCCGATGACCTCCAAGGCCTGGTGGATGGTGATCTTGCCGCCGAAGATTTGCTTGGCCAGCTTGGCGCGCAGCACGTTGATCTCCGAACGTTTGGTGTGCAAGACGTTGCGAATAAACGGGCGGCTCGGAATGCTTTCGGTGCCGAATTCGTTCCACACCGCAACGTCTACGACGCTGGGCGCCTCGCTCTTGGAGCCCGGCTTTTTAGGGTACTCACCGGCGGTTTCGTGGACGCCAACCGTGACGTGGGGGCCCGCGCTGGCGGCCCGCATCTCCGCGAGAAAGCGCTCAAACTCTTTGCTGCGCTTTCTGGTGACGGTGACCCGGGCTCTCAATGGATGTTCTCCTTACGTACGCACTCGATGTGAAAAAACTCTACGACGGTCTTGGTGTTGTCTGGGTAACATTCTTTGAGCTCCAGCGCCGCGGTCCGCTCTCCCGGTATAACCAAACCGCACAGGCAGCAGATAACAGGTAGCTGGCATTCCTCAACAGGATCCACGTCCATTGAGTACGCCGCCGCTGTTATTAGCCACCCAAGGAGAGATCTGCTCGTTTTCCATCATATGCTCGGTAAACGCGGGCTTCACACGATCGGTATTCGCGTTTTCCTGGCGGATCTGCGACTTGCTGATGCCGCCGGCAAACGGCACCGCGCCCTCGGTAGCCAAACGGTTTCTGAGGTCGCGCTGCAGCTCGCGGTACGCCACGGCTTTCTGTTGGAAATCGATACGCACCTGGCCCACGGACTCGTTGGCGAGGCGGGAAAATTTAGCGATGACGGCTTCGCAACAGCGGATCGCCGCGTTCATCGGGGTATTGTTGTACTGGCTGAGCACCCATTTGATTTCGCCGTCGGTGAGCAGCGGCTCGGATTCGTCGGTGTCGCCTATGAGGAAGCGCGTCAAATCTTTTGCGCTGCTACCCGGGTCACCGGTATACGTCCAGTTCATGGTGGCCATTACGACCTCCGGCTTTTACGGTTGCGGCGGCGCTTCTTTTCGGCGGGCTCACGGCTCTCATTAAGAGCGGCAAGGGCTTCGGGGAGGTTGGTCGCGGATTCCGTGACCAGAACGGCGGTACTGGGGGTCTGGGCGGTTTCGGAAACCGGGGCGGCTACTAGTTTCACGCGCCCCAGGTCCAAGTTAGCTTTGCGCGCGGCATACGGCCACGACTCGAAATCCGGAACGGGCTCGCCAGCCTGGATAAACCGGCTGGCGCCCATCTGGATTAACGTAGTCGCTACGTACACCGCGGCCTCGCTTAGAACAACGGAGCGTTGATGTACACGCCGAGGTCGGCGCCTACTTGCTTCATGCTGAACGCCATCTCGCCTTCGATACGGTCGGCTTTGAGGTGTTCCATGCGGAAGCTGGAGATGCGGTTACCCTGCGCGCCGGCACCGAAGAGCCCCTGCCACGAGAAGATGTAACCACCGGAGGGCTGCATCAAGCTGGGAGCCGGGTTCGCGTACACGAGGAGCGCTTGGTTGGCCGCGAGGTAGTTGTAGCTACCCGGAACGCCTTCCTGCGAAGCGTTTTGCACCGCAGCCGCCACCAAGAACTTCTCCACACCGAACAGCGAGGCCAAGAGGTCTTCGCTGATGATACCGCGTTGGGTATACTTGATACGGTCGAGGATCACAGGGTGGTTGCGGAACCGGAAGAAAACGTCGGGCGAAACCACGAGGGTGTTCGGTAGACGGCCGGTTTGCGACTTCACCTTGGACTTCTCGGTGTCGATGTCCTGGATGGGGTTGGAGGCGTCGCTGGACCACGAGGTCGCGGGAGTGAAATCGCCCGAGGGGTCGCCGGTCCAGATGCCCGTCTTCATGTAGCTGGCCATGAACTGCATTTCGCGACGAAGCATGAGTTGCTGCGTTACGAAGAGCGTGGAGTCGCGGTCCAAGTCCAAGGGCTGGTCTTGGTTGGCGCGCATCTGGTCGTCTACGTTCACGTGGGTCGCCCACACGTCGGCGTAGTACGACGGCGTGTTGTCTACGCCGAAGCTGCTGCCCGCGGATTCCGTTGCCGGAGCGCGTTTAGCCGCGGTGGTGCGGAACCAGAAATCCTTGGTGTACACGAAGTACCGGTCGGATTGCTTCATCACCGGCACGATAGGGAATACCTTATCGGCGATGAAGTCCTGGGCTTGTTGGATGTAGGCGATGCTGATGTTGGTCAGCGGCCGGTTTACGTGAACGTCACTGCGAGTCGGTTGGGGCATCTCTTAACTCCTTTTACTGCTTGCCGTAGTTGGCGAGGTATACCGAGACAATTGCCCCCGATACGCCGGGTTGAAGGGCCTTGGCTACCGCGAAATTCCCGCTGGTGCAGGTAACGAGCGCGCCGCCCGAACCCACCATGAGGAGTGCGTCAACCGCTACCGTGCCACCGAGCTTGGCTTTGGCCACGCCGGTGCAGATGAGTTCGGCGGCTTCGCCGATCTGCGGGTTGTTTTGAAGGATACCGAGCATCGCCGAGCCGGCGCCAGCAGGGGCTACGGCGGCAGGACCTTCGGTACCGGCGCCGGTGTTCGCCACTACGTCCACCGCGGTGAACTGGTAGGTGGCTTCCACGCTCATATCGATGTTGGAATCGAGTACGCCGAGTTTAAACCCCGGGATTTGATACGCTGCAAGAAGGGACATTAGATACCACCTTTCCGGTTCGACTTATAGTCGGCATACATTTTTTGGCCTTCGCTGGTTTCCATGAACCGCGTGTAGGCTTGGGCTTCGGTAAGCTTCTCACCGGACTTCGCCACGTAGGCGTTGGCGGCGGCTTGGATTTTGGCTTCGATGTCGCCACCGTTACCAGACTCGGGAAGGTTGCTGCCGATCTCCAAGAAGATCTTGCTTTCCTTGCCCTGCTTGTTGAGGGTCTCGAAGGACTTGCAGATACGCTCGAAAGCTTCTTTGCCGGCTTTGTCGGCGTCCTTGAGCTGGGCCACGATGTCTTCTTTGGGAAGGCCAAGGTGGGTGAAGGTGGCGGCTTTGGCTACGATTTCTTTTTCACGCAGCTCCATTTTGCCTTCGGCGATCTCCTTGCGGAGGTCCGACACGCTCTTTTCGAGCTCCACGTTCTTTTGAACGAGCTCTTTGTTTTGCTTGAAGATCAGCTCCCGTTCCTGACGTGCTTTCTCGGCGCCGTCGGTGCGGATAGCGGTATTCGATTTAGCCACTTTCTCCCCCTTGTTATCGACGGGTTCGCCGTCCTTGGACTTCAGTTGCATCTCGGCATCGGGATACATTTTGTAACCCAATTTTTCGAGATGAGATTTCATACAGTTGTGAGCGTAATCCATAGCCTTGTCAAGTTGGCCGGGGCCAACGCTGGCGTTGTCGTCTACGGATTTCGCAAGATGTTCGGCCATCGCTTTGCTGGCCATGCCGTGCGCTTCGATGAGGTGCTCTTTGCTCACCTTGCCGTTGAGATGGGCGGGAAGCGCCATGAACGCCTTGCCGACCATGCCGCCTTCGCCGGCGCCCATCGCGCCGCTTTGCGAGCCGTGGCTTTCCTCGTTTTCCTCGTCGGCTTCTTCATCGTCGATTTTATTTTTGTCGACGCCGGACTCATCGCTGCCGAGGTGCTCCGTTTTTTCGAGGCCTTCGCCTTCCGCTTCTTCGGATTCCAACGCTTCATCGGCGTATCCTTCGGGATCGTGGGCTTCCTCGCCTTCGTCTTCACCGGCTTCTTCGACGGCAAAGCCTACTTGGTCCAGCACGGCGTGCATCAACGCGGGCGGGATGCGGTCTTTGAAAGGGGAGAGGATGCGCACCACGGCTTTCACCGCGGTCTGCGCTTGCTCGTCCATGCCGGCGGGCTGGCCTTCTTCGCCTTCGGCTTTGCCTACGTGGGCGGCCAACGCTTCTTCGACGGCTTTGAGGATGCTGGGATCGGTTTTCGAGATCAGCTTGTGCAGCTCCTCGTGCGTTTTGCTCATCCCTTTACCCTCTACGTTTTTGAAGATCATGAATTTTCTGCCGTTGGCACCCTGTGGAACCAAGCTGACCTCTTTGGCCTTGAGCTGATGCAACCGGGTTAAACTTTTTTCTTTCGCCATGGAAGTACCTCCAGATTTAAACAATCCCTTAGACTTTACAAGTAGTCAGTTTTTTTACACCAATTTTATTCCGCGCTCACGGAAGCGGGTTACGTACTTCAGCAGCGTCTGCCGGCTGATACCCAACGCCCGCGCGGTGCGGGTGCGGTTGCCCTCAAAAGCTTTTAGCGTGGCTAAAACCATTAGCTCGCGGATTTCCGCCAGGCTTTTACCTACCGGGATCTCGATAATTTTAGGCTCGGTCACGCACACCCTCACCCCCGACGCTCCAGCCGGTGTACTCGCCGTCGACCACACGGCGCCATTCCGCGGGGTCCAAAATCTTAGCCGCCAGCACCCAGCTGCCCTTCTTAACGATCTGCGGGCCGTGTTGGCCTTCGATCTCGAAATCGACGGGCGCGATGTAGGACTCCACCACCTTGGCGTTGATGGCGTCGCTGTGGTTCTTGCCGACCTGCTGGAACTCCAGCATGAAGCCGTGCGCGGTTTCCTCGATGTCCGGCGCCTGCATGAAGTCGTTTTGCAGGTCGGCTTCATCGGGGGCCAGCACCACTCCGTACACGATTTGTTTGGCCGCCAGGGTTTTTAGAATCTTCACCTGCTTGCTGATCTTGTGCACGCTCTCCTCGGTGGCGGCGTTGGCGGCCTCGATAGGGTTGAAGTGCTCGCCATGGTGGGCGGCGTGATTGGCGCCGTCGTGGCCGCTGCGCCGGGCTTCGGTCTTCGCGCGGTTCTGCTCGGCTTGGTGTTCGCTGGCGCGCAGGCGGTCTTCGTTGCGCTTTTTATCGCGGGCCGCGGTGTCCGCACCTTTGCGCGGGCCGCTGCCGGGGCCGCCCTTACTGATGCCTCCGCTGGCGCCGGTTTCATCGTGGCCGAGGTCTTTGACGCCGGGAATCTTCTTGTTGACGCTGGGGTAGCCGGCGGCGCGGTTGCCGGGGCCCGAGCTCGCCTGGTCTTCCACCACGTAACTCATCGCATCCAAGGCCAGCAGCGCGTCGGCGGACAGCGGGTCACCCACCACCATGCCGGGGCTGGTATCGTTGGCCGTCGCGGCGTCCGGCGTCGCCAAGCGGAACAGCGTCTGCTGCACCCAGCCGGGGTTCGCCTTTTGTACGCCTTTGGTTTTCGTGTAGACGTGCGCGGGAATCTCCGCCATGCCGTGCTTGCGGGCCGCCAGGTAGCGGTGGTGGCCGTCCATCACGTGGAACTCCGATCCGACCTTGAGCACGTGGATGGGTTTTATGTCTTCGGGCATACGTCCGTCGAGCGACTTCACCATTTCCTTTAGCTTTTTAGGAACGTACTTGCGCTGGCCGACGTGCGTGATTTTTGCCATCGGCACCATGGCTAGCGTCGGCTCGATGTTCGCCATCAAAGACTTGCGGGTGCCCACCGAAACGTGGGGGCTATGCGGCATACCGATTTCTTTGGTCTCCGCGCCACCGCTGCCGGGGCCGCCTTTGTTGATGATTTGGTCGCGCTGGATTTCCTGCAGGCCGGCCGGGAAGTCGGTGAGCTCGGTGGGGCCCTCGTAGTGCAGCTGGCCGCCCGGCAGCAGCACGCGGTGGATTTCAGCCAGCAACGCCTGCGCGTCGACGCCATCCATGTAGTTCAGCGAGTTGGTGAGGCGGGCGCGCCGCACGCTGGCATCGGGGAACGGCAAGCCCATCGTGACGTCGTGCACCACGGTGCCGTGGTCGTACGGGTAGACGTCGACGCCGATGTGGCCTTCGGCGCGACATTGCCCGCTGCCAATGTCGATGTCCAGGCCGTCGGGCAGCTCTTCTTTCTGGATACCCAGGGCGGCGGCGATCATCTGTTCTTCGGGGTCCATCTGCTCTTGCTGCCAGGCGTGCCGGTAGTAGCTGGGGTCGGTCTGCAGGTTTTCCTGGGCGACACGCGTGGCGGCGCCGGTATCCCCAGGAGCCCGGCGGAGCTCGTAGTCGATGCCGGAGATCAGCTCTTGGCGCTGGTAGAGGTCGGCGAGGTTTTGGTCGTTTTCATCGGCTTCGAACGCCGCTTTGATCACGCGGTCTTCTTCGGATCCCAACGGCACCGCGACATGCACGGAGCTGCCGCCGGGCTGCGTTTTCTTGACGCGCTTCGGCAGCTTCTTTTTGCTACGCGCGGTCGCGCGGTCGAACTCCGCTACCACCTTCGGGTCGACGTCCCCGCGCTCCGCGGCGGCGTGCATGTATCCTTCTTGGGCCAAGCTTTCATAGGGCATCAGTCCTCCGATTCTTCGACGGCGTCTTCGGTGTCTTCAAAGTGAACCTCCATCCCGCACATGCAGTTGGGGTGGCTCTCCGAGGGCACCATCAGCTCAGATGTCGTGCCGTCGTGGTTTTCAAAAATCCAGGGCTCATCAATCGGCACGCGCAGGCCGTCCATGGCCTGACATTCCTCGCAGGGCTCGCCGTCCACCACCCATTCTTTGGTGGTCGTCGCGCGGTCCAGCAGGCCTTGATTGCCGGCTTCCTTCCAGACGTCGAGCTGCCCGGTATTGGTGGCGTTACGGGTTTCCGTGCGGGCGATCATATTGGCCCGGTAGTCCAGCAGGCGATCCGTGTACTGGTCGGCGAGGTCGTCGGCGCGGGCCTCCGGGATGCCATCCGCGTAGAGCCGCAGGCGGTAGTTCTCCACGGCGATTTCGTGGTTGGGCAGCAAGCCGATGCTGGCGCGCAGCTGCTCGGCGACCTGCTGAGGGGGCCTAGCCACTTGGAAGCCGCGCTGGATGACGTTGCGAATATTTTGACGCGCCGACTCTTCGATGCCGCCCACGAGATCCGCGGTCTTGGTTTGCAGGTAGCCGCGCATCCGCGGGTTGCTGGGGTCGAACCGCAAGTTCTTATTGAGGTGGGGCGGCAACCGGGCGATCTGCAGCTCCGAACTACGATGCGCTGACCGGCGCACCGCAGCCACGGCTTTCTCCAGATCACCCGGCAGGCGATCCCACGGAACCACACGATAGAGGTCCGTTAGGTTGCCGCTCCGCAGGGCCTCGGTCAGCTGGGAAAGCGGGATCCGCTTTTTAAACGCTTTGATACCACGCACCAAATCTATGCGCATACCCACCGCGGCTTGCAGCGCCTGGGCTTCGTGGGCGCGGAAACCCGGCGGCCGGCGGCGGCGCGGCGCGGCTTTACGGACATCATTAAAAAAGAAGCTGATCATGCCTGCAAGCCGGCCTGGCGCTGCCGCTCTCGGAGTTGGTCACCGGTTACGTTGGTCGCCACCTTGGCGGGCTGCGCGGGCGGGCTGGCGGGGCTCATATCTACTTTGCTGCCGGCCATCGGATCTTTGACAGGCGTGTTGGCGGGGATCTCCTGCTGCTCACGGCTATCCGCGTTACTGGCGTCGACCAAGCGGGTATCGCTGCCCGCCGACTCGGCTTCCTTGTTGCTGTTCGGGACGCGGGCCGCCTTAAGCAGGTAGTTCTCCAACTCGTTATTGGGGAACAACGGCATGCCGCTGCCCGAAAGTTTGGAGATGTAGTCGCCGAGCTCCTTGAGGTCGACGCTGCCGACGTCGCCGTGGCGCAGCTTGGGGTAGTCGGACAAGCGGAAGTCGTTGAGCGCAAACAAGCGCGGCACCGCGTAACGGTTGAATATATCGGCGGCGATATCTAAGATGCTGAGCAGCGCGGTGCTAAACAGGTTGGTACGTGAACTCACCAACGCGAAACTTCCGACGGCCTGCTGGCCCAAGAATAGGAAGTCGGCGAGCATCGTCATCGCGATGCGTTGGTCCCAGCGGTTGATGATTTCGCTGGTATTGAACTGGCGGCTGCCACCCGAGCTGAGGAGCTTGAGGTCGTAGCGCGGCTTGCCTTCGGGCCCGTAATCCAGGGGCAGCATGATGCCTTCCTGGGAATTGCGGCGAATATTCGTCACCACTTCGCGCATCGCGGCGGCCAAAGACTTCTCTTGGTCGCTGGCGTTGGGGCTCAAGATCTCCGGCGGCACCCACATCACCGGTAGCCCGGCGAGGTCGCGCTCGATGCCGATGGCCTCGATATTTTCGATGTTCTTCTTCATGTACCACGCGCGGAACGCACCGCGTAGCAGGCTTTGCCCCTCGGGGTTATTTTTCTCCGTGGTCGTGCGGAACAAGAGGGTTTTCTCTACCGGCAAAAAGGTGCTGATGTAGCGGGGCGGCGCGATCTGGATGGCGCCCTGGATGCCGCCGTTTTCGTCGAACTGCCAGCGGTACAGCGTGTCTTGGCTGCGGATCGGCATCTTGCGCCAGCCGATGCGGCCGTCGATGTACTTGCTGCGCATGCTGGGGTCCAGGCTGTCGCCGCAACGGCGTTTGTACACCAGCTCGTGCAGGCTGTGGCCGTACACCAGGAACGTGAGGATTTCCACGATGGTATCCGCCCACGTCTGACTCATGTCGTCCATGCAGGTTTTCAGGAAGTCCGCGGCCTCGCGGTCCTCGTTATCCTTGCCGCCGGCGTCCACCCACCAGTTGACTTGCCGCAGCAACATTTGGATCGCGTACATCGTCGCCGCGACGGTGGCGTCGTTTTTCCACATCTCCTTGTAGATCGCGATGCCCTTCCACCCGGTGAGCTCGGCGAGGAACTCATCGTAGATGAAACCGCTGAACCTGCGTAGACCGGTGGCGCCGACCTCGCGGTAGTCGATGATCTGTTTTTGGCTGCCGGAGTTCGGTAGGTTGGTAGCTTCGTCGCTCATCGGTTAGTCCTTAGCTGAAGAGCCGGGCGGAGATTTGGATCGCGTTTAACACCTGTACGATGGTTTCCAGCCCACCCTGCATGTAGCTGATTTCGAAGCTGGTGTAGCCGGCCAGCGGGCTCGTAGCGAGGTTCCCAGTGTTGGCGGCGGCCAACGCCAAGCTGAGGCGCCCCGCGGTGGGCGCGCCGACCACCGAAACCACGGTGGCGGTGTCCACGGTGCCGTCCGCCTTTTGGAACCTGGCCTGCAGGCTGGTCGCCGCAGTAAGGTCGGTGGGCAAGCCGTTCAGCGGGTCGCTGAGCTGCAGGTCGGGCAGCACCACGTCTTCGCCCTGTATGATGACGGGAATCAATGGTACCGGGGGATTCGGGTTGATGAAATTAGCGACTACCATCGGGCCTCCTTAGAACGTGCAGCTAGTCGAGCCATCGGAAACCTGTTTCCACGCGCTACCCGTGCAACCGCAGAGAATATTCGCGCTGGTGAACGCCAGCTTGCCTTTATCCGCGGAAGCGCAGGCCGGCGTGCTGGCCGCCGCTTGTACGGGGATAACCGGGTAGTTGACGAAGGTAGGCGTGCCAGTGATGGTATCCGTGGAAACGTTGTGGAACACATTCTGCATAAGGTAAGGCGAGGTGCCGCTCTTGTTTACCGTTACGAAGGTGCTGGCACCTGTCTGCAGGTTGACATTGGAGAGCTCGAAGAGGTCACCGGCGCCATTGGTCGTCGAAGCAATGGTGCTACCGGATACCCAGCCGCGCCCGCCATCCACGATGAGCACACCGGCGGTCTGCGTGACGTTCCCCACGGAGAAGCTATCGTAGAGGTTGAGCGTCGCGTTGGTGGCGTTCACCGTGTAGTTGGCGCCCCCGCGTACCCGCCATAGGCTCACCGAGGAGTTAGCGGAAGGCGTGCCGGCGATGCTGACGGGGCCCGCCAGCGTGCAGTCGGTGAACTCGTGCCAGCGCGCCCAGCTGCCGGTAAACGAAACCCCACCGCCACCCTGGAACCCCATATTGGAGAAGTAGTTGCGGCCCGCCGAGCTGTCGATGAGGTCGGGCTGCGTGCCACCCGGGTAAGCGACGTTGAAATCCTTGAAGCGGATCCGCGTCGAGGTCCCGCTGATCGTGATGTTGCCGTTCAGCACGAAGGGCTGGCTGTCCACCACGCTGGTCGGCGCGAAAGCAATCAAAAGGTTGTTTGTATAGTTGTTAATCGTCAGGTTTTCGGTGCTGCTCTGGCCGTGCACCAAGATCACCGTGTTGGCGTGTCCCCCACTGGCCGCCGCGTTGATCGCCGCCTGGATGGTCTTATAGGGCTGTGCGTAACTGCCGGTGGAAACCGTGCCGCTGTACTGCGGGAACACGTGAATGTCGGAGAAATATGAGGTGCTGGCCAGAGGCGCGAGGCTATCCAAAGCCGCCGACACGCTGGCCGGTACCGCGGGCCAGTTGCCGCTGGTGCCCGGCGTATAAGGTACGCCGGTGGCATCGCTGGTGTTGGTGCGCATGGTGCCGCCGCTCAACACGTAACCGATCGGCAGGTTGAGGTCCGCGGTCAAAGCGATGGTGCCCACCGTGGTGAAGCCGCCGGTATACGTGGTACCGGAGCTGCTGAGCGCCGCCGTCTGTGCGTTGCCCTGCGTAAACTGGAAGGCCCCCACGACCTGGCCGCCAAGCATCGAAAGATGCGATGCCACCGTGGTGCCGGTGGCCGCGGTGAACGTGGAGTTGTACACCGTTTCATTGGATTGCAGCTCGGAACCCGTGAAGCTGGCCGCTCCGAAAATCAAGCTATTCTGCAGATAAATGAAATCGCCGCCGTTGATGCCGCGGCCGGTGTGGGTAAACGAGCCGGTAACGAAAACGTCGTCCAGCATGAAGTTCGATCCCGCGGATCCGCCGAGCCCCGCGAAGTCCAGGTTGACGCTGGTGCCGCCACCCAAGTAGATGCTCTGCAATCCACCCCGCGCATTCACCGTCCAGCCGGAGCTAATCTTAATCGCCTTGCCGCTGGGCAACCGCAGGTAACTGCCGACGTCAGGCCCGCCGTTCCCCACGATCCACGTATAGGGAGGGATGAGTAGGTCATCCACTTCTTGGTCGTTCCGGCCGCTCAAAAGGTGGATGGTCCAGTTGTTAGTGCTGCTCGGCGACGTCACTAAGGTAAGCGCGTGGCCCACCGTTTGGCACGGCGCAGCTATACTGCAGCTCGCGGTGTCGCTGCCGTTGCGGTCCACCCAGAGGTCGTGGCCCGGCACCAACGCGGCTTGTTTGGCGCCGAACGCCACGTGGTCCGCCGCGGTTAGCGCGCCGGGCACCGAGTCGGTGGCGGCTTGCATGCTGAGGCGGTTGGCCACCACACTAAGGCCGTTGCTGGCCGCGGGATTGACGCTGACCGGAGGAAGCCCGGCAAACGCGAGGGAGGGGAGTAACGCGGCAAGTAATAAAAGGTTTTTCATAGCGCTCCTTACTGACTGAGGGCCCACTGAATGTCGACCTCTTGCCCGCTACCGGACTCCGCGATCACCGAAACGTTGGCGGCGATGGGAATCCAGCCGCTGTCCCTGCCTGGTTCCAAACGAATGCCCGCGGAAGCCGCAGCCGCGCTGCCGACGGCGAATCGCAGGTTTTGCGTGTTCGAGCTGCTGGCCTCCAAAAGGAATCCGACGGCGTGCGCGGGTGCCGTGAGGGTTACCGCGGTACCACCCACCGCGGTGTTCTGTGCGAAGCTGCCCGCCGGGTTTACCGTGCCGCCGCCACCGCCGCCTCCGCTGGTCACCGCGACGTTAAGGGATCCGCCGGTGCTGGTGAGGGAGTTGCCCGCGCTATCGTAGATCGCGGTTACGGGGAGCCCGCTGGCCAAGGCAAGCGTGGGCAAAAGCAAGCATAAGAGGGCAAAGATTTTCATTAGAATTTCTCCTTGAAACAGTCTGCACTGGTAAGTTTATTTCCGCCACGGGTTTCCGCGCGTGCCGAAGCCACGGCCACCACCAAACTGAAAACGATCAGCAACCAATATAGAGCCGGCATCCGCATCTTCCCCCATTCTGCACCGCAGATCGTGTTTCGGCTACCTCGGAAATACGGTGCCGCCGCTAATACTTACGGGCGCGATGTCGTACCGCGCGGCATTGCCTAACTTCAATAGGGCTTGGCTGGTGGCGTCCACCTGGTCGTCGTAAAGCGCGTTGGGGAACGTGACCAGCTCTTCGATGTAGTCGTTAACCCAGGCGTTGCCTTCCACGGTGGGATCCGGCACGAACACGTTTCCGGCTTCGAACTGCGGGCTCACGGCTTCCAACCGGGTTTGCTTGCTGCCCAACGGGGTGACCGGCAACACACCGGAGATCTCCTTGCACACCGTGGCGATCAACGCGGCGCCGTTGGCTTTCTTCTCCACCCACTTGGCGCCGATGCCGTGTTGGCCCTCGCGGTGGACAGCTAGGGATTTGAACACGGCGAGCTGCTCGGTGAAGCCGATCTGCCGGCGGTACTGCTTTACCAGGTAGCGCTCGGCTTTCCTGCGGGCCCAGACCTGGAAAACCGCGAAGCTGTTCGTGGGGCCTTCTTCGAAGGGCAGGTCCACGCTGAGCGCGAGGAAGTCGATGTCGTCGGGCAGCACCTTGTAGGTTTTAAACCACAAGCGGTTGATGATGTTGCCTTCCGCCGGTGCGGGCCGCTGCTGCCCCTGCCCCGCCCAGGCCTTACTGCCCATGCCGGCGGCCATCGCCTGCAGGCCGGCGGCGTCGAAGCGCTGCTCCCAAAGCGGCTGGCCTTCCGCGGTTCGGGGGTCCGTCCAGCCGATCTTGGTGGTGCAACGGCGTTGGCCCTCAAACATCGCCGGCAGCATCAGGTGCTCCCAGTTGCCTTTTTTCAACAGGTGGGCGCTGGCGTCGCGCTCATCGAGGCGCTGCATGATGGCGATCTTTTTTACGGTGTGGGGGTCGTTTACCCGGGTAAAGAAGGACTCGTCGATCCACTCCAGCTCGGTTTTCCGCTGAACCTCGCTGCGCACCGATGCCGGGGAATGCGGGTCGTCGAGCACCAGGGTATCGCCGCCATGCCCGATCAACGCGCCGCGCATCGTGGTGCTGAGCCGCATCCCACCGCGGGTGTTTAGGAAATACTTCTTCTCGTTCTGGTCTTCCCTGAGCTCCCAATCGACCTTAAAGACCTCGCGGTACCACTGCGACTCCACGATCTGCCGGTGCTTCATCGCGTCGCGCTTCGCCAAGCTGTCGCCGTGGCTGGCGAAGATAAACTTGTGCGCGGGCTCGCGGTGCCATACCCATGCCGGGTAGCCCACGCTGACGATCGTCGATTTCGCGTGGCGCGGCGGGATGTTGATCAGCAGGTTGAGGATCTGGCCTTCATACACGGCTTCCAGGTGCTCGCAGATCGCCTCGATGTGCCAACCACCTAGGAACGGGTGCTGCGGTTCGATAATCGGCCAGCTGGCTTCCAGGAAGCTATACAGGCTGTCGCCGCTCTGCAGCCGGTTGAGGCGGGCGATGATGCGGTTCATCGCGGCGACCTCCCAGGGCTCCAGCGGCTTCAGCTCATTTTTTGAGGGTGACTTGGGCACGTGCGACAAAGCCGGCCAGCATCGTCTTCAGCTCGGCCGCGCTCTTATCCTCGATTCTAAAAGGGTCGTCGCCGTCATTGCTCAACGCGACGCTGTGCTTCACTGGGCCCACCAGGCGGTTCATCAGCTTATCGAAGGCATCGACGTCACCCTTCTTAATGCCTTGCTCCACCGTCTTGGCTAGCCATACCACGGGGATCGGCGCGTCTTTGTCCGACGCCATCTTCTGCAGCTCTTCTAGGTTGCAGCTCATCACGGTATTAAGGATCGCCGATAGCTCGGCCTGGCTCATCTTCTTCAGCGCTTTGTACAGCGGGTTATGCAGCCTGCCGCCGTGGGGGTTCAGCACCTGGCCCTTCTGGATGTTTCTGCCGCCTGTCTTCCTACCCCATGTCATAAAATTCGCCTTACTCTCGTTTCACCGTGTAAAAGTCACGGCGCGTTATGTTCCACGTGGTTACCTGTTGCCGAAAGCGCGCGCCCACGGCGATTGTCGCATCGCCCACTTCAGGAACGCCGTGTAGCGCCTCCCGGTTTCGCTGGCGACCCTAGAGCTGCGGCGGTGCTTGGAGTTCCTGGCGGCTTTCATACGTGCTCCTTAACTTTTTTAATTTGGATGTCCATGTCGGCAAGCGCTGTTGGCCAGCACTCCTGCTTGGGGTATTGGCGCCATTCGTCGATAGTCATCAAGCGGCTGCCCACCGCGAAGTCCCCACCGTATTTCAGCTGCTCCAGGAGTTCCAGGCTGTTCTGCAACCATATCGTGTTGCCCTCCGCGTTACGCAGCCAGTATCTTCGGATTTTCGTGTCTTTCGCCATTGTTTGCCTTTCTTAGATTTTAGCAGGGGTTCAGGTGATTAGCTTGTCGATTTTAGCTATTAAGAGGTTCTTAAGCCGTAACGTGTCATGCGGCCCCAGGTGGTCGTGCACGTGGTGGTCGAACTGGTTACGCAGGTTCTGGGTCTTGGTGGCGCGGCTCTTTAGAAACGTGGGGCTTTGCTGATCTCGGCGTTCCCCGTGTCGGCGCTCTTTTGTCTGGGCATCCGCTTGAAGGAAGTGGAGCTCGAAGTCAGTGGCGTGGCGGCGGCAGGCCTCCAGGAACGCCGCGTTTAGCAGGCGGTCGCCTTCGAAC
>Ga0105238_10000938_pt1 | contig 29856 bp, 24 predicted proteins | sample KBSC34metaG_FD_81526 | JGI IMG/M metagenome (GOLD analysis project Ga0105238, IMG submission 81526) | Corn rhizosphere microbial communities from Kellogg Biological Station, Michigan, USA - KBS C3-4 metaG | ecosystem: Host-associated > Plants > Roots > Rhizosphere > Soil | place: Michigan, USA...
AGGCAACCATATTCCCACACGGGCTTGTCGCCTTGGTGATGGCGGACTTGGATCAGCAGCAATGCATCAGGGTTGGTACCATTCGATGTCAACGCAAAGACGGCTCCATCAACCAGTGATCGTTCGGTATTGGAATAGCGCAAGATCGGCTGTGTCAGCATCCGCATTTCTTCCCGCTGCTGAACACGGTCGGTGGTCGTCGCACGAAACTTTCTCGCGATGGCTCGCAACTGGATTAGTCTCAGCGCTGCCGTCTTTTGAGGTGACTCGTCCTGATCGATCGACTTAAAATTGATGCCGGCCTGACGTGATTTCCAGACGATTCCATCAGCCCAGCGAACTGCGACATGGGCCTCATTTGACGTTGCGATGCAGAACTGACTTTGAGGCGGCTTGCCTCCTATTCGCTCCAACTTCGAAAACAACATCGGCCGACCATCCAGTACCCAGACCCAAAGTGTGGCATCGGGGAACTGCCGCTGAGGATCTGTGTAGTGCAAAATCGGTTCAGGTTTCAGTTCTGCTGCCACCCAGCTCGAATCCCGCTGCACGGTGATTTTCAGATTCGCGATCTCATCATGCATGCTTTTGATTGCAGCAGCCGACTTGCTGTTTGCGTCGTCGTCACCGTTCGCAGCACGAGTGAGCACGGTCAGGGCCATTCCCAGCATGACCATGGTTGTGCACGTAGACAGAGCAGATCGCTTCGGCTGAAACACGATGCTCATCGCGATTCCCCACAGGATTGAGACGGCGCGAGATCTTGACAACACGTCGTAATATCATTCGAACGACGCGCTTCGTTTGAACTGACAGAACAGTTCCAGAATTGACTTGGCATTGCCACAGTTGTATCACGTCATTCATCCCGTGGAAAGACATCGTGTCATTAATTGCCTGAAAACCGAGGGTACCTGCATGGTTCTGCGCGTGACTCTTGTGCTGATCTGTCTGCTGTCGTTGCGAACTTCGCCCGGTTGCGCTCAGTCGTCCGAGACCCATGAACCTGCCGGCAAAACTGGCTATCGATTGGCTCGGCCAATCGCCTCGCCGGATGTTGCCAGCAGATTTGCCGTGCGACCCGCTGGTCGTGTCAAAGAACTGATTCGCGGGAATGACAATCAATCGGTGATCATTGCGGAAGGCGAGTTTCTCGAACCCGGAGCGTTGTACTCGGTCAATCTGAAGGATCGCTGGCGCGGTGCGGCAGCCTCATTGGAAAAAGGAATCTGTTCTCTGGCAGCGATACCCAATCGTCAGGAAATCGTGTCGTCGTCCTGGGACAGCACGATCCGGTTTCATGACGGGGATTCGCTGGCAGAACGCGCGTCGATTCCTGTCGATCGCAGTGCGGCGCGTGTTGTGGTCAATCCAGACGGCAGAACGCTGGCGGTCATTAATGAAGGGTATGCTGATCAAGATGTCAGCGACGGTCGGACGTTCTGGACAGTCGATATTGCGAACCGCCGACAACAAGCCGTTCTCGGCACGGTTCCCTTTCGCGGTTTCAGTGTCGCAGTATCTGGTGATGGTCGTGACTACGCGATCAGCGGCGGAGTGTTCCAGCAGAGTTCCGGCGAGATCACCGTTTGGGATACGCAAACCAATGCGTTCCGGTTCTCGTCCAAGGTTTCAAGCTGCTTGTTCAAAACAGCGTATTCTCCCGATGATCGGTGGCTGATCGCGTCAGGCTTTTCAGGAACCTATTGTTTTGACGCCAAGACGGGAAAGGAAAAGGCGAGTTCCATCGTTCGATCGCGCATCTTCCAGATACTGCCGGACGGCAAACAGGTCCTGGTGGCCGATCCCGGACAATCTCTTTATGTGCTGAGCATTCCCGAACTCACACAGATCAAAGTGATTCCGCATGAGCTTGGAAACACCACGGCGATGACGCTGTCTGCGGACCGCAAATCGGTCATTACGGCGGGTGGTCGTGGCTTGTATCAATGGAATATCGCCGATTGGCGTGCCCAGTTGATCATTGGTTCTCGCAGTCCTCTCAACACTGGCCGTTCACCTGTCTTGTGTGCCAATGATGCGTTACTGGCGACAGCGAATGGAAACGAGTTGCAGTTGAGTGACGCCGCTTCTGGCAATCTCTCAAATACCCGTTCATTTGCCGCGCCGGTAGGTCACGTTGCGGTTGATGCGTCGCAAAAGCGAGTCGGCGTCATTCTTGAAGATGGGACTGCTCACATTGTTCAAGTCAGTAGCGGCGCCACTCAGTCTGTCGGCAACGTGCCTGCCGGAGTACCAGCCACATTTTCGAAAGAATTCGATGCCCTGTATTACCTTTCGGTTCCGGGCAAGTTGACTCGAGTGTCCGTGGCGAATCCCAAGTTCGAAACAACGATCGAAGCGGCCACTGGCAAGTTCACTCGATTCAAGCTGGCTCAAAACGGCGATATCTGTTGCAGCGACTCAGCCGGAAATGTGCAGATCTTCCCTCCATCGTTGAAGCAGATGCGGTACTTCGTACCGAAAGTGGCGACGGACCCCATCATGTGTCTTGATTGGTTCAGCGATCTCAAACGGCTATCTGTCGGCGATGCCGCGGGACGGCTGACGACTTTCGAATTCGATTCAAAGGGGCAATCGCGAGTTGTCTTGAGGAAGCCCCTTCGGTTCGTACCGAAATCGATCACGACATCGGCCGATTCGCTGGCGATTGGCCTGGGTGATGGATCCGTTGTGATGCTCGCATCGGACGGTTCGAACGAACCTCATGTCGTTCGCGGTTTGACGACGTCAGCGATCGAGACCTGCGTGTTTCTCAAGAGCGGCGGCGGCCTGGTCACAAGTTCTGCAGACGGCACTCTGGCCAGAATCCCCTTGGAAAGCTCGACGTTGACGACAACACACCAGTACAAAGCAACTGACGAAGCGATCCATTCCGCCTGTTTCAATTCGAGCAACGAATACTGTTTCGTAGCGGTCGGCTCAAATATCGAGGTCCGATCGACGGAAACATGGAAGGTCTTGCAAACTCTGAAGGGGCATCGCGCCGTGATCCAACGAGTGCGCGTGTCGCCGAACGGAAAATGGCTGGCCTCATCGGGAGAAGATGCCCTCCTCTGCATTCGCACTCTTCAGGGCAATGATTTTGAGATCGATCGCACCTTGTTCCTGCCGTCGCGAGCCCACCGGTTGGAGTGGTCGCCCGACGGACGATGGCTGCTGGCGGGAACTGCCGCACGCGAGATTGTGGTCATCGATACTGAGAGCTGGGAAATCGCACACACGTTCAACGTTCCTTATATCCCGAACACGTTCGGCTTTAGTCGCGACAGTCGCGTGATCGCGTCAGCCGGGATCAACACTGGAAATCCGACCGCTCCCTGTCAGGTTCAGGTCTTTGACATGTCGGCCTGGAAACAATCGATGTGGAGTGATCCCAAAACCGGCCAAGGGCATACCCATGGTGTCGAGGGCATCGCGATGTTGCCAAAAGGAGATCGCTTTTATTCGGTCTCAGCCGATTCGCAACTGCTCAACTGGAAGTCCGATACAGTCACAAATCAAAAGCTCCGCAATCTGCCCATGTCAGGCACCTCGATATCTCTATTGCCTGACCCGCGCTACGCGATTACGTCGTGGCATTTCGCCAATTTGGGGGTGATCGATCTGACAGACGGTTCGTTTGCCCTGCAGACTGAAGGGCATGCGGGCGATGGTGACAAACCGCTCATGCGAGATGTCGTTGTGTCGAACGACGGTCAGTGGGCACTCTCGTGCGCGGCGGCCGATCTGGGACTGGGTGCAGGCAGCGTCCGACTGTGGCGGATCGGGCAACCTTCGAAAGAAAATTGACGCGAGTCATCAATAGGGCAGGGGGCGTCCGAGTCCTTCCTCTCGAGCACGTTGGAAGATTCGGACAGCGACCGCCAGATCTTCTAACCCCAGGCCGACCGATTTGAATAGCGTGATGTCCTCCGCATGTGCCCGTCCTGTCTCACGGCCCACGACGACGTCCGACAGTTCGTGGACTCGTGACCAGTCCAGACTGCCGTCTTCCAGTGCTGGAACAAAGTCACCCGCTTCCAATTGGCACGCCTCGATGCTGTCACAAATGATGTGATCGGCGCGACGGATTGTCGTCACGTCAATCTCAGCCTTCGTCAGATAGTTACTACCGACGGCGTTGACGTGCGTCCCCTCATTCAGCAGATGTCCATCAAACAAGGGTGCCTTGCTGGTTGTTGCGCAGATGACAATGTCCTTGTCGGAGGCGGCCTCGTCTGGGGTTCGAACAGCCACAGTTGGCACACTGCAGAACTCGGCCATCTCGTCAGCGAAACGATGTCGCCGCTCGTCATTGCGGCAATAGACTTCGACTCGTTCAATACGCCTCACACGGCAGACCGCCTTCAACTGCGATCGAGCCTGCAGTCCTGTGCCAAAACAACCGACGATGCTGGCATCGGGGCGAGCCATGAAACGCGTTGCGACTCCCGATGTCGCACCGGTGCGCATCTGTCCGAGCAGGTTTGCTTCGATCAGTGCCGCTGGCTGACCCGTTTTGATGTCCCACAATGTGAACTGGAACCGAGCCCCGGTCTTGGTCGAGACGTAGGATTTGTGGCCGACATATCCCAGGTAGTCTGCCGCGGCCGACAAGAGGTGCAGTGTGGCACCACTGGCGGTGGCTCGTCGACGAGGCTGATTCTCGGCCTTACCGGCTGCCCATTGACGAAACGCGTCCTCGACACATTCAATGGCCGCATCCATGTCGAGCAACCAGGCAACGTCGTCCTCGGTCAAGTAGATGGCGGACATGGTGCCTCACTTCCTGGATGTGATTCGAATTGCCGATCGGCGAATGCCGCAAACGCTCCGACCAGAACGAAGAATGCCACCGACTTGCGCCGGTGGCGATTTCATTGTCACGCGCCAATACAAAACTGCAAGTTGGTCAGCGTTGTCCAACCGGAACATAGTCACGTTCGGCGGGGCCGATGTAGTTCGACGAGGGGCGAATGATCTTGTTGTCGCTCTGTTGTTCCAGGATATGAGCACACCAGCCCACGATACGGCTGGCTGCGAACACGCAGGTGAACATGTCGCCCGGGATACCCATGTAGTGCTGCAGGCTGGCCGAATAGAAGTCGACGTTACAGTTCTTGTGGATCGTCGCGATGATCACCTTTTCCATTTCGAGCGAAATGTCGTACAGACGAGTGTCCCCGGCTTCGACACCCAGGCGTCGCGACAGATCCTTCAGGTGGATGGCTCGCGGGTCTTCGACCTTATAGACCGCATGGCCGAATCCCATGAACTTGCCCTTTTTGGCTCGAACGTTCTCGACCCACGGACCAACGTTTTCGACCGAACCAACTTCCATCAATGTCTTCAAGACTTCGGTATTGGCACCACCATGGAGCGGTCCCTTCAAAGCACCAATGGCACCCGTCACCGACGAATAGATGTCAGACAAGGTCGCGGCGATGACGCGAGCCGCAAAGGTGCTGGCATTCAATGCGTGTTCGGCATGCAGGATCAGAATCAGGTCCATCGCACGTTCGGCATCGGCTGAAGGAACCTTGTCATTCAGCATGTACATGAAATTGGCGGCGTGGCTGAGATCCGTTCGTGGAGCAACCGGTTCCAATCCCGCCAGTGTTCGTCGGACTGCCGCGACGATCGTCGTCATTTCGGCGGTCAGTCGGATCGACTTTTCAAAGTTCGCTTCCGGGGTTTCGACTTCTGCCATCGGATCATGCACGCCAGATAACGAAACGGCCGACCGCAATGCGGTCATCGGAGGCGTGTCTTTGGGCAGCGTCTTCAGAAAATCGAGGACCGGTTTATCGATTTCACGGTGGTGGACCAGCAGCTTGTTGAATTCGGCCAACTGAGCCGCGCTTGGTAGTTCCCCTTTAAACAGCAGATAGGCTGTTTCTTCGAAGGTACTCTTTTTGGCGAGATCGTGAATATTGTAGCCACGGTAAATCAGCTTGCCCAAATCGCCATCGACATCACAGATCTTGGTATCTGCAGCGACGACCCCTTTCAGGCCTTTCGTGGCCGATTTGTCGGCCGCGGATTCTTTGTCGGAAGTCGAAGCAGCGGCGGATACAGCGGCAGTCATTGACGGTCTCACTCGCAATTCAATCGAAGCCAAACGCAGGCGTGGGAAAGCAACGTCACAAACGATGCGCAATCAAAGTTCCCGACCGAAAAACGCCCCAAAACGACGTCCTTTTCGATTCCACTCTGTGAAGTATAACACCCATCAGCAACAGTTCAACGAACGCTTAAACACCTGAATGTCCTGCAAGGTTTTGATGCCGCAACTGATTGGGTCCCAATGAATTCCGATTGCGAAATCCACTGGAGCATCAGCATTGCGCCTCGTCGTACCCCGCTGCCGGTCAATCTACTTGATTGAGTCGACCAGTGACTTTCCGTCGGTGTCTGGTAGAGACACCTCCAACATCGACGCGATCGTCGGTGCCAGATCGATGTTTTCTACGATTCCCAGTGTGCCTCCCTGTCGAACATTCTTTCCAGACACCACCAATGTGGCGTTCATCGAGGGATTGGTCGACAGGAAACCGTGAGCCCCCAGGGCGGGCTCGTTCGTCACGACAAAGTCGTCGCCTGTTGCAACGGCATTGAATCCGTACCCATCTTTCGCCACCAGAATCAAGTCTGCCATCGCGGGGTACACATCAGGTTGCGGTAGTCCGAACTTGGCAAACCGGTCTGGGGTGATCACATCAGCAATCCCTTCGCGGTCTTTGAACAATTCGATCGTCCTGGTCCGGTCGGCATCGCGCTGCCCGGGTACGGTCAGATAGACCATCGCCGTTCCGCCTTCGGGATAGGACTGGACGCGCGCGGTGCTGATTTGATCACCACTGACCGTCAGCAACCCGGCCTCTCGCAACACGACATTGGGTTGCAGCGTTTTGGAAATCGACATGAACCCGTGATCCGACACGACAAAGATCGTGGTCTGGTCGCGAATTCCCGCAGCAGCGATCGCATCGACCACATCTCGCACACAAGCATCGGCATAGGCCACAGCGGTATAGCCGGCAGGTGATTTCGGCGAATACTTATGATGAGTCGAATCGACATTCAGCAGGTGGAACAGCACCAGGTTCGGTTTGCGTTCCTGAATCACCTGACAGACCGCACGCGTCCAGATCCGATCGCGTGCCGCCGGACTCAGCTTGCCAAAGTTCTTGATCGAGTCGTCGCTGACGATTCCCGCTCGTTTCATGGCGTCGACAAATCGCGGCGTCGAATGCAAGAACGTGTCGGGCACATCGGGGAAGTCATCGGCGATGCTTTTGCAGTGACGCGTGCAGGGCCAGTTAACGGCAGCCGTCGTCAGACCTTGTTCGTGCATGACATCGAACAGGGTCGTGACATGCACCAGTTCCGTCTTATCCTTTCTCCCATCGAGCTTCACCGGCAACCCAGGTCCAGTCCGCTCGAGGACTCCGTTGAACAACACGCCATGTTTTTCCGGACGAACCCCGGTGACCATCGACGTGTGATTGGGCCAGGTGACAGACGGATTCGAAACGATCATCCCTTCCGCCACGACTCCTTTTGCCGCCAAATCACGAATTGTTGTGAGCGGAGCACTGGCGTCATGGAACAGGTAGGCTGGCAATCCATCGACACAGATCACAACCACATGCCGGTCTTTCGCGGCGGCCATCACTGGCAGCGGGAGCGCGGACCAGCAGATGACGACAAAAAACGCAATCAATCTCACTGGACTCTCCTGAACAATCATGTCGATTCGGTCGAAATCGTTGTCCGATTTTTCGACTGTCATTTTTCTCATTTGTGGCAGATTTCTCTAGTTTAAACCCATCAATTCCATCATCATTCCCGGCCGTCTGAGCCATGAAGCCGTTCGGCTGTTGGATTGATTCTCTCCCGATAAACACCAGTCATGATCAAAACTTCAACGATTCTTCGTTGGTGGCGCCGTGCGCTGTTGTCAAGCGCCGCTGCCGTCATCTATGTCGTAATGGCCGCGTGGACAGTCTGGCTGCCTGCCGCACACCAACAGCGACTGACCGATTTTCTACGGTCGCGCGGTGTTTCAGTCGAATGCCAGGAACCGACCTCGTGGAGCGTCCTGTGCGGAGTTGAAACGGGCTTGGTCCACGGCGTGGTGTTTGGCAAGGGCGAGGGGACCGATAGCGATCTTGCCCGGCTACGTGAATTCACTCAACTGAAGTCAGTACGACTTGACGATGCCCAGATCACCGACGACGGACTTGCGCACCTGGCCCAGATCATGACTCTGGAACATCTCGATCTGCACGCCACGACCGTCTCGAATGCCGGACTCGCGCACTTAAACGTACTCAAGAACCTGCATTGGCTGGAATTGGAACACACCACGACTGGTGATGACGGGTTGGCTCGTCTGTGCCGACTTCCCAGCCTGTGCAAGATCAATCTCAGTCACACCTGCATCACCGATGCCGGATTGGTGCACCTTAAAGGATTGCACAACCTGGCGGTCCTGAACCTGCGTCACACTTCCATCACAGACCACGGGCTGGCACATCTCGCCGCACTGCCCAATCTGTGCCGACTGGTTCTGGAAGACATTCCGATGGGTGATGATGGACTGGCTCACGTGACACAGATCCCCACCATCGAAGCTCTCACATTGAACAATACACACATTACCGACGTGGGTCTGAATCTGCTGAGGCGGATTCAGAATCTGAAGCAGGTCTATGTTCGAGACACCTTGGTCACGATGGACGGTGTCGACGACTTCAAATACAGCCTGCCGTACTGTGCGATCGGCCACTGATCCCACAGCCGGTTCTTGGCTCTGCTATCGAAACATGGACTCGTCGAACCGAGTCCACGTTCCGATGGCAATTGACAATCATGAGACGCGAGCGTTCAACTCGTGGCAGGCACGTCTGCCTGAGTCAGATTTCCATCAATCCGTCGCCACAAAGTTCCCGTTGGATTCTTGTTCTGCAAAACGGCAGGCAGGCGGTTCGGCCGTACTGCGTCATAGCTTTGCAGCATCGCAAACCGTCGAATCGAAGTGGGGAATCCAACCGCGGTGAAGCCCGGATGTCCGGTCGCAGGGAACGGACCACCGTGGTTCATCGCTGCGACCACTGCCACACCGGTCGGCATCTTGTCATTCAGCAATCGACCGACCTTCTGTCGCAGGAGCAAGACAATCTTGTTGTATAACGCGTCGTCAGATCCGTCCGCCGCGGAATAGATGCTGCCGGTCAAGTTGCCTTCCAGACAGCGTGTAACGGCCAGCATCTCGGCCTCATCATCGGCCACCACGATCAGTGACGAATTCCCGAAGGCTTCGGTCTGCAATGCTTCCGGAGCCCCCACGAACTGTTTGGCTTTGACGCGCAGCAGCGTGTTCTGGCAACAGAACCCGGCCCCGCCACCAACTGAGCCGCCGGTCAAAACCGTTGCCCCATGGTCTGCCAGTTCGGCGATACCGGCCTGCAGGTTCTTCTGCACGCCTTCACCCAGCAGCGTTCCGACAGGCGCGGCCTTGAACTTCTCCACAGCTTGCTTGATGAACTCTTCTGCGTGCGGTCCCGCCATCAGAATGATCAAGCCTGGATTCGTGCAGAACTGACCTGTCCCGGCCAGGCAACTGCCAGCGAACTGCTCGGCCAGCGTCGCACTCTTTTCCGCCAATGCACCGGGCAGCATGTAGACGGGGTTGATGCTGGACAGTTCCAGGTAGATCGGCTTGCCCACCTTGTCGGCCGCTTCCTTCAACACCAGACCCGCCGATCGAGCTCCCGTATAGCCAATTGCCCCGACGGAATGATGCGAAGCCAGTTTGACTCCGTCGGCATGACCCATCCGATAAATCAACTGCACAAATCCATTCGGCATCCCCGTCGCCGTGGCTGCCTGATGAGCCGCCTCGGCAAGCAAGCGTGTGGTGCCCGGATGCGACGAATGTCCTTTCGCGATCACTGGATTGCCAGCCGCCACTGCCGACGCGAAGTCACCCCCCGCAGCGCCGTTATAGGCATACGGAAAATTGTTCGGTCCAAAGACCGCAACCGGTCCGATCGGAGCCAGCATCGATCGAATGTTGGCGGCCGTGTCGACCGTTGCTTCAATCCAGGAACCGTCCCGAGCGGACTTGGCGGCTTGCCGCAATTGGTTTGTCGTACGTGGCAATTCCACGTCTTTCAGCCGAGGTACCGCCGGCAACGCGGTCTCCAATTGTGCCATCTCAACCAGTTCCCCCGATCGCTGGTCAATTAGATCGGCATACGCTTCCAGAAACTCGGCAAATCGAGACCCCGGCCAGCTTCGAACCGTTTCGGCCGCTCGAGCCGCCGCCGCAATCACTTCTTCCACTTCCGACCAGGGACTGACGGGATACTGTTCCGGCAGCGCTTCCTTGGTCTTGGGATTCACCGCCTGGAAATACTGTTGTCCAGCCGATTGACGCCATTGACCATCAATCAACACCAAGTGCTTTTTCATGTCTGTCAGTTCCTTCCCGCCGCCCGCCAAGTCCGCCACATCCGGTTCATGCGCGTCGCATGCAGGGTTGTAAATAGGTGAGTTGCTCGCGCGACGTTAATCGTTTTTATTTTAGCAGTGCGCCTTCACGCAATCGTGAGTCACTGCCACCATTTCTGCACAACCCGCCATCCTGACGTGTTCGTTCCGTTGTTTCCACCATTGTTAAACCGGCTCAAATTGTCTTAACACACGATGTTGCCAAACAGCAACATGCCGACAGATCCGCTGAACACGGCACCGGCAGAATGATCGATGTGACTGGATCGGCGCCGTGTTCAAGTTGTTATTTTGCAACCTGTTGCGAACTGTGGCCGATTCTTGTCATCGCCGTTCATCCTGTGAATCGGGTTTACAAGATTTTGTAAGGCGCGCGTGACATTGACGTAGCCGTCAGAGGTCCAAAAACACGCGCTCCAAAATCCATTCAACCGAATTCACAGCCGAGAAAACAAGCCGTTTACAGTGATTCACGGCGGCTCCGCGCGCGCCTTCTAATGTTGCTTCGGCATGCGCTCTGCGATTCCTCTCCCACAGGAAACAGCATGACGTGGGACTCATCCAGACTGGCCAGTCGAACTGTTTGACACACCGTTCGTGTCGACAGTCCCACCCATTCAACAACAGCGATCGGGATCAGTTTTTTCGGCATCTCCCGATCGAGATGGATCGAACGCCACCAAAGTCTGTCTGACAACAGACCAGGTCCGGCCATGCAACCGGGATGTCCGCCCATATTGTTCGCCACTTGACCTCACAAAACTAACTTTGACTTTTGACGAATTAGAATCAGGAGCTTTTGACATGTTGAAGAATCTGTGGAACGACGAAGCCGGTTTTGTGATCTCGGCGGAACTCGTTCTGGTTTTGACGATCGCTGTACTCGCCATGGTGGTCGGACTGACCGAAGTCGCCGTCGCCGTGAACACGGAATTGAACGATGTCTCGAACGCCATCGGTGCCTTGAATCAGTCCTACGCCTTCTCAGGCTTCTGCTCAATCAGCCACGGCAAACTGAAGAGCCACTTCGGTGGCAGCTCCTTCAACGACGCCATCGACGATTGCGACACCAACACCACCTGCGACATCGTAGGCAGCGCCAACATCTACGCAGTCGAAGGCTCCCACTCCCGCTGGTAACCCCCGCCGGCCGCGGCGGAACGGGATGCGCTTCTGGCATGGGTTTAGAATGGTGAATCGCTCGCGCGTTGGGACCTGTTGACATCACTTGTGAGAGGCACTGGCTTTGCCAGTGCCTTTTTTCTTTTTTGCACTCTTTCCTTCGGATGGAGTGCTGACTTGTGCCACGTCGCATTGAATTCACAGGAGACTCGATACGGGTACCCAGTTCGAGGTGGGGCGACACTCCCGGCCAAACTATGGACCCGTTTCTCTCGCGACGCGAACGATTTCTAATAACCAAACCACGTATCCGACGCGTATCCGTGCACGTTCGGTCAGCACGCACCAATCCAGAGCATTCCTCTCGTTGGCACACAGTGCCACAACGCGCAACCGACAAACATATTCTGAACCCATCACGCGCCGCCTGTTCCGTCCCGCCGCGGCCGGCGACTTCAATCGCAAGAAAGACCTCGTCTCGTCCGCAAGCAAAGCCACTACGCGCGAACGACAACCCTATTCTGAACCCATGACGCGACGCGCACCCCGCCCCGCCGCGGCCGGCGACTTCAATCGCAAGAAAGACCTCATCTCGTCCGCGAGCAAAGCGCCAACGCGCGAACGACAACCCTATTTTGAACCCATGATGCGACGCGCATCCCGCCCCGCCGCGGCCGGCGGTTAGATGGCACGGCGGGCTTCGGTTTTGGCGGCCGCTCTGGCGCTGAGTCGGGCTTGTTCGGAGAGGCCTTCGGCGGAGACGAGGTCGACGAGTCGTTGAGCCATGCCGTCCATTTCGATGACGAGTGCGTCGACTCGGCCGCTGAAGTACATGTACATGATCAGGGCAGGGATGGCGATGGCGAGTCCGGCGGCGGTTGTCAGTAGAGACAGACCGATGCCGGTTGCCAACTGTTCCGACTTACCCATGGCCGACTTCTGACCGATTTCGTTGAATGAGTGGATCATCCCGACGACAGTGCCGAGCAGGCCGAGGAGCGGAGCGACCGTTGCGACACCGTTCAGGGTGCGGATGTGTTTGCGCAGTTGGCTGACTTGTCGTTCACCGCCATCGATGATGGCTTGTTCGACTTCGACGCTCGATTTGCCCCATTTGCGAAGTCCATTTGCGAGGACGAGGGCCAGGGGGCTGCCATTTTCTTCGCACAACTTGATCGCGACTTTTGGATCAAGATTTCCTTCTTCCATCAGGGCGAAGAAGCGTTTGACGAACGGACGCGGAATGACGCGACCGTAACGCAGGACGACCAGACGTTCGATTGTGAACCAGACAAAGATGATCGAGGTCAGGCCGAGTGGATATCGGAACGGTCCCAGCGCATTCCAGACTTGGCCCGGCTCAGTTGGAATCCGCCCGTCTTTGGTCAGTCGAGACGCAATTGAACCGGGCGCATCTACCCCAGACTCTCCATCTTGCGCCTTTGCCTGGTTCCAGATGGCACCGAGGAACATGACCAGCATCAGAACCAGGGTGACCAGGGACATCCCTTTCTTCCAACTCGTGGGGCTACTGCCTCGCACCCTGCTCCTTTGAATCATCGTACGATCTCTCAATGACTAGACCGAGCCACCCGGCTCAAAGCACCCGCATGCGAGCATTCTACAGATTTAAACCAAAAACCAAATCCCGTTTCCCTGCCGCAGTCCGCAGCAGTCGGCCACGGGTGGTTCACGCGTGACGCACGATGGGGTTACGAGCAACTCGCACGAACGACGATCGCGCAAGTGAATTCGACTTGCCGGATTTTCCGGGTCGGACGAAGACGACAAACACTTCACCGCGGAAAACACGATCCAGATCAAACGGGGCGATTGGACCGGGATTACGCAGGAAGAGAACGTTGGTCGCGACAACGAGCGGTTTGATCGCTTCCTGCAGAACTGCGATGCTCAGTAGTTGCCCGCCGGGTTAGACCATTTGCTTCCGTCTGAATCCATCAGGGTGGGCGAAAGCCTGGCTCATTTGAATGAGCTACTTCCACGAAACGCACGCGGCAAAAGTGCGAGACCTCCGAACGCGAGTGCAATTCCGAGCACGAGCAAAATCGGTCGGGATTCGATCAGGCCAGCAATTATGAATATTGCTGCCCCGGTGATACACATTGACACGAAGCAGATGGCACCCCACCGTGACGACTCAAGTCTTGAGGCACTTTGGTTGACCAACTCGCTATAGCGCTTCACTTCCGTCTCGCAATCACCCGCACAGGAAAGCCCTTCGGCGAGCTGAACTGCGCAGGACTCACACAGACCTCTGTTGCACGCCTTGCACATCCCGACAGCGTCTTTTTCGTGGTGACGAAAGCATTTCATGCGTGCTTGTTCCGAATGATCATGTATCTTCCCGTGCCGATGGTACCGGCATCAACTCGGTCAACACACCTGTGCAGTTGCACGCGCGTGGATCAGGTGATCACTTCACATCATAGAACTCGTCCGAGAACAACCTGAACGCTTCATCGTCTTTGGGCTTGATGTGCGGATCGCGTGGAAGCCGTGGGATTTGGAAATCAGGAGAGTTGCGGGTCTCCTCACAGTCTCGGATGAGGTCGGCCAAAAGGCTTCTCCATTCTACTGGAACAGACATGGGATCGACGGCGAATTCTTCAAATCGATTGATAATCGTTCTGGAGATTCTGTCATCAGTCGCACTTTGCGCAAGCAGACACATGAGTCGGGCCATGAGTTCTTTGTAGCGTTCGAGCGTCATGATTTGATCCCGATTGGCAAAAGGATCTTTAAAACCTTTTTCTTCCGTCCGCAGATCCAATCCGAAGTCTCACGCCACCCCGGTTGATTTGCAAATCACTACCGTGTCGGCCAGTCGATCGCCCAAACGTTGGTTCTTCCGCGACCACAGCAGGCTGATCACGGCAGGCAGTGGCGTGACGAACATGATTAATTCGATCGACAGCAAGACGGTCCTCAGTAGTGAACGGGCAAACCCTGTTGGTCGTTGATCGGATCGGACCGTCTGAATGCGCAGCAACCATTTTCCGGGTGTCACACCAGATTGACCTTCGAATCGGCAGCGAAGAAATAACAACAGGCACGGCCACACAGCGATCGCGACGAACGAGAGCGGTGACTGAGTCGGACTGGGCAGTACGGTCTCGCAAAACGTCTTGGCCTCTTCAATGGTCATGTTCCAGGTCATGCCGAAGTTCTGCCAGAAGAATTCCCAATCGTAGGCGATCTCGTTGAACAGTTCTCCGGCTGACCATTCAATCCCTCGCAACACCTCGCACCAGTGTTCACCGGCCACTTCGGGCCAGACAACTCCCCACAGACAGACGGGAAGCAGCACGGCAACAGCGATCGTCGTATCGATGAGCAACGCAGTCGCGCGGCGAGTGACCGATGCCAGGTGGAGCTTAAGTAGATCCTGATCCGATGCCAGGCTTGGACGTCGACGAAGAATCCATTCCAGGCTAACGATCATCATTACCATGTGCGTCGCCCACGCGACAACGATGCCGATCAACAATTGCTTCCAGCGATTTAGGTACTGATTGACCACACCAGGCAGTTGAACATGCGCGGGAAGGATACGGGATCCTTCGATTCGATGAATCGACACACGCTGCAAGTTCGTTCCGTCTTCAAACAAGAGATACTTCGCCGAGCCGTCTTCCGTCGTCAACAAGTGTGTACTTCCGAATGATTGCGGTCCAAACGGCTCCATCGAAACCGGAACTTCCTGCATGTCTTCGTCCGGTCGCTGTTGCATCAAGCGACCATCCTCCAACAGTAAGAGCTCACTGTCGGGTAACTGCATCGAATTCGCGACGAAGACCTGATGTTCGTCGGGATCGTAGGCAGACCAGTTCCACAGTAGTGTCGGCGCATTCTCGGGGCTCATGGCCGATGCGGTATCACCGGGTGGGTCGACGAACTGAAATTGATCTCGGTACACCTTATAGGACGACGTGACATCCGCTAACACCAGCCGAGGTTGCTCGGACATGTTTCGATTTTGAAAGCGAAACCTGAAAGACCGCTGACCATTGTTGAGGTACATCTGAATAAAAGCTTGACCGGCCGCGGAATAGAGCGCGACGAATTGATCCTTCGTCGGAATGACAATCTCCGGGCCATCGATCCAGCGGTCCTGTTCCAGGTGTCGCAGTCGATAACAGGTTGGCTGGAATTCCGAGATCATGGTCAACCGACCTTGGAAGACGAAGGGGTCTGCGGAAGTCAGTTCGTCGGTGGTCGGAACATCCGGGATCTGGATCAGCGATGTTCCGTCCCAGCGGGACAGTGATTTTTTGTCACTGAATTGACCGCTGAAGATGTAGAGTGATCCGTTTAACCAGAACAGTTGGCATTCGTCGCCTTCGAGACTGATCGGGGTTGCGAGATCCTCGCCTGTTTCCAGGTTTAATCGTCGGACATGACAAACATTTCTGACCTCGTTGTCGAAATAAGCCCCATTGACGATGGGCATCGAGAAATACCACAGTTCGTGATCGTGAACGGCGGTGGTGTTGTAGATGTGATAGTCGTTCGCAAACGACTCACTCATTTTGTCGCCAAAGGCCGCATGCCATACCCAGGCAACGATTCCGATGGGTGCTGCCAGGCTGAGGCAGACCAGGATTACGAACACCGTCCATCGCAGGAGCCATGCCATCATTCGTCACGATCCTGTCTCGTCTGTGTCTCAACTCCGTTCGATCGTCATATCATGACGAAGCATTCACTAATTGACCACGCCTGTTTTACGTTGAGCCCGAACGACAACTGTATCCGCTAGACGATCGCCCAGCCGCTGGTTCTCCTTGGAAAGCAAAATGCTGATCGCCGCCGGTAGTGGCGTGACGAAGAATCCCAAGTCCAGCACTAGTAAGCACAATCTGAGACATGATCTCGCAAGACCGCATGGGCGCAAGTCTGAGCGATTGGTGCGGATTCCCATCAACCATTTTCCAGGAGTGACTCCGCGTTGGCCTTCGTCCCAGTATTGCACCGAAAGCCATGCGACAATCAGTCCGATGAAGGCGAATGACAACACCGGTGCCTTTTGTGTATCTGGTAAAAACACGCGAGCCGCCTGCCTTAATGCCGAATCTCTATAGTACGAATCCCAATATGTAAGATAGTCATCGATCGAGAACTCCAATCGCAATAGTTGATCCGCTGTGGGAATGAGGGGTTGTCCCGTCAACAACGACCATGCAATTCTGATCAAGACCATCGGAACTCCGACGTCGACTATTGATGCCAATGCTCGACGGCTGGTCGACGCAAGTGAAGCCTCCTGAACTCCATTGCTGATGTCTGCTCGAGAAGCTCCTCGTATGAACACCTCGATCGAGATGGTGACCAGCAAAACATGAAGGCACCAGCCACCGACAACCCCGGCAACGAGAATCTGCCATCTTCTGAGATATTCCTCAACAAAGCCTTTGACTTCTGCATGTATCGGCAAGACTTCGTTGTTTGCAATCCGTTGAATTGTTGCTTCTCCCCAGTATTCGTCCCATCTTGCCGGCTCGCCGATCAAGTAGATGCCTGCATTGTCCAGTGGGGCAACAATAGTCAACATTCGAATCGGTATCGAAGGCAAAATGATTTGCGCCTCTGCGCCATTTGTGCCCTGTAAGAAGAGGCGCCCACCGCTGGCAATCAGTGTTCCTTCACTGGATTCGCAGATGTTTTGCAAGCTACCCCACGGCATCACCGTACCATCGCTCTTCCAACCCGAGACAGCCATCGCTGCGTTTTCCGGTACTCTGGCCGATGCGACATCGGCAAGGGACTCGACGAATTCGAACCCACGGCGATAGGCACTGAAGTCTTGATGGAAGACGTACAAAACAATTTCACGCACGACTGGTGTCGCAATGAGTTTACATGCCGAGTACGAAGGTGTGGTATACGATTCAACATGGTCCAACTCGCCGTCTGAATCGAGTGCCCAGCGCGGATGACCGTAAGGGAGGGCAATTTCCCTGCCAATGATCCAGCGATCGTCGGAAAAGGATCGCAGGCGAAATCGGCCCTCTGCAAACTCCTCGATCAGTGTCAGCCTGCCTTGGTAGAAAAACGGCTCGACGTCCAGATTGGCGGGTAGAGCAGGTCCCTTGGGCATTGTCAGGAGGGTTGTTCCATCGAATTGATAGATTTCCTCATCGGTGACGAGGTAGAGGTCATCCTCGTGCCACAGCAGCTTGCAATAAGTTCCGCGAAGAATGATGTCCGTCGCGACATCGTCACCGGTTTCGAGGTTCAACCGCTTTAGTCGCCATTCACGCTTGAAAGGCGTCCACAGGTCGCGGGCAAACGGTGTGGAGAGGTGCCAGTACGTGTGCTCCTTGCCGACTGCTCCGTGGGAAAAGAACGTAAATTCACTGGCAGGATGCCCTAGCGACTTCCCCGCCAACGCGACTTCCATCGACCACCACACCATGCCGACGGGCAACGCGACGCTCAGGCAAAGCAAGCCAAGGTAGACCGTCTTGCTGGCTGACCGAGTCATACGTGCAGACTACCAAAAGATACGGAAATCAGACCGTCAGAGAAATGATCGATGCATCATGACGAAGGGGGCAACCCTCCCGCAAATATCTTTAACCAATCCAATGTACCACGTTGTTTGGACATACGATCCTTCGTGTGGATGCCACGGTCTTGGAGGTCTTCCGACAGGGCCGTGTCTTTTCAGTCAGGACGGACCGTGTCGTCGTCGTCAATTCTGCGGTACGACAGCGTCAAGTGACCGATTTGTCCAAGTCAATCGAAACGGGAAAGGGAACACGGCGAGGTCGAGACTCCGACACCGTGGCACCCGTTCTATGCATGGCATTGTCAGCCGCCATGACGTCCGCGGTTACGGTTTGACGATCGTCCCGTCTCGGCGGCGTAGTGTTCCCCAGCGGAGATCGAATGGTGGATCGTCGGTTACGGGGAATTTCGCAGCCAGCTTTTCGTCCAGGTCGATGCCGAAGCCGGGTTTGTCGCTGGCGTAGTAGTAGCCGCCTTTCAATTCCGGACAACCGGGGAAGACATCTTGTTCAGCCTGAGTGAACAATCGAGCTTCCTGGATGCCGAAATTCGGTACGGCCAGATCAAGGTGCACGTTACAGGCATGTCCGACCGGCGAGACGTCGCCGGGTCCATGCCAGGCAGTTCGTACCGAGAAGAACTCACAGAACGCGGCGATCTTGCGAGCCATCGTCAGGCCACCCACCTGTGAAATGTGGATGCGGATAAAATCGATCAGTCGTTCCGAAATCAGCGGCACCCATTCGTTGGGGTTATTGAACAGTTCGCCCATCGCCAATGGAGTGCTTGTCTGTTGTCGCAGTTGTTTGAAGTAGCCCACGTCCTCGGGGGCGAACGGATCTTCCATGAAGTAGGGTTTGAACTTTTCGACGTCTTTGACGAGTTGCATGGCCAGAATCGGAGGCACTCGTTCGTGGATATCATGCAGCAGTTCGATGTCGTCACCCAGTTTGGTGCGAATATGTTCAAACAGCTTGGGGATCATCCGCGCATAGGGCCCCGGCTCCCAGACGTCGACTCGCCGGTTCGATGTCTGTTCGTCCTGGGCACCGGTCGCCCCACCGGTTCCATACGTGGCTTGGCCGGGCACGGCGCATTGAATGCGAATATGCCGGTAGCCTTCGGCCTGGTACTTGCCAACCGCTTCTTCCACTTCTTGAAAGTTCTTGCCCGACGCGTGACGGTAGGTGTCGACCGCTTCACGGCATTTGCCGCCGAGCAACTGATACAGCGGCAGCTTGGCTCGCTTGCCCAGGATGTCCCACAGCGCCATGTCGACGCCGGACAAAGCATTTCCCAGGACCGGACCATTTCGCCAGTACGAACTGACGAACGCCGATTGCCAAATGTCATCAATCCGCGTCGCGTCCTTTCCGATCAGGAATGGTTTCAAGAAGGTTTCGACTGCCGTTTCCACCGCACGGGCGCGCTGAGTAAACGTGGCACAGCCCAAACCATATAGCCCCGGTTCGTTGGTCATGACTTTCACGACGACCAGGCGAATCTTTGCCGGCGAAGTCAGAAACGTTTTGACATCCGTGATGCGTAGCGCAGGTGTCCCTTTCGCTGCCTCTTCAGCGATGGTGAGTGGTTTCTCGTCCGCTCCGAATGCATTGCGAACCAACCACGGCAGTCCGACGACGGACGACCCGACGAGCGACGATTTGAGCCAGTCACGACGATCCATAGCAGCATCCTATAACCTGGTGGCGACGTTGCGCGAGATGCGACTAGAGTACGCATCAACTTCGGTTTACTGAAGCGTGACGAGCGAACCTGATGGGCGACGCCGGTGTCGCCATCCTTTCGATGAGGATGACATAATTCGATTGCCAGCGTTCCAATCACCGTCTTGATAGCAGACTCACAGTGGCCAAACTGCACGATCGACTTGATGCGTTGTTGTGCCGAGAAATCTCCACTCAGCGTGGCACACCCATTCGAACGCGAATGCGGAACGAACGATCCGTCGTCTCTCGAAACGAGACGTTCTCACGGTTCGCGAGTTGATTGAGCAACTGCCCGGCTTTCCCCTCACTCTACAGAATGACGCCCTTGATTTGATCAGTCGGTTCGACATTCATCAGGCGACATCAGTTCTGCTGTCGTTGTTGCCGAAAAAACTGATCTGTTTGGCCGTCTCGTCCGCTCTGTCGCTCCTGCCCAAATCACGCCGAATCGTGAGCACCTTCGTCAACATTGGCCAAAGCGAGCTTGCCGCAAACCAACCCGACTTACGATTGCTGTGGGCCGTTGTTCTCGGATTGGGAGTGACCGATGATCTGCAGGCCACAGAAATCATGCTGACGATCTTCGAACGTCAAGACCTGCCCGGTTGGTTACGCGGCGATGCTGGAGACAAATTGGGCTGTCACGGGCTGGTTCATGATCAACGCAACAACTTGCATCGCCGCAGCCATACGCGGAATTTGTGAGGAATCGATCGAAGTGCAGTTCTGGAGTCTTTACCTCATCGGAATTCTCTCCAGCCACAAAAAGATCGGTAATCGAAGTAAAAAACAACTGCGTTCTGCTTTACCCAGGATACGCGAAATCGCCGCCCGCGATCATCGCTTCTCGCCCGGATACTGGTGGCCAATGTCCGCCGAAGCCGAAGATATTCTCCACTGCATTGAGCATGGAACCTGGAAGGATCCTGATGCCAGCGAACGTTGGCAGGGCAGCGGGCAGCGTGGACCTATGGAACCGCGCGATCTGGATTAATTGGCTGCCAGGACTTCGATCATCCAATCACCGGTGAATTCTGTCGGTTTGGCTTCCATACCAGGAAGTCCCACTCGCGACTGTTTCCCATCAGTGCTGGTGTCATAACTGACATAGACACCTTTTCTCGGGCCAGCGCGAAAGTCGAGAGCAACCCAGAACTGCTGAGGTAAATCGATTGGCTTCCGGAATTTTACCTCAACCCATTTCTCGCCACCGCGTTCGAACAGCGAGTACGGCGCCATCTCAGTGCTGATGACTTCGGAAAGATCCTCATTCAGCACGTAGATCAAAAAGCTTTCTCGCGGCGCATCGGGTGACCCATAGCGCGATCCGTGAATCCGAATCCCTTCGATCTTTTGCTGCCCGGCAGGCAGCGTGAACTGGATCATCTCCCCCGAACCACCCAGACTCTTCTTTCCGTCTGCCTGGCCATCGCCGTATTTCACGGGTGCCAATTGGGCGATGGAACTGAGGCCTGAAAATAGAATGATGGCTGCGAGACAAGCGACGAGTCGTGACGATTTCATGAGAACCATCCTTTGAGAAATATTTCCTGGTCATCCTGCGATCGTGATTTTCATATCGACGCCCAGATCCACCGAACGGTGGCGAGTCGACTGATCAGTCTATCGCTCTGTCGGCGCTGGAACAATTTCCGCCATTTCACGTACCTGTACTGGCGAGACGGGATCATTTCCTCTTTCAACGAAAACAGCCCGCCGAGTCCACTCGGCGGGCTGTTCGAATGTTCATTTGTCAGCGGTGATCGCTATTGTGCGGCGGCAACTGCCTGCGCTTCCCATGAGAACAACGATTCTTGCAGCGTGGTAATGGTGACCATGTCCTTCTTGGCACTGGCGTCGATGATTTCATAACCGTTCGTGGTCAGTTGCTTCGCGTGATCTGATTCCTTCGCAACCATGCCATCATCAGGAATCGCTCGCCACCAGTGCAAATGCGGCCAATCTCGTTGGACCGTGACCAGGCACGTCATCAGCGTTCGTCCACCGGCACCTGGCTTAAAGCCGGCGCGCGTCGCGACTTCAGTAAAGGTCGCGAGCTTGTCGAGACGCTTCAACTCCCACAGCGCTTCCGCAACACCCTCAGCTCGAACAGACGCCACAATTCTCTCCTCTTACTTTGCTGTCGAGTCGTCGAATGACATGTGTATGAAAAGCGATCCTATCGCAATCTCAAACGCTCGCAGCACACCCCTGGACCCAAACTGAGCCGGCGCCGAGTTTCCCCTGGATTCTCGCGCCGCTCGACGATCTCAAATAAAATGTACTTCCAAGGTACTCGAATCGAAGGGTGTGAACAACCCTGATCGTCCACACCGTAAGGTTCTTCGGTAGACAACTTGGAAACGCTCTTTACAAGACCTAGAATTCCCTACTCAGTTTGTTGAACGAACCGCGCGAACGCTCCGCGGGACGTCATTCCGCTTGCCATTGTTTTTGATACCAGGATTGCGAAGTGTCTGACGAGTTGTATGACGATCACATCCTCGACCACTTCGAGTCGCCATACCACAAAGGTCATTTAGACTGCCCCACGTGCACTCATTCAGACCGCAATCCGATCTGTGGTGACCAGGTCACCATCGAAATTGAAGTCGACGACCAACAACGAGTTCGCCAAGCTTTCTTCGATGGCAAGGGCTGCGCTATCAGCCAGGCCGCCGCCTCAATCCTCTGCGAATCGATCGAAGGCAAAACACTCGACGAACTCCGCGAATTCCAAGCCACAGATATGCTCGACCTGCTCAAGGTTCGCCTCACCGCAAGCCGCCAAAAGTGCGGACTACTCAGCTTCAAAGTCCTAAAAACAATGCTCTACTCCCTAGGACATCCCCAATCCTAACCCGCCGGACGCGGGCGGCGAACGCGCGATGTGAGATGGGTTTCGAATAGGGATGCTGCTCGCGCGTTGGTGCCTGGAGGGCAGATGGCGAAATGCGAAGCGTTCCGCTGCATTGGCCGTCATTGGACCACTTGAGCCTGCCTGATACGGCTTCGGAAAGCGGTCGCTCGATAGTTGTTACCGGTATGACAAAACTCAAGTGCTGACGTGCCACTACGTTGGCCGTCTTCGGACAACGCAGTGCTTCCGGACTGTCGAGGTCCATCGCGTCGGACGGCCGGTGGCTCTCCAGTCTTCGGAAAGCTCTGAAATCTCTCCCCGCGAATCCTCAACGAGCGCGCTTCGTCCGCAATACCGCTTACAAATCGAAGACATTGATTCTCCAACGACGTTCGATTTGGTGGCACATCGCGGCTCGGGCAATTGTCACCACGGCACCAGCGCGCGAGCGACGTTTCTATTCGAAACCCATCTCTGCCCCGCGTCCGGCGGACAGTAGCACGTCGCAACTTCTGCGTTTGTCATCAGAGAACCAACGTGCGAGCAGCATCCCTATTCGAAACCCATCGTTGTCGCGCATCCGCCCCGCGTCCGGCGGGTTAGAGGCGTTTGGAGAGGGATTCGGCTAGGCGGGTTAGGGCGGGGCTGATGTCGTCTGGTTCGAGGTGGACGTTTAGAATGCTGAAGGCATCTTTGTTGGCGATGGCGGCGTTGAGTGCTTGATCGAGTTCTCCTTCGGTATGCACTTCAAAGCCCCAGCCGCCGCCCAGAAGGTCTGGCATCCGGTGATAGTTCCAGTTCAGAATGTCGTTGAAGGGACCATCCTGCAGGAATCGTTCGGTTGTGTAGCCCTTGTTGTTCAGGACGATGACGATTGGATTGAAACCGTGTCGGACGGCGGTGGACAGTTCCATGCAGGTCATCTGGAACGCACCGTCGCCGACGAGGACGATCGGTCGGCGATCGGGTGCGGCGACATTGACGCCGATGGAGGCAGGAACTGCGAACCCCATCGACGTGTAGTACGCGGGGCTGATGAATTCGGTCTTTTTGTAGATCGTCAGGTCTGCAGCACTGAACAGGCAATCGCCCACGTCTGCAATAACGATCATCGATTCGTCCAGTAAGCCGTTGATACGAGCGAACAGGCGCGCGTTCGTGATTTTGTTGTCTGGCTGCAACACGAAGCGTGAATCGGCACCTTTGGGCTTGGCCAGCATCGGTCGTTTGGTGACTTTCAAGTCGAGCTTAGCCAGCCCCATCACGAAATCGGGAATCAAGATATCGTGGAAATGATGGTGCGAAATCCGAGTGTGATCGGCCGTGGCATAGATCGACTTTTGTGGATCGAGGTTGGCGGTGAAAATGCCCAGATCGATGTCGGTGAGGAATGCTCCAAGCATGATCAGGCAATCACTGTCCTCGACATAGGTTCGCAAGGCATCGCGGCACATGGCGCCTTCGTAGATTCCCAGGTACAGCGGACGCTTTTCGCTGACGACCGATTTGCCGAGCAGCGTCGCACACATCGGGATCGAATTTTTCTCCGCGAATTTGACCACTTGATCGGCCAAGCCGAACCGATGCATTTCGACACCCGCGATGATGACCGGTTTCTTGCTGGCATTGATGACTCGTTGTGCTTCAGCCAGTGCTTCTTTGAGCGCGTATTGATCGCTGGTAACGGGTTCGGTTTTGGGAACGTGTGGATAAGGACAGCGCGTGTTGACGCGGTCTCGCGGAATCTCGATGTAAACCGGTCGCTTGTAGCGCACGGCCGCTTCCAGGCAGCGGTCGATTTCTCGAAACGCGGTCAGCGGATCTTCCAGCGCCGTGCTGGCGACAGTGATCTTTTCGAAGACTTCACGCTGCGTGTTGAAGTCGCGAACACGGTGATGCAGTAATGGATTCGAACGTCGTTCGTCCATGCCAGGAGCACCGCTGATGACGATCACCGGCGACTTTTCGGCGAATGCACCCGCGATGGAATTACAAAGACTTAAGCCGCCCACACAGTATGTTACGCAGACCGCACCGATGCCGTGAATTCGAGCGTACCCGTCGGCGGCGTAACCGGCACAATCTTCGCGCGTGCAGCCGATGACATTGATCGAACTGTCTTCCAGCATGCCGTAGAACTGCAGGACGAAATCTCCGGGGATACCGAAAATGTCGGTCAGTCCATAATCCTGCAGACGTTGGATCAGGTAGCTGCCGATCGTGATTTCGGACTTGGACGATTTTGTCGTCGGTTTGGCGGCGGGCTTCGCAGCAATCTTACCGGAAGCAGCTTTGCGTGGCATGTCGATCCCTCGTCATTCGGTGAATGTTCGCCCCTGTCCAATTCTACGCCGCATGTCCAGTAGGCAGAATTTCACGACGGTTGTCGGAACCGTCATGCGCATCCAAGTTCATTTGGCATCTCGCGAGCTTAAATCCATAACGTCTAAACCACGTTTCAACGCGACACGTCCGTGCGGCACGCACTAGACTGAGCGAAGTATGCGTGCGATCGCATTGAACCGCAAGATTGCTTTAGTCGAGACCTGAAGATGCTGTTACCTCAATGGAACGAAGTGATTCGGCCCGTGATCGGAATGCTTCACGCACCGCCATTGCCAGGTTCGCCGGGCTTTCAGGGTGACTTCAAATCGGTCCGCGAAACCGTTCTGCGCGATGCCGAGGCGTTGGTGGCTGGCGGCGTCGACGGACTGATGCTTGAGAACTACGGCGACACTCCGTTCTACCCAGGTCGAGTTCCCGCGGTGACGGTCGCTGCATTGGCAGCACTGGCCACCGAGCTGCGAACTCAGTCGGATATTCCGCTGGGGATCAATGTCCTCAGGAACGACGGTGTCAGTGCGATTGGGATCGCCGCGGCATGCGGCGCGTCGTTCGTTCGCATCAATGTGCTGTGTGGAGCACGGGTTGCCGATCAAGGATTGATCCAGGGAATCGCGCACGATGTCCTACGAGAGCGGGTTCACCTGCGAGCGACATCGATCAAGATCTGGGCTGATGTCGATGTGAAACATTCGGCGGCGCTCGCGATCAGGCCACTGGCTGACGAAGTTCACGACCTGATTGAACGCGGTCACGCTGACGCGGTGATTGTGTCCGGTGTCGCCACCGGCAAACCGACCGACCTGCAGACCTTGCGAGAAGTGAAAGCGGCCGCCGAAGCGACGCCGGTGATCGTCGGCAGCGGGGTTTCGGTCGATCAGATTCCACAACTGGCATCATCCGCCAATGCCTTTATTGTGGGAACAAGCCTGAAACGCGAGGGCAATGCCAGTCAACCGGTCGAGATGGCACGGGTCAAACAACTGGTCGCAGCCGCTCGCGCAACGCGGTGAAGTGTGACGTGCGAAGATCACGCTGTCGCTCCTTTTGTACCTGCGGATGACCCGGCCGCGGGTCGGCGGGATGCACGATTGCGTTGGGTTCAGAATAGGGGAGCGGCTCGCGCGTTGCGGCTGACCCGTAAGATTCGCCATTTCACGACGGTTATTGAGGCCGTCCGAGTATCTTCTGCACCAAATCGCTGTAGAATCGTTGCGATCTGATAGGCCTTTCTGAATTCATTTCGCTGATTTCAACGAGGGACAGGACAGATGTCGATCTGCATCCAGAAGAGTTGCATGCGCTGTCGACGGTCTGTGTTCCTCGCCGGCCTGCTCGCCATGTTGGTTGATGTTGTCGCGGCCGCGCAGACACCCAAATCAGCGGCGAGTGACATTGATGATCCCGCAAAACCGATTCGTCAGATGACTCGCATCGAGCACGGGTCTGTTGTGGGTGACACCGTTTTCCTTTGCTGGCCCCGATCACTGGTCGGTCGGGCGACGCTAACGGCGGTCGACATCAAATCGTACAAGGTCAAATGGACTTATCAGTTTGGCATTCACGATGTCACGCTGATGCGTTTGTTTGGCGATCAGATCTATTGCAGCACCGCACCCGAACCGCGTGGACAATCGGTCGGTGCACCGGCCTCGATCGCCTATGGTGCGCCGCTGGCGATCGATCCGTTCCAGGACATTCACGATTTTCTGCTGAACGCCCAGACGGGTGAAATTGTCATGCAGCGGACAATCACTCCCAAGGGCTTGGGACGCTGGCGAGAACCCATCATCGACAACGACTACTTGATCACAGATCGAGTTTTCCGCACGGGTGATTCGAACGGCTATGAATTAAGTTTTATCTGGGATGAAGCATTGGTCGATGGCGACAAGTTTTACACATTAACGGACGAGTATACTCGCACTCCAACATTCGATCCGGGACCGGAACGAACTCGAATCGTCGCCGAACCTTTGAAACCAGACTCAACATCAGATCAATCGCCCGACCCGGTTTCCGTGCCCGAAGCCCAGACGGGTGTCGATCAAAGGGCCTTCCATGTTGTTCGTCGAACAGATCTCAAAAACGGAACCGTGGAGATCAAAGTTGATTTGCCCGAACAGATCGGCGATCAACAAATCTATTGGAGGCCAATCGCAGCGCGGGATGATCTGGTCTACCTTCACGCGCAATACTCTCATCCAATTACGTACAAAGACTACAACATCGTCTGTTACGACATTGTCCAAGAGAAGATTCTGTGGAACACAGTGACTCCATGTGAGCTGAGCCGCGTTCGGTTTCGTGATGCTCAGCTTTTAGTCGCACAGCCGCGGACTCAGGCACTTTCAATCTTTGAAACCGAGCATGGTTCGTACGAGCGGCACCCTTTGGTGATCGATGTGAAGACCGGACAATGCCAGCCCGATCCCGCCTGGCGCGATCCATTCTCACTGGTTCGCTGGTATACGGGCCTCTCTCCGATAGTCCATCTGATGAAGAACGACCAGTACATGGTGGTGTTGCTGAACGAATCGACGATCATGTGTATCGATGCAGTGACGGGTCGATTGATCTGGCGACGCGAAGCGTCGGGACCGTGGGCGCCCTTTTCCGATATATTGGCGGACCGATTGGTCCTGCCGTGTCCCGGCGGCGCCGAAATCTACGATGTCGCAACAGGTGAAAGTCACCGCATCTGGCCCGAGGATATCGGATTGACGATGGCGGCCACGATGCGCCTGCCGCGACAATTGTCGGTCGAACGCGATCCGACGTTGACCGACGCTCGATCGGACATGTCCACTGACCGTCAATTGATGCTCTTACCCCTGATCCCCCTGGTTGGATGGGTGATCTTTCGGGTGTTTTTCTGGCTGCGCCGCAATCGTTCTAAAGCAGTCGCTTCCTCTTGAGATCGAACCATGCCAGGCAGCTTCACCCGATTGACGACAGCAATCACCGCAGCACGTCAGCGCTCCGGTAAGGGTGTCTATGTCCATTTTCTCGAGGTGATATGCGCTGTCACTGCCGTCGGAGCCATCGCGAATTGGCCAACCACGGTCACTGGCCAGACTGAGACACTGTTTGAAACCGTCCGTTCGAACTTCGAAGACCCAGCCGCGCCGCTTCCTCAACAACCTCGAATTGAGCTCTGTGCCGTTGTTGGCAATACCGCCTATGTGTGTTGGCCGAGGTCATTGGTTGGTGAGGCAACGCTGACAGCAGTTGATCTTAAAACAAAGAAGCTGAAATGGAGTCATCCGTTTGGGAAACAGGTTGTCCAGTTTCTGACGACGTTTGGTGATCAGATCTATTGTGTCGCAGATAGGCAGCGAGTAGTTCGGCCTGGCCGATTGGTATCCGACGTTACTGATACTTCGTTCGACAATGAATCCTTCGAGAGTATTCACGACTACCTGTTCCAAGTTGAGACCGGGAAGCTGACAACCCTTGGAAGACTTTCTCCAGAGAAAGTTATCTATGGGAAGAAACCGGTTATTGATGGTAATTTTCTGGTGGGCGATCTGGTAATCGATGCCACCGATTTAAGGAGCTATGAACTCGACTTTGAGTCGTCAAACGCATTGATTCAGAAGGGCAAATTGTTTGTGGTCTTCTGGGAATACGTTCGCAACGTCGAAACAAAAGCATCGCCCGACGAAGAAAAGGGAGATGGATCGTCCGAGAATACAGACACGCGCGGCCTCTTTGCGGCGGGCGGGGATCTTCAGATCCCGTACGTTCGGCGCGTGGACCTGAAAACAGGCAACGTAGAAGTGACTGCCAGGTTGCCTGGGTCGAAGGGCGAGCCGAATGCTCGCTGGACGCTTGTCGCCGCCGACGGCGACCGTATTTATCTGCAAGAACACGAAGTGTCCTACGCACAGCGCGATGATGAGCGCACGGTCACCTGTTACGACATTGTTCAAGAACAGCAGATCTGGAGCACGGTCGTTCCGCGTGAATTGAGCAACCTGCGTTTTCGCGATCCAACGACATTGGAAGATCAGCCGCGCACACGTCAAGATTCGGGTGCGGTAAGCGGCGGATCTTACGTTCGTCATCCGTTGCTGATCGACGCCAGTACCGGACGCTGGCAGCCCGATCCCGATTGGCGCGACCCGTACTCATTCATCCACTGGCACACGAATATCGATTCCATTGTGCAGGTCATGAAGAATGATCGTTACATCGTTGTTCTTCACAAAGACGCGGCGCTGATCTGCATTGATTCCGTCACGGGACAAAGACTTTGGCGAGGTGAGGCGGCAACCCCCTGGCCACCATTTTCTGAAGTGTTGACCGACCAGTTGGTGCTTCCGTGTCTGGGTGGTATTGACATCTATGACGTGGCAACCGGCCAATGTCATCGGCTGTTGCCCAAAGATGTCGGTTTGAAAGTCGAACGGTCTCTGGAACTACCGACAAATCGGTCAGCAAATCGCGACCCCACGCTCACCCACGCGTCATCAGACAAATTCTATGAACGCCAACTTGTTCTGCTGCTGGCGCTTCCTGTGGTGGGCTGGATTTGTTTTCGTACTCTGTTCTGGCTTCGCCGCCCTCGTTCAAAAGCAGATGTCACCTCCTGAGATCGGATCATGCTCGGCCATCTCATTCATTCATTCGCAGTTCCACGGCAATCAGGCAAACTTGACTGCCGCAATCTGATCACCGTGTTAAATGTGGCGATCGCTTTGAGCGCCGTCGCGATGTCGTCGCACGTGTACGGCAAGATCG